>Ga0213875_10000592_pt1 | contig 29287 bp, 29 predicted proteins | sample BarmaccomBMRX_R8_FD_160105 | JGI IMG/M metagenome (GOLD analysis project Ga0213875, IMG submission 160105) | Root-associated microbial communities from Barbacenia macrantha in rupestrian grasslands, the National Park of Serra do Cipo, Brazil - RX_R8 | ecosystem: Host-associated > Plants > Roots... | reverse complement strand
CGGCCGGTAACCAGGTGGCCCACTTCCTCGTCCCGGCGATGAGGATGTGGGATGACGTGGTTCACACCTGCGGAAACCAGCGGCTGTTCTGCTCGAGCCGCTGCGTCGATGACTGGCTCGAGCGGACGGGCCTGGCCCGCGGCTACGAGATGGACCTGGCCACGCTGTGGCGGCTGGCCGCGCACTGGTACGAGGGCCGGCTGGACCGCGGCTACACCAGGCGGGAGCCATCCGATGCTGCCAGGTACCTGCGCGACGTCGGCTTGTCTGGGCCGTTCTGGGGGCTGTGAAAAAACAGTAATAGGCCGGCCACACAGCGGGTAGACCATCAGGACCGTGCCAGCGCAGGGAGGCCCGATGCGTATCAGTGATGTACTCCGCGGTAAGGGCAATCAGGTTGTCACCATCACGCCGGACTCCAAAGTGCGGCAGCTGCTGTCAGTGCTCGCCGAGCACCGGATCGGCGCCGTCGTGGTCTCCCGCAACGGGACCTCGGTGGACGGGATCGTCAGCGAGCGGGATATCGTCCGTGCCTTCGCCCAGCGCGGCGCCGCGGCGATGTCCGAGCCGGTCACGAGCATCTACACCGCCGAGGTGTACACGGTCACGCCGGAGACCTCGCTCGACGAGCTCATGCGAATCATGACCGAGCACCGGATCCGGCACATGCCGGTCGTGGTGGACGGCACCCTGCGCGGGATCATCAGCATCGGCGACGTGGTCAAGAACCGCATCGACGAGCTCGAGACCGAGCGGGCCGCGCTCACGGACTACATCACCAACGCTCGCTGACCGGGCCCGGGCGGGTGGACGATGACCCGTCCGGCTAGGTAGCTAGCGTGCTCAGTGTGGTACGTGAGCACGCTGGTGATCCGTGGGAGCAGCGTGACTAGCACGCGTCACGCCCGATTCTGCTCAGCAGCCACGAGCGCCTCGCCAGTAACGCGTCCGAGCGGCGTACGCGGGCCCGCAAGGGCATGAACCGGCAGGTTCAGCGCGTTCAAACGCCGTGAAACCGCACTGTCATGCGGATGGCCGGACGCCAGCCGGGCCGACGCCGGGGCGGGTAGTGCTAGGTGGGGGGTGGGGCGCCGGCGGGGAGCAGGTCCCGGGTGTTCTGGCGGCTGCGCTCCTCGGTCATGCCGAAGCTCGCGGGGTACACGATGACGTGGTCCATGTACCGGGCGAATTCGTCCAGCTTGGCGGCCACCTGGGTGGGCGTGCCCGCGGCCGACATCGCGTCGACCATCTCCGCGGGCACGGCCGCGGCCATGGCGCCGAAGTCGCGCTCGGCGAACGCGGCCCGGATCTTCTCCCCCGCGGCGCCGAACCCGCTGACCTCCACCACCGTGCCGTACGTGCGTGGTGCCGCGTAGAAGGCGATCTGGGCGGCCGCCTCCCGGCGGGCCTGCTCCTCGTCGTCCGACACGGCGCAGATGACCATGCCCGCGACCTGCACATCCGCGGGGTTACGGCCGGCCCGGGCCGCACCCTTCGCGATGGCCGGGCGGACAACGTCGTCGTAGTAGCGGGCGCTGAACAACGGGTGGCCGATGAACCCGTCGCTGACCCGGCCGGCCACCTCGACCATCCGGGTGTTCACCCCGGCCGTGTACACCGGGATGCCGGTCCGCACCGGCTCGGTCATCTCCGCGCTGGGCGTCAGGTCCAGGTGGTAGAACCGGCCGTCGTGCCGGACCGGGCCCTCGTGCAGCCGCCACAGCCGGCGCAGCAACGGCAGCAGCTCCTCCATCCGGGTCGCGGGCCCGGATGGATCCACGCCGTGCCAGCCGGACATCATCTTGGTCGTTCCGGTGCCCAGGCCGTACAGCAGCCGGCCGCCGGACAGCTCGTCCAGGCTGCGGGCCTCGGTGGCCAGCACGAGCGGGGTCCGGCCGACCGCGTAGGCGATCGAGCTGCCGATCCGGGCCGACGAGGTGACCTGGGCCATCGCGGCCAGGCTGACCACAGCCGACCGGGTGTAGAACTCCGGGCTCCAGACGGCGTGGTAGCCGAGCCGCTCGGCCTGCGCCGCGGTGTCCGCGGCGTCGGCCACGCCACCGCGCAGGATCGCGAACCCGCGGGTGCCGGCCATGCCCGCCTCGCTCCCGGTCCCGGTGCCGGTCCCGGCGCTCACGCGAACCTCGCCGGCCGCTTGCCGACGAACGCGGCCAGGCCCTCGCGCCCGTCCGGGGAGTCGAACAGCCCGGTGACCCGGTCCGCCTCCCGGGCCATGCCGTCGGATAGCGGCAGCTCGCCGGCGTCGTCGACCGACCGGAGCACCGCGGCCAGCGCCGGCCGGGACATGGCACCGAACTGCGCGGCCAGTTCCAGTGCGGCCGGCCGGGCGCCGCCCGGCTCGGTGAGCCGGTCCAGCAGGCCGATGGACAGCGCTTCTTCGGCCGGCACCTGGCGGGCGGTGAGCATGATGTCCAGGGCCCGGCTGCGGCCGACCAGCCGCGGCAGCCGCTGGGTGCCGCCCGCCCCGGGGATGAGGCCCAGCTTGGCCTCGGGCAGGCCGAGCCGGGCGGTCCGGGATCCGATCCGCAGGGTGCAGGCCAGCGCGAGCTCCAGGCCGCCGCCGAGCGCCCGGCCCTCGATGGCCGCGATCGACGGCCGGTCCAGCGCCGCGATGCCGTCCATCAGGACCCGCAGCTCCGCGCCGTAGGCGGCGAAACCGGACCGGTCCACGCCGGCCATCAGCTTGATGTCGGCGCCGGCCATGAAGAAGCCGTCCAATCCCGAGCTGATCACCAGCGTGCGGGCCGGTGAGGAGCGGAATTCGGTGAGCGCGGCGGCCAGGCCGTCCACCACGGGCCGGCCGAGCTGATTGGCGGGCGGGAGCGCCAGCTGGATGCAGAACGCGCTGCCTTCGGCCGTCCAGGAAACGGCGGGTTGGGTCATGGGCTGGTCGCCTTTCTGGCGGGATCGTCTCCGGAGAGCCAGTATTCACGGAGCTGGCGCTCGGCCCGGACCAGTTCGGCGGGGACGGAGACGATCCGCGAGCGCAGGTACTCCCCCAGTCCCTTGGCCTGGGCGTCCGGCCGTGCGGTGGCGCTCACCCCCGGCGCCAGGATGCCACCGATGACGAAGTTGACCGCCAGCAGGTTCGGCAGCTCGTACCGTTCGATCGGCAGGCCGGCCGCCTCGGTGAGCAGCGCCCTGAGCCGCTCGGTCGTCAGGTGCCGGCGCAGCCAGGCGTAGGCCTGCGGGCTGACCGCCCAGAACCCGACGTTGGCCGCGCCGCCCTTGTCGCCGGAGCGGGCGCCGCACAGCCGCCCGAGCGGGACGTCGGCGAGCTCCTGGCCGTAGGGGACCAGATCTGCCGGCTGGGCCGGGCTGGCCCGCACGGCCTGGTGCCCGGCCTTGGCCAGGTCCAGGTCAGCGGTGTGCCGAACGGGCTGCGTACTGCCGTCGGGCAGATGAACCTCCTGCGCCACCAGGTGAGACGGGACCAGGGTGGGCCAGTACACGCCGAACGCGCTCGCCCCGGTGGGCGGGCCGGTGGTGTGGAAGCCCGCGTACCCGCCGAGGGCGAGCTCCCAGATCGCGCTGGAGTAGGCCCGGCCGACCTTGCGCTCGTCGGCGTCCTTGACCGTGACCCGCAGGTGCGCGGTGGCTTCGGTGTTGCTGGCCGCGTCCGGGTGGTCGAAGCGCAGCAGCCGCACGTCGAACTCGCCGAACTGGCGAGTGCCGCCGAGCAGCTCGGTCAGCAGGCTGATGGCGTGCTCGGCCTTGGCCTCGATGTCCAGGCCGGTCAGGACCATGGTCGTGGTGTTGCGGTAGCCGCCCAGCATGTTGATGGCGACCTTGAGGCTGTCCGGCGGCGGGCTGCCCCTGGTGCCGGTCAGCGCGACCCGGTCCGGCCCTTCCTGCGCCAGGGCGATGGTGTCGAAGTGCGCGACCACGTCCGGGTTGAGGTAGGCGGGGTCGCCGATCTCGTACAGCAGCTGCGCGGTAACCGTACCGGGTGAGACCAGCCCGCCGGTGCCCTCGTGCTTGGTGATGACGCTGCTCCCGTCGGCGGCCACCTCGGCGATCGGGAAGCCGGGGTAGCGCCGGTCGGTGATCTCGTCCAGGAAGCTGTAGTTCCCGCCGGTGGCCTGCGGGCCGCACTCGATGACGTGCCCGGCGGCGACGGCGCCGGCCAGCGCGTCCCAGTCGTCGCGGGCCCAGCCGTGCCACCAGGCGGCGGGCCCGGTGACCAGGCTGGCGTCGGTGACCCGCGGGCAGACCACCACGTCCGCGCCAGCCTGCAGCGCCGCGGTGATCCCCCACCCGCCCAGGTAGGCGTTTGCCGTGACCACCGGCAGGTCGGCCTTGGCCAGCGGCACCCCGGTGTCCAGGTTGGTGAGCTCGTGCCCGCCGGCCTGCAGGTCCCCGATCGCCGGGACCAGGTCGTCGCCGGTGATGTAGGCGACCCGCGTGGGCAGGCCGAGCCGGCTGGCCAGCTCGGAGATCTTCGCGGCCAGGCCCTCCGGGTTCAGCCCGCCGGCGTTGGACACGATCTTGATGCCACGCTCGGCGCAGGTGCCGAGCACGTCTTCCAGCTGCCGCAGGAAGGAGGTGGCGTAACCCGCCCCCGGGTCCTTCTGCCGCGCCTTCCACAAGATGAGCATGGTCAGCTCGGCCAGGTAATCACCGGTCAGCACGTCGATCGGGCCGGACCCTTGATCCAGCATCTCCCGGGCCGCGGCCAGGCGGTCACCGTAGAAACCGGAGCAGTTGGCGATGCGGACCGGGCGCCGCGTCATGCCGGGCCTTTCCAGGTGCCGGGCGGACGGCCGGGACCGGCGGCCCCGGCGAAGGCCTGCGCGATCGACATCCACTCGGTGGCGGCGGGGCCCTCGATGACCAGGTCCAGCTCGTCGCGGTGGCGGCGCTGGGTGACCAGCAGGCAGAAGTCCAGCGCCGGGCCGCTCACCCGGTCCCTGGCGTCGGCCGGTCCCCAGGTCCACGGGGCTCCCCGGTCAGGTCCGGCACTGGGTCCGGCACTGGGCGGGGTGAGTTCCACCCGGACCGGGTCCTGCGGGAACGGCCGGTGGTGGACCGAGTAGCTGTAGGCCCGGGCACCGACGCCGATGTGCGCCACATGCCGCAGCCGGACGGTCGGCTCGCGGGCGACGCCGAGCGCGTCGGCGATGTCCTGGGTGTGCGCCCAGGTTTCCATCAGCCGGGCGGTCAGCGAGGAGGCGGCGCTCATGGCCGGCCCGAACCAGGGCAGCCGTGCGGCCGGGTCGAGTTTGGCGAACGTTTCCAGCAGGCCGGCCCGTGCCTCGTCGAACCAGGCCAGCAGCTGGGCGCCGGTCAGATCGCGGAACCGGGCGGCGATCGTGTCCGGGTTGATGCCGCCGGCCGCGCTGGCCGCGGCCAGCTCGGCCCGGAACGCGTCCGGCTCGATCGCGGAACGCACCGTGACCTCGTCGAAGTAGGCCAGGTGGGTGACCTGGTCGGCGATGTCCCAGCCGGCCGCGGGGGTCGGCGTGTGCCAGCCCGCCCCGTCCAGCCCGGCGATCAGGGCCCGGGTGACCGCCGACTCGGCGGCCACGTCCCCGGCCAGAGCGGTCATGTCCACGGCCATGCTTACTCGTCCGCCCCCTCGGTGTCTTCCTCAGCTGCTTCGAGCACGGCCAGGATCTGGCCGGTGCTGACCTGCTCGCCCGCCTTGGCCCGCAGCTCGGCGACCACGCCGTCGGCCGGTGCGCTGACGGTCTGCTCCATCTTCATGGCCTCCAGCACCAGCAGCGGCTGGCCGGCGCTGACGGCGGCGCCCACCTCCGCCAGCACCCGCAGGACCAGGCCCGGCATGGGCGCGAGCAGGGAGCCCGCGGGCGCGGCCCGCTGGGGGTCACCGAAGCGTGGCACCTGCGCCAGGGCGCTCGAGCCGTCGCTGGCGTCGACGTAGGTGACGCCGCCGGCTTGCTGGATGAGGTACACCCGGCGCGTTCGGTCGATCTCGAGGTCAAGCCGGTCCGGGCTGGCCGCGTACAGGATCAGGGTCTCGCCGGCCCGTTCGCCGTTGACCCAGGCCTGGATGATGCTGCCGGTGACGCGGTACGCGACGTCGTATTGCTCGCCGTCTGCCGTGTAGCTGACCCGCTGCGCGGCGGAGAAGACGTTGCGCCAGCCCGACGGCAGGCTGCCCAGCACCGGGGCCGCGGCCCGGTTGGCCGCCTGCCCGGCCAGCGCGGCGGCCAGGGCGTGCGTCCGGGTGGACGGCCGGGCGGAGGCGGCCAGGGCGGCGGGCTCGTGGCGGCTCAGGTAGCCGGTGTCGGTGCCGCCGGCCCCGAATTCCGGCTCGCGCAGGATCGCGGCCAGCAGCCCGCGGTTGGTGGTGACACCGTGGATCCGCGCGCCGGCCAGCGCGGCGGCCAGCCGCCGGGCGGCGCCGGCCCGGGTCCGGCCGTGCGCGATCACCTTGGCCAGCATGGCGTCGTAGTGCGGGCTGACCACCGAGCCGTCGGTGAAGCCGGTGTCTACCCGGATCCCCGGCGCGGCCGGGACGGCGAAGCGGTGCAGGGTGCCGGTCACGGGCAGGAACCCGGCCGGGACGTCCTCGGCGTACAGCCGGACCTCGATGGCGTGACCGTTGATCCGCGCGGCCCGGGCCTGCTCGGGCAGCGGCTCGCCCTCGGCCACCCGCAGCTGCAGCTCGACCAGGTCCAGGCCGGTGACGGCCTCGGTCACGGGGTGCTCGACCTGCAGCCGGGTGTTCATCTCCAGGAAGAAGAACGAGCCATCTCGGCCGAGCACGAACTCGACCGTTCCGGCTCCGGTGTAGCCCACGGCCTGCCCGGCGGTCACGGCCGCGGCGGTCAGCGCCGCCCGCAGCTCGTCGCCGACGGCGGGTGAGGGGCACTCCTCCACGATCTTCTGGTAGCGGCGCTGGATCGAGCATTCGCGCTCGAACAGGCCGATGACCTCGCCGTGGCTGTCACCGAGGATCTGCACCTCGACGTGCCGCGGGTCGGTGACGAACCGCTCGGCGAACACGGTGCCGTCGCCGAACGCCGACGCCGCCTCGTTCCGTGCGGTGGCGACCGCCTGGGCCAGCTCGTCCGGCCCGGTCACCAGCCGCATGCCGCGGCCGCCGCCGCCGAAGGCCGCCTTGACCAGCAGCGGGTAGCCCACCTGCTCGCCCAGCTGGTCCAGGTCGGCGGCGCCTTCCGCGGGGATGGTCGCGCCCGGCAGGATCGGCACGCCGGCCTCGCCCATCATGGCCTTGGCCGTGACCTTGTCGCCCATGGCGGCGATGACCTCAGGTGACGGCCCGACGAAGATCAGGCCGGCATCGGCACACGCCCGGGCGAAGGCGGCGTTCTCGGACAGGAAGCCGTAACCGGGGTGCACCGCGTCGGCGCCGGCCGCCACGGCGGCCGCGACGATGGCCTCGCCGTGCAGGTAGGTGTCGGCCGGGGCCGCCCCGGGCAGCCGCACCGCCTCCCCCGCCTGTGTGACGTAGGGAGCGCCGGCGTCCGGGTCGGAGAAGACGGCCACGGTGGCGATGCCGAGCGCGTGCGCGGTCCTGATGATCCGGGCCGCGATCTCGCCGCGGTTGGCGATGAGCAGCTTGCTGATGGCTCGCGTTGTCTCGGCTGGCACGGCAATCACATCCGGAAGACGCCGAAGCCGCGGCGGCCGGCCACGGGCCCTGAAGCCGCGGCGGACAGGGACAGGCCCAGGACGGTGCGGGTGTCGCGCGGGTCGATGATGCCGTCGTCGTACAGCCGGGCGGTGACGAAGAAGGAGTGCGACTCGGCTTCGATCTGGGCCTCGATCTGGGCTGTGCGGGCCTGGTCGGCCTCCTCGTCGAACGGGCGTCCCGACGACGCCGCCGAGGCCCGGCCGACGATGGACATCACCCCGGCCAGCTGCGCGGCGCCCATCACAGCCAGCTTGGCCCCGGGCCAGGCGAACATCAGCCGCGGGTCGTAGGCCCGGCCGGACATGCCGTAGTTCCCGGCCCCGAAGGAGGACGCCATGTTGACGGTCAGGTGCGGCACGGCCGAGTTGGTCACCGCGTTGATCATCTTGGCGCCGTCCTTGATGATGCCGCCCTGCTCGTAGCTGGCGCCGACCATGTACCCGGTCGTGTTCTGCAGGAACACCAGCGGGGTGTCGGTCGAATTCGCCAGCAGGATGAACTCGCTGGCCTTCTTGGCCTCCTCGCTGAACAGCACGCCACGGTGGTTGGCCAGCACCCCGACCGGGTACCCGTGGATCTGCGCCCACCCGGTCACCAGCGAGGTGCCGTACAGCGGCTTGTACTCGTCGAACTCCGAGCCGTCCACCATCCGGGCCAGGATCTCCCGCGGGTCGAACGGCACCTTGACGTCCGCGGAGACGATGCCGAGGATCTCGTCTGGATCGTATTTCGGCTCCGCCGACGGCCCGGGGGCGGGGCCCTGCTTGCGCCAGTTGATCCGGGCGATGATGGCGCGGCCCAGCCGGATCGCGTCGAGCTCGTCGAGGGCGAAGTAGTCCGACAGGCCCGAGGTGCGCGAGTGCATGCCGGCCCCGCCCAGGGACTCGTCGTCGGACTCCTCGCCGGTGGCCATCTTGACCAGCGGCGGGCCGCCCAGGAACACCTTGGCCCGCCCGTCCACCAGGACCGAGTAGTCGCACATGCCGGGCACGTAGGCGCCGCCCGCGGTCGAGTTGCCGAACACCAGGGCTACGGTGGGAATGGCCAGGCCGGATAGTTCGGTCAGCTCGTGGAAGATCCGGCCCGCCGGGACGAACAGGTCCGCCTGGGTGGGCAGGTCGGCGCCGCCGGACTCGACCAGGTTCATCACCGGCAGCCGGTTGGTGCGGGCGATCTCCAGCGCGCGCAGCGTCTTCTTCAGCGAATACGGGTTCATCGCCCCACCGCGGACGGTGGGGTCGTGCCCGATGATCACGCACTCGACGCCGGAGATCACCCCGATGCCGGTGACGACGCTCGCGCCGACCGTGAAGCCGGTACCCCACGCGGCCAGCGCGGACAGCTCCAGGAACGGGCTATCCGGGTCGACCAGCAGCTCGATCCGCTCACGGACCCCGAGCCGGCCCCGGTCCCGGTGCCGCTGCTGGTACCGCTCGCCGCCGCCCGCGATGGCCAGCTGGATCTGCTCGTCCAGCTGCTCGAGCACCTCGAGCTGGGCGCTGCGGTTGGCCCGGTAGGTCTCGCCGCCGGTGTCGATGTGCGAGGTGAGGATCGGCACGGTCAACCCTCGTAGTGCTGGGTGTGCTCGGACCTGATCGCGGTCTTGCGGATCTTGCCGGTGGAGGTCTTGGGCAGCTCGCTGGCGAAGATCACCGACTTGGGCACCTTGTACCCGTCCAGCTGGGTCTTCAGCGTCGCGATCAGCTCGGCCTCCTCGATCCTCTCGCCCGGCTTGGGTACCACGATGGCGGTGATGGCCTCGGTCCAGCGGTCGTGCGGCAGGCCGACCACGGCCACCTCGGCGACCCGCGGATCGGCGGCGTAGACCGCCTTCTCGACCTCGATCGAGGCGACGTTCTCCCCACCGGTCTTGATCACGTCCTTGTACCGGTCGGTGAACCACAGCACGCCGTCGTCGCCGAACCGGCCGGCGTCACCGGAGTGGAACCAGCCGTGCGCGAACGCGGCGTCGGTAGCCTCGGGATTGTCCAGATAGCCGGACATGGTGCTCGGCCCGCGGTAGACGATCTCGCCTTCGGCGCCGGGCGGCAGCAGCTCACCGTCCGGGCCCATGATCGCGACCTGGACGCCGATCAGCGGGGTGCCGACCGCGCCGATGTGCGACAGCTGGTGCTCGGGCCGGAACAGCGTGGTGATCGGGCTCATCTCCGTCTGCCCGAACAGCAGCGCGAAGTCGCAGCCGAACCCGGTCAGGCAGCGGCCGATGAGATCGTTCGGCATGGGCGCCATCGCGTACACCGCGCGGCGCAGGCTCAGCAGGTCGCGGCCGGCGAAGCCCTCATGGTCCAGCATGGCCCGGTACATCATCGGCAGGCCGAAGATCTGGGTGATCTGCTCGCGCTCGATCAGGTCGAGCAGGACGGCCGGGTCGAAGCCGCGCAGGACGTAGATGGTCGCGCCGACCATGACGGCGGGGGTGCAGAACGCGTTCAGCTGGGCGGTGTGGAACATCGGCATCATGGCCACGAACTTGTCGTCGAAGCGCCAGCCGGAGTCCAGCGCGCCGGACATCGACTCCAGGTAGATGGCCACGTGCGAGCCGACCACGCCCTTGGGGAACGAGGTCGTGCCGGAGGTGTACAGATAGCTCAGCGGGTCGCGGTCCTCGACGTAGACATCCGGCTCGCCGGCGTCGTCGTGCCCGGCCAGGGCCTCGATCGTGGTCCAGGCCCGGTCGTCGGGCTGGTGCTCGCAGTCCTGCCCGGTGCCGGCCGCGACGATGACGTCGCCGACCCCGCTCTCCTTGGCGATGGCGTCGCGGAGCGGGGTGACGAGCTGAGTCTCGATCACGATGCCGCGGGCCCGGGAGTGGCCGAGCACGTAGGCCACCTCGTCCGGCCGCCAGCCCAGGTTGATCGGGACGCAGACCACACCGAGCTTGGCGCAGGCGTAGTAGACGGCCAGGAAGTCGGCGCTGTTGCCGGAGGCCAGCGCCAGCACGGCGCCGCGCTCGTAGCCGAGCCCGGCCAGGCCGTGCGCGAGCCGGTTGACGTAGGCGTTGAACTCGGCGTAGCTGAACCGGCGGTCACCGTCGACCACCGCGAGCTGGCCGGGACGCGCGGCGGCCGTGCGGGTGAGGCTGTCGCCGACGTTGATCCGCCCGATCAGGTTGCCGGCGATCGGGTTGCGGGCGAGGTCCATCGGGGCTCCTAGTAGGACCGGGGCAGGCCCAGGCTGTGCTGGGCCACGTAGTTGAGGATCATCTCGCGGTTCACCGGGGCGATGCGCAGCAGCCGGGCCAGGCCCCAGTAGGGCATCAGGCCGTACTCGCTGGCCAGGCCGTTACCGCCATGGGCCTGGATGGCCGCATCGAGGGCGCCGAGCGCGGCCTCGGCGGCGGCGTACTTGGCCATGTTGGAGGATTCCCCGGCGGGCACGCCGTGATCGTGCTGCCAGGCGGCCTGCCGGATCATCAGCGCGGCCAGCTCGGTCTCGATCTTCGCCTTGGCCAGCGGGTGGGACACACCCTGGTGAGTCCCGATGGGCGAATCCCAGACCTTGCGGTCGCTGGCGTAACGGGCCGCCGCGGTAAGCGCGTGCCGGGCGATGCCGACACCGAGCGCGGCGCCGGTGATGCGCTCGGGGTTGAGCCCGTGGAACACCTGCCGGAACCCTTCGCCTTCCTGCCCGACCAGCGCGTCCGGGCCGGCCCGGACGCCGTCGAAGTGCAGGGTGAACTGGCGCTCGGGCAGCAGCAGGTCGACCGGGAGCAGGTGTTTTTGCAGGCCCGGGGCGTCGGTGGGGACGATGAACAGGGATAGCCTGCCGCCCCGCTCGTCCTGCCCGGTGCGGGCGACGACCAGCAGCGCCTCGGCCTCGTCGACCCCGGAGATGTAGTACTTGGTGCCGGACAGCACCCACTCATCGCCGTCCCGGGTGGCCGTGGTGGACAGGCGCAAGGTGTTGGAGCCGGCGTCCGGCTCGGTGATGGCGAACACGACCTTGGTCGCGCCGCTGGCCAGCCCGGGCAGCCATCGCTGCCGCTGCTCCTGCGTACCGAAGTCCGCGATCATCTCGGCCGAGATGGCCGCGGACACCAGCAGGAGCAGCAGCGGCGTGCCGGCCGCCGCGATCTCCTCGCAGACCAGGGCGAGCTCGGTCAGCCCGCCGCCACCACCGCCATATTCTTGAGGAATGTTGACGCCGATGAACCCGGCCTCACCCAGGGCGGCCCATAGCTCGGTGCAGGGACGGCGCTCGGCGGACCGTTCGGCGTAGTAGCGCGGGCCGAACTTCGCCGCTATCTCCGCCACGGCGGAGCGGAGAGCGCGGTGCTCCTCGGACTCGGCAAAATCCACGCCTGCGCCTTACCTTCCTGCCCGTTTGTGACTGACCATTCACTAGCGACCTTAGCCTCTGGATGTAACACTGGCTAGATGACGGTGCAGCGAACATCGGCGCGGAGCCCGAGAGCCGCACGGCAGCGGCGGCGCGACCCGGACCGCAAGGAGCGGATCCTGGCCGCGGCCGCGGCCCTGGGCGCGCAGCGCGGGTTCGACGCGATCTCCATGGCCGACATCGGCGCCGAGGCCGGCATCGTCGGGTCTGGCGTGTACCGGCACTTCGGCAGCAAGACCGCGATCCTGGTGGCCATGGCCGACCGGGTGATGGACCGGCTGATGGCCCGGTGCACCGAGATCATCGCTGCTGGCCTGGACGAACGGCAGAGCCTGACCCTGCTGGTCCACGACCACATCGAGGTGGCGCTGACCGACCACGACGCGCTGGCCATGTACCACCGGGAGGCGCGGACGCTGCCCGAAGACGAGCGGCGCCGGCTGAGCCGGGCCCAGCGGCACTACATCGAGGAGTGGGTCCACCTGCTGGCCCCGCTGCGCCCCGATCTGGCCGATGGCGAGGTCCGGCTGGCCGTGCACGCCACCATCGGCGCCATTCAGTCCACGCTCTTCTACCGCAGCGGCCTGTCGCACGAGCGGAGCACCGAGCTGCTCGAGGTCATGGCGCACGGCTGCCTCGGCATCTCCCCCGCGCCCGTAAGTGAACTGGCCCTCACTAACTAGGCCTGCGGACGGCCAGGCATACAGTTATCGACTGGTAGACCGTTCCAACGGACCGCTGACGCTATGCGCAACGAGTGTCATCGATTTTCGGCAGGAATCTTGACAGGCAATTTAAAGCGAGCGACGATTGCTGCTATTGGAGCGCTCCAACACGGCGCTAGCCCTGGGCAGCCAGAGGCGGCCCCTGGGCAGCACGAGCCGCCGGGCGGGAGCGTGACACGGCGGACGATCGGATGATGGGTGAGGTGACCGGGTGATGGTCAGCACGAGCAGGGACCGGCTGGAGCGATACGCCATCACCGGGCCGGAGAACCTGGCGGCGGTGGAGGCGGGGCTGGCCGATGCGACCTGGTTCCGCAGCGCGGTGCCGCGTAAGCGGATGAAGGAGCTGATGAAGCGCTCCGATTACCCTGCGGTCCGGGACACGATCATCTGGATCGGGCTGATCCTGGCGTTCGGCACGCTCGGCAGCGTGTTCTGGCTGGTGTGGCACAGTTGGTGGGCGGTGCCGTTCTTCGGTGCCTACGGCGTGCTGTACGGCTCGACGTCGGACTCGCGCTGGCACGAGGCCGGGCACGGCACGGCGTTCAAGACCCGCTGGATCGACGAGGGCCTGTACCAGGTCGCCTCGTTCATGATCATGCGGAACCCGGTCACCTGGCGGTGGAGCCACACCCGGCACCACACCGACACCCTGATCGTGGGCCGTGACCCGGAGATCGCGGTCATGCGACCGGCCCGGCTGGCCAAGCTGCTGGCCAATTACTTCGGCCTGGTCGACGTGCCGATGGCGTTCGGCCTGCTGTTCCGGCACGCGGCCGGGCGGCTCACCCCCGACGAGGCCGACTACGTGCCCGAGTCCGAGCGCGCCAAGGTCTACCGCATCGCCCGGATCCACCTGGCCATCTACGTGCTCGCGGCCGCGCTGGCCGTCGGCTTCCGGACCTGGCTGCCGGTGGTGCTGATCGGCGGGCCCGCCATCTACGGCCGCTACATGCTCCAGGTCTACGGCTTCACCCAGCATGCCGGCATGGGCGAGAACGTGCTCGACCACCGGCTGAACACCCGGACGGTCATGATGTGCCGGGTCAACCGGTTCCTGTACTGGAACATGAACTACCACGTCGAGCACCACATGTTCCCGATGGTCCCGTATTACCGCCTCCCAGAGCTGCACGAGGAGATCAAGCACGACTGCGCGCCGGTCTACCCGTCGCTATGGGCGGCCTACAAGGAGATCATCCCGGCGGTACTGCACCAGCTCCGCGACCAGGAGTACTACGTCCACCGGACGCTGCTGCCCGGGGCCGCGCCGTTCAACGTGCCGACGCCGCTGAGCGACGGCCGCGCGCTCCCGCTGGCACCCACCGCGGCTACCGCGGCCTGAGCAGCAGCACCGCGGCTGCCGCAGCCCGACCAGGACCGCCCTGACCTTCAAGGAGACACCGATGACCCAGTGGATCGCCGCCTGCCCAGCCGACGACGTCGACCCCGAGGACGTCATCCCGTTCGAGCACGACGGGCGCGACTACGCGATCTACCGCTCCCCCGACGACAATTTCTACGCCACCGACGGGCACTGCACGCACGAGAAGACGCTGCTGTGCGACGGCCTGGTCATGGGCGGCGTGATCGAGTGCCCCAAGCACAACGGCCGTTTCGATTACACCAGCGGCAAGGCGCTCGGCGCCCCGGTGCTGGTCGACGTGCGCACCTACCCGGTGAAGGTCGTCGACGACACCGTCTACATCGAGGTGCCCTGATGGCGGGACAGGCACAGGCGCCGGCCATCGCCATCGTGGGCGCCGGCGAGTGCGGCGCGCGGGCCGCCTTCACCCTCCGGGAGGAGGGCTGGGACGGCCGGATCGTGCTGGTCGGTGCGGAGCCGGTGCTGCCGTATGAGCGGCCGCCGCTGTCCAAGACCGGCGAGGTCAAGCCCGTCTGCGACGAGGACATGCTGACCCAGGCGGACATCGAGTTCCGGCCGGGCGCCGAGGCGGTCCGGCTCGATCCCGGTACGTACACGCTCGAGCTGTCCAGTGGGGAGCGGCTCGGCTACCACTCGCTGCTGCTGGCGACCGGCGCGCGGGCACGCACCCTCCCGTTCGGCCCGTCCGGGGTGCACGTGCTGCGGACCCAGGCAGATTCCGCCGCGCTGCGTGACCGCCTGCGCCCCGGCACCCGGGTCGGCGTGATCGGCGGCGGGTTCATCGGGCTCGAGCTGGCCGCCTCGGCCGCCGCGCTGGGCTGCGCGGTCACGGTGGTGGAGCTCGCGCCGCGGCTGATGGGACGGGCCGTCCCCGCGCCGGTGGCCGCGGTGATGGCCGGGCGGCACGTCGAGGCCGGGGTCGACATCCGGTGCGGCACCGGGGTGACCGGGCTGGCGCGGACGGCCGGTGGCGTCAGCATCACCCTGGCCGAGGGCGGCGCGGTCGAGGCCGGCGTGGTCGTGGCCGGCGTCGGCGCGGCCCCGGAGACCGCACTGGCCGAGGCGGCCGGGATCCAGGCCGCCGACGGCATCGTGGTCGACGAGCGCTTCGCCACCTCGGCGCCGGACGTCTACGCGGCCGGGGACTGCTGCCGCTACCCGCACCCGCTGTACGGTGGCCAGCCGCTGCGGCTTGAGTCGTGGCGGGCGGCGCGAGAGCACGGCGACGCGGCTGCCCGGGCCATGCTCGGCGGCACCGAACCCTATGCGTCCGTGCCGTGGTTCTGGAGCGACCAGCACGACTACAGCCTGCAGGTCGCGGGTCTGTTCAGCCAGGCCGCGAGGGAGGTCTGCCGGGTCCGGCCGGACGGGGTCGGGATCTGGTTCGGCCTGGACGGCGGCGGGCGGCTGGTGGCGGTGGCCGCGGCCGGCCCGGCAACGCGGTGGCCAAGGACATCAAGCTGGCCGAGATGCTCATCGCCCGGCGGGCCGCGCCGGACGCGGCGGTGCTGGCCGATCCGGGCGCGGGGCTGAAGAGCCTGCTCCGCTCGGCCGCGGTGGCCGCCTAGCGCCGCAGATCTCAGTCGTGCGCGCCTGGAACGTTCTGATCCCAGTCGATGACCGAGCCGGTGACCACGCCGCTGCGGCCGGACAGCAGGAACACGACGAAGTCGGCGATCTCATCAACCTGGCTGAGCTTGCCCATCGGCAGCGTGGCCGCGGCGCGTTCTCGCCAGTCGTCGGCCGCGCCGTGAAAGGCGCGCTGGGTGGCGTCCTCGCCCTCGGTCTCGGTGCAGCCGATGTCCAGGCCGTTGATCCGGATCCGGTCGTGCCGGTGCGCGTAGGCCGCGTTCCTGGTCAGCCCGGCCAGGCCCGCCTTGGCCGCCACGTACGGGGCCAGGTAGGGCTGCCCGCCCAGTTCGGAGGACGAGATGATGTTGACGATCGTGCCGGGAGCCCGGCGCCGCACCATGTCGGCCACGACGGCCTGCATGAGGAAGAACGGGCCACGCAGGTTGACCGCGATGTGCGCGTCGAACAGCTCCGGGGTGGTGTCGAGCAGGGTGCCGCGGCTGGTCAGCCCGGCCGCGTTGACCAGGCAGTCCACCCGGCCGAAGCGCTCGACGGCGGCGGCCGCCGAAGCTCCGGCGCTGGCCACGTCGGCCCGGACGTACAGCGCCTGCGCCCCGGACCCGCGCAGCTCGGCGGCCAGCGCCTGGCCCGGCTCGGGCCGGCGGCCGGTGACGACGACCGCGGCCGCACCCGCCCGGGCCGCGGCCGGGGCGACACCCGCCCCGACACCCTGGGTGCCGCCGCTGACGAGCACGACACGTTCGGTCAGCAGGCCGGGCTGGCTGGCCATATGAACCGGCTCCTTCCGTTGGAGAACGACACATGATAAGCATCGCGATAAACAACCCACTGGAGGCCTGATGTTGCGATTCGGTCTGTTCGGCGCCGGGCGGATCGGCCGCGTGCACGCCGCCACGCTGGCCGCGCACCCGCGCACCGAGCTCGCCGTCGTGCACGACCCGGTCGAGGTCGCGGCGCGTGAGGTCGCCGCGCTGTACGGCGCCACGCCGACCGGTGATGCCGAGGCGATCCTCGGCGACCCGGGCATCGACGCGGTCATCATCGCCTCCCCGACGCCGACCCACGTCGACCTGCTCACCGCGTGTGTCCGGGCCGGCAAGGCGGTGCTGTGCGAGAAGCCGATCGACCTGGACCTGGCCCGGGTCGACGCCTGCTGGGAAGAGATCAAGGGCCTGGGCACGCCGGTCATGGTGGGGTTCAACCGCCGCTTCGACCCGACCTTCGCCGAGGTGCGGGAGCGGGTGGCCGGCGGGGAGATCGGCCGCCTGGAGCAGCTCCTGATCGTCAGCCGGGACCCGGCGCCCGCGCCGGCCGCCTACATCGCCAGCTCGGGCGGGATTTTCCGGGACATGACCATCCACGACTTCGACATGGCCCGGTTCTTCCTAGGCGAGGTGGTCGAGGTCCAGGCCGCCGGGGCGAACCTGATCGAGCCGTACATCGCCGACGCCGGCGATGTGGACTCGGCCGTGGTGACGCTGCGCGGCGCCGGGGGCGAGCTGTGCCAGATCACCAACAGCCGCCGGTGCGCGTTCGGCTATGACCAGCGGCTAGAGGCGTTCGGCGCGGCCGGGATGCTGAGCGCAGGCAACCAGACCGCCACCAGCGTGCGCCACTTCGGTACCAGCGGCACCGAAAGCGCGCAGCCCTACCTGAACTTCTTCCTGGACCGCTACGCCGTGGCCTATCAGGCCGAGCTCGACCACCTGGTGATCTGCGTGGAGCAGGGCCTGACCCCGAGCCCCGGCTTCAATGACGGCCGGGCCGCCCTGGTCCTGGCCGACGCGGCCACCGAGAGCGCCAGGAGCGGCCGGGCGGTGCGGGTCGAAGCGTGACCCGACGCTGAGCCGGCGTGATAGACAGGCGTACGTGGCCAAGATCCTCGTTTCTGCCGAGCGCGCCGTCGACGCGCCGGCCGGCGCCGTGTACGGCTATATCGCAGACCACCGGGACCACCACCCGCGCTTCCTGCCCACCGCCTTCTCCGACTTCCGGGTCGAATCAGGAGGCGTGGGCGCCGGGACGGTGACGCGCTTCCGGGTGAACGCGGGCGGCCGGTCCCGGGAGTACCGGATGACGGTCGCCGAGCCCGAGCCGGGCCGGGTGATGACCGAGACCGACAGCAACTCCAGCCTGGTCACGACGTGGACCGTGACCCCCTCGGGCGACACGTCCACGGTGCAGATCTCGACCAGCTGGGACGGCGCCGGCGGCGTCGGCGGGTTCTTCGAGCGGATGTTCGCGCCGCGGGCCATGCGGGCGATCTACACCGACGAGCTGAACCGGCTCGACGCCTACGCGCGCGAGCAGCGGCAGGCCTGAGCCGGAACCGGCCGGGAGCGGCCCGGCCGTCTCAGCGCGGAGCGTCTCCCATCCGGTAGTCGTGGGTGAGCTCGTCGAGCTGGCGCTTGAGGTCGCCGTCGAGCGCGTAGCCGGCCGCGGCCAGGCTCGCGTCCAGCTGGTCGGGCCGGCTGGCGCCGATGATGGGAGCGGTGATGGCCGGGTTGGCCAGCACCCAGGCGATGGCGAGGGTCACCAGGCTGACCCCGGCCTGCTTGGCCAGCTGGCCAAGCTCGTCGACGGTGCCGAACTCGCGCTGGTGCCAGTATCGCTGCTGGTACATCGGGCCGGCCGTGCCGAGGGTGAACCGGCTGCCCTCGGGCGGTGGCCCGGAGCTGGAATGCTTACCCGACAGCAGGCCGCCCGCGATCGGGTTGTAGGGGATGACGCCGACGCCCTCTTCGGCGCAGAACGGCAGCATCTCCCGCTCGATCTGCCGGAAGAGCAGATTGTACCGGGGCTGGACGCAGTCCAGCCGGGCCAGGCCGAGCGTCTCGCTGCGGCCGACCGCCCGGACAAGCTGGTAGGTGAGGAAATTGGAGCAGCCGGTGTACCGGATCTTGCCCTGGTGAACGAGGTCGTCCAGGGCGCCGAGCGTCTCGTCGACCGGCGTGTTCTGGTCGTAGCCGTGCAGCTGGTACAGGTCGATGTAGTCGGTCTGCAGGCGCCGCAGCGAGGCGTCGACGGCGGCCATGATGTGCTTGCGCGAGTTGCCGGCGTCGAACGGCGCGGGCCCGGTCGGGACGAAGCACTTGGTCGCCACGATGAACCGGTCGCGCTTGCCGCGCAGCCAGCGGCCGAGGATCTCCTCGGTAACGCCGCGGCTGCTCAGGTCGCCACCCAGCGGGTAGGCGTCCGAGCTGTCGAGGAAATCGATCCCGCCCTCGGCGGCGCGGTCCAGGATCGCGAACGCCGTGTCCTCATCGGATTGCAGCCCGAAGGTCATCGTCCCCAGGCACAGCCTGGAGACCTGCAGGCCGGTCCGGCCCAGTCTGGCGTGTTCCATACCAGAACGCTATCGCTGCCGGCCGGGGCCACTCCTGGCAGGATGGGCTGACCATGAGCTATGACCCCGAGGTGGCTGGGCGGGTGCGGCGGCTGCTGTCGCACCGCGATGACATCGCAGAGAGGAAGATGGTAGGGGGTCTGTCGTTCCTCCTCAACGGCAACATGTGCTGCGGTGTCGCGGGCGGCGACCTGATGGTGCGGGTTGGCGCCGGGCAGCGTGAGCAGGCCCTAGGCGAGGCGCACGTCCAGCCGATGGTGTTCGGCGGGCGAGCGCTGGCCGGCTTCATCCGGGTCGAGCCGCCGGGTTTCTCGGCCGAGGCCGACCTCGCGGCCTGGGTGCAGCGCGGGCTGGACGTCGCCGGGTCGCTCCCGCCGAAAGCGGGTAGCGCCAGTACCTCGAAATGAGTCAGTCGACGCAGAGGCAGAAAGGGTGACCGGCCGGGTCGAGAAACACCCGGAACGTCGTGCCCGGCTGGTGCGTGTGCCTAGTCGCGCCGAGCTCGATGACCGCCGCCTCCGCGCCGTCGAGATCATCGACGATCACGTCCAGGTGCATCTGCTGCGGGAGGTCCTGACCGGGCCAGTTCGGCGGCACGTAGTCCGCCACCTGCTGGAAGCAGATGCACTGGCCGTAGTCCGCCCGGACCTCGGCCCAGTCGGCAGAGACGTCGGCCTTCCAGTCCAGCATCGTGCCGTAGAAGGCCGCGAGGGCCGCTGGGTCGGGACAGTCCAGGACGATGCTCGGGAAGCGTGCGATAGCCATGCCAGGCACAGTACGTGCCCATGCGGACGATCTGCATCCGGTTAAGAGCCGGTTCCCGGCGGCGCGGGGCCGCTCGAGCCGCGCACCTCCAGGCGCGGTGGGATGAGCACGGTCTGGCCGGGCGCGCCGGGCCGGCCGATGCGGGCGAGCAGCATCCGGGCGGCTTGGCGCCCCATCTCGAGCGCGGTGGCGTCCACGCTGGTCAGCCACAGCGCCCGCAGCCGGGCGAAGACCGAGTTGTCGAAGCCGACGAGCGAGAGCTCCTCGGGCACCCGGACGCCCAGCGCGGCCGCGGCGGACAGCGCGCCGACGCAGGTCAGGTCGTTGGCCGCGAAGATGGCGGTAGGCCGATCCGGGCCGGACAGCAGGCGCACGGCCGCGCGGTAGCCGCCTTCCTCGCTCATGTCACCGGCCTCGATGTGAATGGTGGCGGCCAGTCCGGCCTGACGCATGGTGTCCTCGTAGCCCTGCATCCGCAGCCGGCCGGCCACGCTGGGCAGGCCGTGGATGTGGGTGATCCTGGTGTGACCCAGCTCTATCAGGTGCCGGACGGCCAGCGTCCCGCCCAGGTGGTTGTCGTTGGCCAGCTTGTCGACCCGCGGCAGGTCGAGGTCCAGGCCGCGGCCGCCGACCGTGACGGTCGGGATCTGGCTGGCCGCGTCGATGATCGCCTGCGACATGGGGATCGACCCGGCCAGCACCATCCCGTCCACGCCGAGGTCGAGAAACGACCAGGTCAGGGTCTCGTCCAGCATCCGGTCGATGCGGCCGTCGCCGAGCAGGATGTGCTTGCCGCCGGCGTGCAGGGCCGGCGTCAGGCCGTCGAGCATGTCCGCGAACCACGGCTGGCGCAGGTCGTTCAGCAGGACGCCGATGGTGTGCGACCGGCGTTCGGCCAGCAGCCGGGCGGCGGCGTTGGGCCGGTAGCCCAGTTCGGCGACGGCCCGCAGCACGGCCTCGCGGCTGTGCGGGCTGACCTTCGGCGAGTCGCGCAGCACCAGCGACACCAGCGACTTGGATACGCCGGCCCGGGCCGCGACCGTTTCCAGGGTCGGCCGGCGGCCGTCGTGCGCCGGAGCCTGGGGTGTCACCACGCCCTCCTCGGTCCTGCCCCGCCGATCCTTCGTTGGAGCGTTCCAACGCTATTGGGTCGCCAGCGGCCTTGTCAACGAGGCGGAGCTGCGCGGCTAGTAGGACCGGGGCAGGCCGAGGACGTGCTCGGCCAGGTAGTTCAGGATCATCTCCTGCGGGATGGGCGCGATGCGCAGCAGCCGCGCCTCGCGCCAGTACCGCTCGACGTGATACTCGTTCGCGTAGCCGAAGCCGCCGTGGGTCTGCACGGCCGCGTCGGCGGCGGCGAAGCCGGCCTCGGCGGCCAGGAACTTGGCCAGGTTGGCGTGCTCCCCGGCGGCCAGCCCGTTGTCGACCCGCCAGGACGCCTGGCGGATGGCCAGCTCGGCCGCGCCGAGCCGCGCGTGCGCCTCGGCCAGGGGGAACGAGATGCCCTGGTTCTGGCCGATGGGCCGGCCGAACACGACGCGTTCCTTGGCGTAGCCGACCGCCCGCCGTAGCGCCGCGCGGCCAATGCCGAGGGCCTCGGAGGCGACCAGGACGCGTTCGGCGTTGAGGCCGTCGAGCAGGTAGCCGAACCCCTTGCCCTCCTCCCCTACCCGGTCCGCGGCATCGACGTACAGGCCGTCGTAGCTGACCTCGCAGGAGGCGACGGCGTTGCGGCCGAGCTTGGGGATGGGCCGGATGGTGACGGCCGGGTCGTTGAGCGACGCGACGAACAGGGTGAGCCCATCGGTCCGGCGGCGGCACTCCTGCGCGGGCGTGGTCCGGGTCAGCAGCAGGACCCGCTCGGACTCCAGCGCCTTGGACGTCCACACCTTGCGGCCGGTGACCCGGTAGCCGTCCCCGTCGCGAACAGCACGGGTGCGGATGGCGGTGGTGTCCAGGCCGGCGTCCGGCTCGGTGACGCCGAACGCCACGTGCAGGTCGCCGGTGGCGACGCGAGGAAGGTACCGCTGCCGCAGCTCCTGCGACCCATGCCGAACGACCGGGTGCATGCCGAAGATAGACAGGTGAATGCTGCTCGCCCCGTTCATGCAGGCGCCGGAGGCGGCGACTTCCTCCAGGACGATCGAGGCCTCGGTGATGCCGCGGCCGCCGCCGCCCAGCTCGGCCGGGATGGCGATGCCGATCCAGCCTCCCTGCGCCATGGCCTGGTAGAACTCCCACGGAAAGGTGTGCGTCTGCTCGAGCTCGGCCCAGTACTCATCAGGGAATCGGGCGCAGATGTCCCGGATCGCCTCGCGGATGAGCCTGTGGTCCGGGTCCTCGGTGAAGTCCACGCGGCGCTCCCGTCGTTACCGGCCGGCCAATACTCTAGAACTAGAGTACGACCTCGGGGACCGGGAGGGCCGGGCTGGTGTCCGCTATCGTCGGGTCTGGGCCCGGCCAATACGCTCAGGAGGAACGGTGGCGCTGATCGCGCGGTTCAAGGTCGACAGCTTCGAGGCACGCCAGGTCAGCGGGCTGGACGCCGACTGGTTCGGCCTGCTGACCTTTGCCAAGACCTTCACCGAAGGCGTCATCGGTGAGGCCACGACCGTGTTCATGTCCGCGGGCACGCAGGAGGGGTTGCGCTCCTACGTGGCCACCGAACGGATCACGGGCCACACCGGCGACGGCCAGGAAGGCTCGGTCACCGTGCAGCACGGCGGCCTGGAGTCCGACTCGTCCACCTGGTTCGGCCACATCGTGCCGGGCACCGGTACCGGCGGGTTCGCCGGCTGGTCCGGCTCGGCCCGGATCGTGCACGACGACCAGGGCCCCTACTTCGAGATCGAGCTGGCCTGACCGGGGTGAGCGGGGCTGCCGTGGATACCAACCTGGCCCGCCAGGCCGAGCGCGCCCTCGAGCGCCAGGGTGACTACGACTCGCTGTGCTACCAGGGCCGGTGGCATCGCAGCGGCGAGCTCGCGGGCCGGGCGGCCCGGCTGGCTTCCGGCCTGGCCGATCTCGGCGTCCGTCCCGGTGACCGGCTGCTGGTGCTCATGGCCAACTGCCCGGAGGTGCTCATCACCTACCAGGCGGCCTGGCGCGCCGGGGCGGTGGTGACTCCGCTGATCTTCCTGGTCACCGAGGACGAGCTGCGGCATGCCGTGGTCGACTCCGGAGCGGTCGGCGTGGTGACCACGGCAGAGTTCCTGCCCAAGGTCACCGCGGCCCTGGCCGGCGCGCCGGACGTCCGGTTCGTGCTGGTCCCCGGGGGCGCGGCCGAGCCGTACGCCACCGCGGCGCAGATCCTGGATTTCAGCCAGGTGAGCCTGGCCGCTCCCGGCGCCATCGCGGACCGGGGCGGCGACGACCTGGCCGCCCTGCTCTACACCGGCGGGACGACCGGCCGGTCCAAGGGAGTCCCGCTGACGCACTCCGGCCTGTACTGGTGCGGGTCGGCCGCGCACGAGTCGTCGGTCCGGGCCGTGGTGACCACGTCGGTGCTGCCGCTCCCGCTGGCCCACGCCTACGGCCTGCTTGTGCTGTGCGGCGGCCTGCACCGGACCGACCAGCCCCGGACCATCCTGATGCGCTGGTTCGACCCGGCTGGCTGGATCAAGCTGGCCACCGAGCACCGGGCCCAGGGTGGTGCGCTGGTGCCGTCGATGATCCAGATGCTGCTCGGCCAGCCGCTGGAATCCGCCGACCTGTCCGAGCTGGTCGCGGTCTCCTCCGGGGCCGCGCCGCTGCCCGACGACGTGCGGCGGGAGTTCGAGGCCCGGGTGCCGTCGGCCACCATCTACGAGGGCTACGGCTGCACCGAGGCGGCGACCTTCGTCTCCTCCAACCCGTATGGCGCGCGGCGGCTCGGCAGCGTCGGGCTGCCCGTGCCCGGCTGCACGGTTTCCATCCAGGATGACGCGGGCCAGGAGCTGCCGGCCGGGCAGGACGGGGAGATCTGCGTGCGGTCGCCTGGGGTGATGACCGGCTACTGGCACGCCGCGGACGCCACGGCCACGGCCCTGGCGGGCGGCTGGCTGCACACCGGTGACATCGGCCACCTGGACGAGGACGGCTACCTCTACGTGGTGGACCGGAAGAAGGACCTGATCTTGCGGGGCGGGTTCAACGTCTACCCGCGCGACATCGAGGACGTGCTGCTGGCACATCCGGCGGTGGCCCAGGCCGGCGTGGTGGGCCGCCCGGACCCGCGCCTGGGCGAGGAGGTGGTGGCGTTCGTGGCGCTCCGCCCGGACGCCCGCGCCACCCCGGAGGAGCTGACCGGGTACGCCCGGCAGCACCTGGCCGCCAACAAGTACCCGCGGCAGATCACCGTCGTGGAATCCGTCCCGCTGACCAGCGTGGGCAAGCTCGACCGCAAGAAGCTGCGGCAATGGGTCAGCTAGCCGGGAGGATACGGCCCGCCACCTCGCCGAAGCCGATCCGGGTGCCTGCCTCGCCCGGGGCGGTGGCGGTGATCACGACCTCGTCGCCGTCCTCCAGGAAGGTGCGCCGCGATCCGTCGGGCAGTATCAGGGGGTCGGCGCCACCCCAGCTCAGCTCCAGCAGGCAGCCGCGCTGGTCCCGTTCCGGGCCGCTCACCGTGCCCGAGGCGAACACGTCGCCGGTGCGGGTGGTAGCGCCGTTGACGGTCAGGTGGGCCAGCATCTGGGCCGGGGTCCAGTAGGTGAGGGCGTAGGGCGGGCTGGCTATCAGCTGGCCGTTCAGCCTTACCTCGAGCATGAGGTCCAGGCCGCCCATTCCGCCGTCGGCCAGGTAAGGCAGCGGCTCGGGTTCCCGTGGCGGCGGCGCCACGCGGGCCGCGCCGAGCGCCTCGAGCGGGACGATCCAGGGCGAGATCGAGGTCGCGAACGACTTGGCCAGGAACGGGCCGAGCGGCTGGGACTCCCACGCCTGGATGTCCCGGGCGGACCAGTCGTTGAGCAGGAACACGCCGAACACGTGCTCGGCGAAGCCGGCCACGCTGACCGGCCCGGACGAGCCGGTGCCGATGACGAAGCCGACCTCGGCCTCGAAGTCAAGCCGCTGGCAGGGGCCGAACGTGGGGGCGCCGTCGCCCGGCTGCTGGCTGCACGGCCGCTGACCGCACGGCCGCGGCACCGGGGTGCCGGAGCTTTTGATCGTGCCCGACCGGCCGTGGTAGCCGACGGGCAGCCATTTCCAGTTCGGCGTCAGCGGCTCGCGCCCGGTCCGGAACAGCCGGCCCGCGTTAGCCGCGTGGTACTCGTTGCCGAAGAAGTCGACGTAATCACCGGGAGTGAAGGGCAGGTGCAGCTGGACGCCGTCCAGCGGGAGCAGCGCCGCCTCCACAGCCGGGCGGTGCCGCCCGTTGGTGAGCAGTTCGGTGATCCGCGCCCGCACGTCACTCCACCGGGCCCGGCCCTGCGCCATGAAGGCATTCAGCGACGGCTCGCTGAACACCTGCTCGCCCAGGATCCGGGCCAGATCCAGCACCGAGTCGCCGACGCGGACCCCGACCTGCGGCGCGCCGCCGGCCGAGAACACGCCGTACGGCAGGCAGGAGACGCCGAAGAGCGAGTCCGCGGGCAGGTCCAGCCAGGCTGGGCCGGTCAGGAGCTCTTGCCGTTCAGGTGCCTGGTGTCCTCGCCGACGTAGATCTGCCGCGGACGGGCGATCTTCTGGTCCTTGTCCGCCATGTTCTCCTGCCAGTGGGCCAGCCAGCCGGGCATCCGGCCGATCGCGAACAGCACCGGGAACATGGCCACCGGGAAGCCCATCGCCTGGTAGATGATGCCCGAGTAGAAGTCCACGTTCGGGTAGAGCTTGTGACTGACGAAGTAGTCGTCCTCGAGTGCGATCTTCTCCAGCTCGAGCGCGATGTCCAGCAGCGGGTTACGCCCGGTAACCTCGAAGACCTGGTCGGCCACGTCCTTGATGATGGTGGCGCGCGGGTCGTAGTTCTTGTACACCCGGTGGCCGAAGCCCATCAGGCGCAGCTCCCCGCTCTTGACCCGCTCGATGTAGCTGGGGACGTTGTCCACCGAGCCGATCTCGTGGAGCATCTTCAGGACCTGCTCGTTCGCGCCGCCGTGCAGCGGGCCGTACAGGGCCGCCGCGGCCGCCGCGGCCGCCGAGTACGGGTCGACCTGGGAGCTGGACACGCTGCGCATGGCGTTGGTGGAGCAGTTCTGCTCGTGGTCGGCGTGCAGGATGAGCAGCACGTCGATGGCGTGCTCGAGCACGGGGTCCGGCTCGTACTTGGGCTCGGCCATCTTCCGCATCATGTTCAGGAAGTTGCCCGCGTAGGTCAGGTCGTCGTCGGGGTAGGCGTACGGCAGGCCCCTGGCGTGCCGGTAGGCGAAGGCCGCGAGCGTCGGCATCTTGGCGATGAGCCGGACCACCTGCTCGTCCTGGTTGGCCTTGTCCTTGACGGCGTTGGCCTCCGGGTAGAACGTGGACAGCGCGGCCAGCGTGCTGACCAGGATGCCCATCGGGTGGGCGTCGTGGTGGAAGCCGTCGATGAACTTCTTGACGTTCTCGTGCACGTAGGTGTGGTGCGATATCTGGTGTGCCCAGGCGGTGGACTCGTCCTTGTCGGGCAGCTCGCCGTTCAGCAGCAGCCAGGACACGTCCAGGAATGACGAGCGCTCGGCCAGTTCCGCGATCGGGTAGCCGCGGTAACGCAGGATGCCCTTGTCACCGTCGATGAAGGTGATGGCGCTGCGACAGCTCGCGGTGTTCTGGAAGGCCGGATCGTAAGACAGCAATCCGAAGTCATCATCGGAGGTCTTGATCTGCCGGAGGTCCATCGCGCGGATCGCGCCATCGACGATGGGAAGCTCGTAGCTTTGTCCAGTTCGCGAGTCGGTTACTCGCAGCGTGTCATTCGTGGTCATGACTAGACCATAGGCCGAAGTGATGGGTGCTAGACAGACCCTAGGATCCCGCGTCTCATCCTGTGACTCTTAGCCGGGCTAACCGGAATGTCCCAGCTGGCGGCCAGCATAACCGTTCGGTCACCGAACGTGATGGGTTGCGAGCGCATCCGTGTTCGGCCGTAGGTAAAAGCCCAGGTAGGAGGGGTGGTCGCCGGGAAGGTCCCGCAACCGGTGCGGGCCGGTGGCTGGCCGCTCCGCGGGAGTGAGCTTGCTCACCTCCGGCTCTGGCTGCCGCGCGGTCCGGGCGGCAGCCCGATCTGGCATCATGCGGGTGGTGCCCGGCGGCGCCGGGGAGGCTGGGGCGATGCTGGCGCTGATCGACACGGTGGCGTGGGTGCACCTGGAGGACGGCCGGATCTTGTGCGCCCGGCCCCGCGGCAAGCACGTCTTCTACATCCCCGGCGGCAAACGCGAGGGCGCCGAGACGGACCGGCAGACGCTGCAGCGCGAGATCACCGAGGAACTGACGGTCGCGCTGCGGCCCGAGACGATCCGGCACGTGGGCACGTACGAGGCGGACGCACCGGACGGCGCGCTGGTGCGGATGAGCTGCTACACCGCGGGATACCGCGGCACGCTGGCCGCCAGCAGCGAGATCGACGAGCTGGCCTGGTTCGGCTACGCGGACCGGCCACGCGTACCAGCCGTCGACCAGCTGCTATTCGACGACCTCCGGGCCGCGGGCCGGCTCCGCTGACCCGGCCGGGCCGGGCGACTGCGAGGATGACGTGATGGACTGGGCGGCTTGGCACGCGGGCTACGACGACCCGTCGTCGTCCCTGAGCGCGCGGCTGCGAAGCGTCCAGACCCACCTGGCCGACGCGATCACCCAGGCCCCGGCCGGGCGGATCGGCCTGGTCAGCCTGTGCGCCGGCCAGGGCCGCGACGTCATCGGGGTCCTGCCGTCCCACCCCCGCCGCCGCGACGTGCACGCGGTCCTGCTCGAAGCCGATGCCCGTATCGCCGGCGTGGCCCGGCACGCGGCTGCGGCGAGCGGGCTTTCCCAGGTCGAGGTGCGCGAGGCGGACGCCAGCGTGGTGCCCAGCTTCGCCGATGCACTGCCCGCCGATGTGCTGCTGCTGTGCGGGATCTTCGGCAACGTGAGCGACGACGACATCCGGCGTGCAGTGCTCGCGGCACCGGCGCTGTGCCGTGAAGGCGCAACCGTGCTCTGGACCCGTCACCGGCGGCCGCCCGACCTGACCCCACGGATCCGGGCCTGGTTCACCGAGGGCGGCTTCGACGAGCTCGCCTTTGACGCCGTCGACACCACCGCCCTGACCAGCGTGGGCGTCGCGCGGCTCGGCCGGGCTCCAGGCACGGTGCGGCCGCCGTCGCGGCTGTTCACCTTTGGCAGCGCGCGGCCGCACGGGAACGGATGAAGCTGGCGTTGGATGCCGAGCTGGCCGAGGCACTCGCCCCGGTCCTGCGCGACCTGGACAGCTCCGGCGGACCACGGCCGCAGGTCCGTGACGAGCAGTGGTCGGACTTCGAAGGCCAGCTGACCGCGATGCTCTGGCGTTCAGGCGACGGCGGTCAGGGCGTCTCGGTCATGGCCGGTGAGCCGCGCCCGGACCAGATCGCGTCGGTCGCGGACCAGGTCCAGGAATGGGCGGTCGAGGCGCTGTGGCAGCAGGGCCGCCCGGCCACCTGGCCCGAGTGCCCGGAGCACCCGGACTCCCACCCGCTCCAGGCTCAGCTGCGCGACGATCGCGCCGTCTGGGCCTGCCCGCGGACAGGCGAGCTGGTCTGCGAGGTCGGCGGGCTGACGGTGACCGGCGGCCGGTCCGGCCGGCGCTCCCGGCGGCGGCGGCGGTAGGCTACCGGAGCCGAGAGGAGCCACTTTATGCCCGCGATTCCCGCGTCTCACCGGGACCTGCTCGACGCCGACTTCGCGACGTTCGCCACGATCGGCCCGGACGGCCGGCCGCAGCTGTCCGAGATCTGGTTCCTGGCCGAGGGTGACACCATCACCACCTCGCTCAACACGTCCCGGCAGAAGACCAGGAACTTGCGCGCGAACCCGGCCGTGACGGTCTTCCTGCTGGACCTGACCGTCCCCTTCCGGTATCTGGAGATCCGCGGCGACGCCGAGATCCTCCCCGACGACGATTACGCCTTCGCCGACAAGCTGGGCACCAAGTACGGCGCCGACCTGCGCGAGCACGACCAGCCCGGCCAGTCGCGGGTCAAGGTGGTCATCCACCCCACCCGCGTAAACGCCGTCGACATGCGGGGCTGAGCGCGCCCGCAGCTTCGCGAAGCTGCGGGGCGGGTGCGGGGCGTGCGGTGAGGCTCCCCGCCGCGGGAGCCCGGCTGGGCTGGTCCCTGCAGTCATCCACACTGGTCCCTGCGGTCATCCACGCAACAGCTGTCTCACCAATCGCTTCCCTTAGGCCACCGGAGCGGCCTCCAACGTACTGAACTCCCGGTTTCATAGCGTCCCACGGGCTGTTGCAGAATCGCGGCGTGTCGGGGTGCGGGGTGTGGGGGGGTTTGGCAGAGTCGGGGTATGGCGAAGGGGTACCGGCCGGTGGACCGGGA
>Ga0213875_10000591_pt1 | contig 29287 bp, 27 predicted proteins | sample BarmaccomBMRX_R8_FD_160105 | JGI IMG/M metagenome (GOLD analysis project Ga0213875, IMG submission 160105) | Root-associated microbial communities from Barbacenia macrantha in rupestrian grasslands, the National Park of Serra do Cipo, Brazil - RX_R8 | ecosystem: Host-associated > Plants > Roots... | reverse complement strand
TCGCACTGGCTGCCATATTTCATCTTCTGAGCGCAGACGTAGTGATAAACGTAAGAATTACTGCGGCGTCCTTTAGCCGGATTAGCTTTATGGTAGACGTAATGCGGGCACATGGCATGGCCACAGGTGCCACACACCATCCGCCCCTGTAAGGTGTAGACGCGGCCACACTGATTCAAGCTGTAACTGCGCGTCTTACGGGCATGATTGGGAGAGTCAGCCGCTTTCTCTTTGCGGATAGCTTGAGCTAACTCAAAGAGTTCCTTGGGCACTAACGGCTCATGGGGAGCGGGCACAATGCGATAGGACTCATGCTCTGGCAGATCGTCAAAACCTTGCTTGTCGCGGTTGATCTCGATTTCAGCGATGTAGCGCCGATTGGTGAGCAGTTCACTGATGGTGCCAGGCATCCAGAGGGAATTGCCGGTAGGAGCCGGTATCTGGTGAGCTTTGAGCCAATCTCGCACGGCAAAGTCAGAGCGTTTATCAACATAGGTCTGGAACATTTGCAATACGATGTGCTTGGTCTCTGGATTAGGCTGGAGCACCTGAGTCTGAGAATCTCTCATGAAACCAAAGGGCACGAGGCCACCGTTCCACATACCTTTCTCGGCTCGCATCCGCATCTTGGTTCTGACCTTCTCGCCGATCTGCTCATTCTCAAAGGTTTTAATGGTGACCAGCATAGACTCAAACAGACGACCCGCTGCGGTGTTGCGATCAGCGGGATCGTGGATGGTGATGAACTGAACATTGTTGTTCTTGAATTCTTTATCCAAGATGTAGAAGTCGCGGCTGCCGATAAGCCGGTTATACCAAGCACAGGCCACCACATCCACCTGGCCCGTAGAGACCAGCCAGCGCAACCGAGTTAAGCCTGGTCGCTTCAGAGTGCCAGCGCGATGGCCTTCGTCCTTGATGCTCTCAAAGACTTCCCAACCCTTGGCTCTGGCAAAGGCTTCTAATTCATCAATCTGGGAGTCACAACTGGGATACTGCCCTTTGGTTTGTTCTTGGGTGCTGACGCGTGCGTAGAGCGCCACCCGCTTAACCGAGCGGGGAGTATTAAAGGAACCTGAGTTAAAGGTTGGAATTTGGTTGTTCATCTTGTTCTCTTAGGATGCGAAGTGCAATGGTCACGAAAATCTCAGCAATGGCATCTAAGCGTTGCTCTGGGGTGAGGTAATCTTCCCAGCGCCCAGGCTCAGTCTTAGCTGAAGATACTGTGGTGCATGTTGAAGGAGAATATTGAGGCTCCATAGCGTAAGTTTAATTTGTCTCTACTCCTACTATACAGGAATCTATAACTTTGTCAAGATACTTCTAATAAAATGTGCTAGAATAGTAGGCAAAGCCACTCAACTGCTAAAATTCCATTTAATGGTAAATACGACCAAATCAACAGCAAAACTCATCACGCCAGACGAAGCGGCTCAACTCAAGTCGGTGACGCGTGCCGCTATTTATGCAGCGATAGCCGAGGGCCGCTTACCGGCGACGCGCATTTTAGGGCGGCTGGCCTTAAAGAGAAAGGATGTTGTCGCGTGGGTGCCCAGAAGTTATGCGGGACGGCCAGGCCGCAAGAGTGGGCCGCCTGTGGGGATACGTTTGAGCGAGGAGGCAAAGCAACGCATTTCAGAGGGACAGAAGCGACGCTGGCAACAACGCAAACAAATCACTCTTAAGGTCGGGAATAATGGACGTGCTTAACTATACAACACACATCTATAATTTTTACTTCTCAGGCTTGAAAGTTGATCTTACTATGAAGTTGATGCTTTATAATGCGCCATCTGTGAGACGTCCTTAGAAACTTAAACGTAGTTTCTAAATGGTATAGTTCCAGAGCCGTTCAAGGCAATGTGGAACAATACAACTGAGTAAGATAGAGATCGTAAAGAGTATGCGTTAAATTGGCCCCTTGACGACACAGTATCTGGTTGGGCTGCTTGTTGGTCAAGGGGCGGCACTCTTTCAACTCACCGCTCTTCGGCTTCGGGCGCGCTAAATGTTTTACTGTAATAACCGGATGGATCGAAACAGCAAACCCGCCGTTTTCCAGAAGCCAGCATATTACAGGCATCAACAATCCGCTTGGTTCGAGTCTTGGGCTGCTTGGCTGAAGTAATCCAGTGTATCCAGTCCAGTCGTGCGATAGTGGTTGTGTCGTCCCAAGTGGTTCGTGCATCGGGAGCTGACAATAGGGCATCCTGTAGGTCTGAGGGAATTTCAGGTTCTGGCTCTTGCTCCACTGGACTGATTTCAAATGTGACCGTATCGCCAATAGCTATGTTGGTGGTTTCAAGTAGCTCTTTGTCTACCCGCAGCCAATGACTCAATTGACCGTCTGGCTCAAGCGTAGCTTGGAAGTCATGACCATTGACGATGGCCATTACTGTCGTCCTGCCGCGTCGCGGCAGCCTTGCGCTTGCGCTCTTAGGCAGAACTACGAAAGCCCACGTAGCATTGCTGCCCGCGTTTGCCGGACGAAGCAATTTCGCTTTGAACCGAGATTTTGTATCGCTTTGTATCATTTTTACGGTTTCACTTTCCCACTGGTGTCAGAACATTATCACCCGAAAACGATCCATGATGCTTTCATTATAACACCTTGGCTCCATCACACTCCCTCTAATCCACTGCCACTGTGACGCTGTGCTGTGCTTGCGGCTTGACTTGTGCGGCGCGTATGACTTTGTTCTCGAGTCCTTGAATTATGGACATTCTCCCAGTCATGCTCCATTCTAGGTGCCAAGTTGGCCGATGAACGCCATCTCAATGGCGGTAGCGCCAGTAGCCCACCGCACCAATCAGCGCCGCAGGGAGATTGAGCAGGCTCAGTAAGATAATCGGCCACTCGTTAATCATTAAGCCATAGTAAAGCCAGGCCAGTTCATTCAAGGTTAAAGCTGCTACCAAACTGAAAGAAATGTCTTTAGCGCTTTTTGTCTTCCAGATTTTAACGGTCTGGTCATACAGCCCAAAAGTGATGGCCAGACTGGTGATGAGTGCCAAAATGCGACTGAGTTCCACATGATTCATAAGCTGCATTCTCGTTTCGCTGGAGATCTATTAACTAGCCATCTATTAATAAGTTACCAGTTCAAGCCGTTGGGACGGCTCTAATAACAGGTCGCGCCGCGCCAAACTTGAATTTATCCCGCCTCCCACCTGCCTTTCATAAGACCCATGCTTCAATCAAATTAAATCAGGACTGCTCTTGACACAAAATTGATGTGCGTTGTATCAGCCGCAACGTCTCCTTGAGGCACTGGTATTTCACACTTTGTTAGCGCATGTTAAAGCTGAGTTCGCGTGTCCGCATTTTAGATCTTGATGGCAGCGTGACTAAACAACTGTCCTTGATGAGTCAATTGGCGACCCCACCGCAGGTTATCGATCTGCGCCATCTGGCAGCATCTCTGCGTTTTATGTGTACGCAGCGCGCCCGCCACCAATTCGAGAGCTACTTGCAGGTAACTCAGCGCGACCACCTGACGTTTTATGGAAGTGGCGACTTTCATCATCTAACGGCCGCTTTAGTGGCGCAGTGGCAGACGCCCATTTCCCTCGTGGTCTTTGACGGGCATCCCGACTGGGACATGACTTCGCCGTGGCATTGTTGTGGTTGCTGGGTCAACGAAGTTTTAGCACAGCCCCATATCCGTAAGGTCGTTGTCATTGGTCTGGGCGGCACCGACTTGCACGGCTGGCATGTGCTGCGGGGCAATCTCAAGGCGATTTACCAACAAAAACTGGAGTTGTTTCCGGCGCGTTGGCAACAGTCCAAGACGATATTCGGCGCCAGCGCCGCATTGCCTGGCGTCAGCATGACCCGGCGGTGGCTCAAGACGAACATTCGTTGGCAAACCGTGGCACAACGTAGCTTGCCAGAAATTATGCACGACGTTATCACGCGCTTGCCGACCCGCGATGTTTATTTGTCTATTGATAAAGATTGCCTGACCTCGGATTTTGCCATCACGAACTGGGAAGAAGGCGAATTAACTCTCCCCACACTGTGTGGCGCGATGCAGAAGTTAGCCAAGGCCAAAGACATTGTGGGCGTTGATGTCATTGGTGAATGGTCGCAGGGGCCAATTCATAATTGGCTCTTTCGGTGGCTGGCCAAGGCCGATCATCCCCAGCAGGCCACGCCGCGCACTGCCGACTTCAAGCGGAATGAACAGACCAATATAACCCTCTACAACGCTCTCTTAGAGCTAAATGGAAGTTGAAGGAAACCTATGAGCACCATGCCGGAATCCTCTCCACAAACTTATTTCCAATCGCTCTCGCCTAATCCTACGTTGATTGGGCCCGGCGACCTTGATCTAGGCGATTTTGGGCCAGGCGACCTTGGGCCAGTCCCCCGCTCTACCGTCACCCCCGATGCATTGAGCGAAACCAGCGAAACCATTGATGTCGAGGTGCGGCAATCCATTCAGTCGTTTCGGGCCGGAGAATGGGATGCTTTAGTGCCCCGCGACGAGCCGCAACTCCGGCATGAGTTCCTGACAGCAGTGGAGCGATCGGGCATGGGCCGCCAGCCGACTTACATTACTGTGCGGTGGCGCCAGCGCATCGTTGGTGTAGCAGTGGCCTATGAATCAGACATTGATTTATTGACCCTGGCCTCCCCAAAACTCACACGCCTGGCCAATGTGATCCGCAAGGGTTTTCTCAAACGCTTACTGATTCTCAAATCGCTCTCCTGCGGCCCGGTTATTACTAACTGTCGTCCCAACCTTTATGTAGCACAGGATTTAACGCGCGAAACCACTCAGCAGGTCGTGACGCAGTTAGTCCAACAGCTCGATCAAATAGCAGGCGGCTCGTTAAAAGTGCTGTTTGAATACAAGGGCGCTTCCGCTGAAGTTTATGCTCCCGCGTTAGAGGCCGCTGGCTATATCCAGGCGGCCTCCTTGCCGGGCACGCAGCTTGATATTGGCTGGGCCAGTTTCGATGAATATGTCGGCGCCATGCGCAAATTCTACCGCCGCGCCGTGAAGCATGACCTGGCGGCTGGTGAGGGTCTGGAGATCACTATTGAGCGGGACTTCTCGGCTCTCGCAGCAGAAGCCTGCGCGCTCTACGAAAATACTTTAGCCCGCGCCCAAGTCGTGCTGGAGCGTCTCACCCCGGCTTTCTTTGCGGCCCTGGGTCAATGTGAGCAGGCTCGGTTGGTAACAGCGCGGCACAAGGTAACAGGCAAGCTGGTCGGCATCGAGCTGTTGTTAGTGGGCGATACCGTACTTCAGGACCTCTACACGGGCCTCGATTATAGTTTCAATGAAGCGCACAATCTCTACTTTAACCTGGTCTATCCAGGCATTGATTTGGCTTGTCGCACCGGGCTAAAATCGGTGAGCACCGGGCAAACCTCTTATACCTTCAAGAGTCGCCTGGGAGTGCAGCCCTATGGTCTTAGCATCTTTATAAAGCATCGTAACCCGGTTGTCCAGGCCCTGATCAGCCGCTGCAAAAGTGCTTTATGCCCAACTGTTGAAGCGCCAACCCATCGTGTTTTTCGCAATGCGCCAGAAGGACCCTTCGGAGCACCTACCGGAGCACCCGCCAGGGATTGCTATCCAGTCCATGAGTGACCGTGTCGCTGCCTTGCCTTGAGCTATGCCACATGATTTGCTTTACGACTGGCGCCCACTAAAGCGCACCCTTTAGGGAGCCTCTGATGCATCCTTATCAACGCCTGTTACATCGCGCCCTACGTTCGCTGCGGGGCGGCTCATTGACCATTCATTATTGGGATGACCGCCGCACTACTTATGGGCATGGTGAACCTCATGTCGGTCTCAAGTTGCATACCCCACGGATTGTGCCGCGTCTCCTGCTGGACCCGGAACTGGCCTTCGGTGAAGCGTATATGCGGGGCGAGCTCGAAGTTGAAGGTCACCTGGATGACCTGATTCGGCTCACCGCCGCCAACGATGCGCCCGTGCCCTATGCTGTGGATAAGTTGTTCCAGGCCGCTGCCGTATTCTCGCGGTGGCGACCCCTTTCAGTGCGGCGCAATCAGCGGGATGTGAGCCACCATTACGATCTGGGCAACGACTTCTACGGGCGTTGGCTGGATCCCACAATGACTTATTCATGCGCCTACTTCCGCTCGCCCCAAGATGACCTGGAAACTGCGCAGCGCCAGAAGGTACGCCATATCTTGAACAAACTGCTCCTGCAACCAGGCGAGTCGCTCCTGGATATTGGGTGCGGTTGGGGTGGGCTTGTCGCGGCGGCGACACAGCATTATGGGGTCAACGCCCTCGGCATTACCCTCAGCACCGAGCAAGTCGCATGGTTTAACGCCCATCATGCCACAGCGGGGTGTCCAGCGCCAGACGCTACGGTCAACCTTCTCCACTACCATGAGCTGGCCCAGCGGGGTGGGCAGTTCGATAAGATCGTCAGCGTAGGTATGGCCGAGCACGTGGGGCGGCATCATTTGCCGGGTTACATCGCCGATTTGCGACAACTGTTGCGTCCAGCGGGTCTGGGCTTACTGCACTGCATTACGGGCACCGTCGCTGAGCCAACTAATCCCTGGATCGTGAAGTATATTTTTCCCGGTGGCTATATCCCCAGTTTCGACGAAATTGTGCGCGAACTCTCGCGGCAGGAGTTGGTCATCTGGGATGTGGAGAATCTGGGTCAGCATTATGCCCTGACTTTGGATCACTGGGCTGAAAATTTCGAGCGCAACGTGAGCTGGGTCCAGGCTCGCTACGGCTCAGAGTTTGTGCGGATGTGGCGGTTGTATTTGCGCTTCTCCGCCGCTAGTTTTCGCTGCGAGGATGTCTATGTTCATCAAGTGCTTTTTTCCAACGGCAAACCGCAAAGCCTGCCACTTACACGGGAGCACTTATATTCTGGAATGCGTTAGACCTTGAAAGTTGTTTGTTGCGCCGCATAGTTGAGTCCCGCTGATAACCATTAGAGTGCAGCCATTAACGAGGCACAGCAACAGCAGAAAAGTAAATCACCATAGTTACTCGACCACCTGATAGCCGCCACTGTCTGATTCTTCTACCGTGATGCTGTGCCCCTTGTTGGGTTGCTCGTCCTTGCACTTTTGCCCAGTGGGTTAAACCAGTATTTCCCCACGCAAGATGGTTATAGCTGCTCCACTGATTAAAACGCGGTCTCCGTTAAGTTCCAGGTGTAATATTCCACCTCTTTGAGAAACCTGATGCGCGATAAAGCGGTTTTTGTTGAGCCGCTCAGACCAGAAAGGCACCAAACAACAGTGCGCTGAGCCTGTCACCGGGTCTTCATCAATGCCCGCGGCGGGAGCGAAAAACCGCGAAACGAAATCAACATCGGGGATTGTGGCCCGACTGGTTACTATCACTCCTCGCACGGGAAGACTTTTGATCAGCATGAGGTCGGGAGCCAGGTTTCTCACGGCGGCCTCCGAATCAATCTCCACCAGATAATCGAACTGGCTCTTTCCGACATAGAGAGGCGTAACCCCTAAGGCGTCACGTAATGTCTTACTGTCACTGGTGGCAGCCTGTGCTGCTGTAGCGGGAAAGTCCAGAGTGATTCTTTGCTCCGAGCGTTGAGCCGAGAGCAAGCCGCTGCACGTAAAAAAGCGAATGACTTGGCCTTGGACGAAGCCTGTTTCCCACAAGATATGAGCACTGGCTAAGGTCGCATGGCCACATAAGTCAACCTCGACGGTCGGGGTAAACCAGCGCAATTGAAAGCCGTCATCTTGGGCCACCAAGAAAGCCGTTTCGGGCAAATTCATTTCTTGTGCCACGCTTTGCATCCACTCCTCATCTCGCGGCGCATCCAGGAGACATACGCCAGCGGGATTGCCTGCAAATGGGGTATCTGTAAAGGTGTCTACTTTGAAAATGGGTGACATAATAATCTTTGGCGCAGGACTTAATTTTCGTCAAGGGAGGCGTGAGCAACCCAACGATTGAGTTCACCCACTCCCAAGTATCCCAACACGAAACACACGGTAACTATACCCGCTATTATGCCACAGCTTGCACCGTGTGGGATTAGAGCAGGGTGCTATCAGACGGGGCTAAGGGAGTGGGTGAGAGAGGGGTAAGCTGCCGTTAGTTACTGAGTGTTTGAAGATACTTGCTGACGCTTTATCCAGCGTTCCAATTGTGTAGCCACTCCCACGCAAAGCCAAGCACAACTGTAGATGATCGTGAAGCCCTCCCACAGTTGTGCAGCCGTTTGTCGGCCTAAGCCCAAAAGTCCAGGAGCTAATGGCGCGGCGAGAAAGCCTACCACTGTTGCATATGCCCAAGTTCGACAACATACTGACCGTGAGTGCAAGTGTGGTGGTAACCGTAAAAGCACCCAGCAGAGGGCAATACCCAGCAAGGCACCGAGAGGAACACTCCACAGGAAATGCACGCTGACGGCTCCTGTCAGCAGAAAGTCTGTGCCAGACGACGGGTACCGTAAGAGGCAGGCCGTTGAAAGTTGTGCTGCTCCCACAATCCCACCAAAGATTGGCGTGTCGAAGGTCAAGGGGTTTTGCTTTGGAAGGTTATCCACAGTGCTCTATTCCCTGATTTTATCGCTCCACCGTCATATTATGCCGCTACGACTCTAATCCACTTCCACCGTGACGCTGTGTTGGGCTATATCTTGGGCTTTAGTATCACGCCTCTGTATAGCCTGTTTGCCAAGCCAATTAAAGGTGTAGATCAGAGTAAGCACCGCCAGGTAAATAAGGCCAATGGTTAGCGAGAAACCCAGCACCAGGCAACCCAAAAAAAGAATAAACATCCCTCTCTACGCCACCACCTGATAGCCGCCACTGTCGGATAGCTCAATGGTGATACTGTGGGTGTTACCTTGCTGCTGGACGTAAGAGCAATGGAGCCGAGACACTCCGACACGCATCAGCCATAGTCCCCCAGCGGCAGGCACAATATAACCCAGGAGCACCTGCAAACGATTGTTAGTGAGCGCAGCCCCAGTCACCAAGCTACAACCAATGGCTAAACCGCCTATGAGTATAAGAGCTAACCCCGGCAACCATTTCTTCATACCCGCTATTATGCCACAGGCTAGATTAGTGGGGTTGGAAGGTGCTATCAGATGTGGCTAAAGGAGTGGGTTGAAGAGCATCGTCCATCCTTCGACACTGCTAAAGATGTTGTTTTCTAAATTGGTGCGCGTCTTACAAGCTCGCAAAGTAAATAAAATCAAGACATCTCCTCGCCCATGCAAGGCGTCTTCCACCTGACATTGCTCAAATCCGCTCTGCATCTCGCTGGATTTGCCAGAGCCGAGTTCACCCAGAAGCACCGTCCAAGAAACGCGTTCCAGATCAGGCAGAACAACACCCGTTTCATTCCCCCGTCCTATCAAACGCGGGGCATCGGGTGATTCAAAGTAGCCAAAGCGGTCATAGATGGGCGCATGACCTTGCGGAAGCCAGAAGAGTTTCCATTGGTGATTGTAAGATATCATGAATAAACAATCCTGACCCCAACCGGCTTATGCTCCTCTTGAACTGCGGCTTGGTGCTGAATGATCTCATAGCAGCAGCAATGAATAAGGAAAGCACACAAGAAGTATGGGCTGGATAGACGTAGGAAAGCACAATGGGTTGTTAGATGCCATCAGGCCCACGAGCACACAGCATAATCATCCGGGTGTGTAGTTACTCTCATGACGCAATTCCACACTAGGGCCAATCTTCTGGATTCAAGTTGTCATTTGGGTGGAAGTTGGGGTTGGTCGTAGTTGTCCCTGTCTTATCCTGAGGATTCTGATAGGTAGTCTTCGTTTCCTCTCCTGACGCATAACCTGCTGCGTTATAGCGGACCCGCTGCACTATTTTTTGTTGGATGTAGCGCGGGTTTGGATTGTAGATAATTTTAACTTTGATAACTTCGACCAAGGCCGACTGAAAGTCCTCGTTCAACTCGAATTTGCGTGTAATCACCACTTCTTCGTCAGGGGGAGCCGCCTTTGCATCAGGATACGTTTTAGTTGTAACAGTGGTCCTGCGCGGGTTACCCTGGCCATCCCCGGTTGTGGTGCTCTCGGTACTCTTGATTCTATTACCAGAGGGTGCAAAGATCTGCTCTGTGGCCGTATCGCCCGTTTTAGAGGTTTCCGTCTCGATCCGGTTGCCTTTCGGATCAAACGCGACGGTGTAATCGCGCTCACTGATTGTCTTCCTGGTCTTAGGATCAATGACTGTTTCCTTAGCCTGGTCTTTCTCATCAATAACAATGGTGTGATGATTACCATGCACGTCATCGTATTCAATGGTACGATCCCCATTGGCCGGGGCAATACGATCTTTCGTGGGCTTTTCCCCGCGAGGCAGAACGAAGACCGGGGTAACATATTGGCGCGTGGTGGTCTTGCCAGTAGCTGCGATTTCGATTTCTGTGGTTGTCCCATCTTTTTCGATGACAATCACATGTTGAACACCGTTTGGATCAATATAGACAATCGTTCGCGTCCCTTTGGCGTCTGTGGTGTCGATGGCAATCGTAGATCCTGCAGGTGGGGAAAAATCCTTGGGGACGCTGAAGATCGGTCCCGGGTAAGCTAAGATGTTTCCTGACACCGGTTCAGGTTGGTGTAAGTTTTGCTGCTGCCTTTGTTTTGGTTGCCTCTGCTGCTGCCTCTGCTGCTGCCTCTGCTGTTGCTTCGATTGTTGTCTCTGCTGCGAAGCGGCGTTATCCGCCACACCCCTTGATTCTGTGTCGCTGGGTAGACGTTTGCCTTGGGCCGCAAAACCAGTATCCTCAACGACAGATGTCAAAGTGCATCCAATAGTTACCAGTGACACAAACCGACTGACAAACCGCGTATCCCAGGTTATTGGGTAGTTCATCATCTCACCTCATTTGCAGGCTGCAATTTAGATAAGGTTGGTTGGAGCATTCCCGAACGGATAACGCCATATAGCATCAGTGATTTTGTGGCTCTTGATTTTAGCAAACGTAGTAAACCAGAACAACCTACTGTGTTCCGCTTCCACTAACTTTAAGAGATTGTTGGGTACTGTCAAATTAAAGGATCAGGTTCGGCGGTAAATAGCAATACGCCATACTAAACGGTATGGCCTCCTCTGCTGCCTCCTATAAGGCCATCGCTTTCCTCCTGAGATCATCAGCCATGCCGTCTGGCTCTATTACCGATTCACCTTGAGCTATCGCGATGTGGAAGAAATGCTGGCCCAACGCGGCCTCATGGTCAGCTATGAGGCTATCCGTTACTGGTGTCGCAAGTTCGGCCCTGTCTTCGCTCGTTCTATCCACAGGCAGCAGTGGGGTGTCAGTTGGCAGTGGCATGGGGATGAGGTCTTCCTGAAGATCAAGGGCAGAATCCATTACCTATTTCGCGCTGTGGATCAAGACGGCCAAGTCTTGGATGTCTTACTGCAAAGTCGGCGCAATAAGCGGGCCGCTCTCAAATTCTTCCGCAAGCTGCTCAAGCAACAGGGATATGCGCCGCGCCTCTTAGTGACTGACAAGCTCCGCAGTTACAGCGCGGCCCAGCAGGAGGGTATGAGGCACAGTGAGCATAGCACCCACCGCTGGGCTAACAATCGGGCGGAGAATTCACACCAGCCGATCCGCCAGCGAGAACGACGGATGCGACGGTTTAAGTCTCCCAGCTCAGCCCAACGCTTTCTGGCGGTGCAAGGAGTCATCTACGCATTCTTTTGTCCAGGCCGACACCTGTATCCAGCACCTATATACCGGAAGGTGTTACGTCAGCAGTTCATCGGTTGGCATGTATTGACAGGCCTAGCGGCTGGGGTACAGGCAGTCTAATCCAGGGAACCTAAAGCCAACCGTTACGGCACGTTTAGAACATGCCAATCAGGCTCGAATACACGCTTACCAGAAGTTAATTTGACAATACCCCCTGTCGCGCTCCTTGCACGAGGGCGTCGCGCCGGACGTTATTGCTACAACCGCAAGCCCTCCATGAAGTGCTCGTGGCCGCTCGAGCGCGAGAAAGGACCAAGGAGTATGCCGATCAATACCGCAAACGCGCGGGAGTTGAGGGCACTATCTCCCAGGGAGTGCGGGCCTTTGGGTTACGACGGGCCCGCTATATTGGATTAGCCAAAACCCATCTGCAACATGTGCTGACAGCCACAGCGATGAACTATGTGCGGGTGAATCAGTGGCTGCAGGAGAAGCCCTTAGCGAAGACGCGCCAGTCGGCTTTTGTGCGCTTGATGGCAGCCAAGGCAGCCGCTTAGATGGATTCGCCAGCAGTATCATTATCGAAGAAACTTCAGGTGTCAGGCCGCTGACGCCAGAATAGCTTCGATAGTCTCACAGTGGTCATTGACATACCAGGCTATCTCAGGTTGTGCAGAGACATTAGCGTGGGCGTCTTTGATTTCTTCAATGAGCCAGTATAGTTGCTGCAAACAGGCTACGGACATAATCGAATTCACTTCAATTTCTGAAGGTTCTCGAATTTGCCGGTAAGCTTCAAGCCAGGCTTGCCATAGATCATGGGCCACCTTGCTATTTTCACGCCACGGCATCCAACGATAAGCTGTGGCCATATCCACAACCGGAGTACCATCCCCGCTTTCCTGGAAGTCAATGACACGCAATCCATCTGTTTCCTTGAGGAGATTGCCCGGCCATAGGTCGCCATGAACTGGACACTTCGTGCCGACATTAAAAACATGCTCGGAGACTGGAACTATCGTAAGATCGAATTTCACAAGAGTTGCTTTTGATTCTGGAACACCGCATGCTAAATCCATGGCACGAATTAACATTACGCGGGGGCTGCTTCTCAATAGCGCGGTCGGGACATGGACGTCGGGACACCATCGTTCGCAAGCAACATGAATACGTGCAGTGAGTACTCCCCATTTGACTACATCCTCATGGCTGATCGGAAGCGGGACGGTCGTGACTGGATGAAAGACAGAGAGAACTACGGTTTTTCCATTGGAAAGGATAGCAAGTTGGCTCCCTAAAGCAGTAGGAATGACGGCCTCCACAGGTATTCCAGAATATTCTATCCAGCGCATCAAGGAGGTGTGATAATGAGCGGTAGTAAATTGCTCCGTTTCGCTATACAGGCGAGCTACATACGCCTGACCATCAGCCTGGAGTCGCGCAGTTGCGTATGGCTCATTGGTGCTCACCCAATGCCAGTCTTCGATCTGCCTGAAACCGTAGACGCGAGCCATCTCCTGTTTCAAGTCTTCTGTTTCGTTGTGCATCGGTCTCTCAGATCTACTGCATAATTTTCTGCCATTGCAAATTGTAGTCTAATCACCCATCATCAGCTAACGCACCGGCACAACGTAAAGCTCACCCGCCGCCCGCCTGCATCCCTAAACTGCACCAGAACGAGCCAGCGGTACCAACGAGCCAGCGGCGGGCGGAGCGCCTCATGAATTACTGGCCAGGTCTTTCGGAGACTAATATGGACGTAATTTCAACTCCATAATATCGTTCTCTGAGCAAAACCCGGCCCGTTCATAAAAATTCAGAGTTTCCTGGCGCGACCATACAATCAATAACTCTAAATCTTGTGCTGCGGCCCACTGCTTCACCCGTTGCATGAGTTCAGAGCCTATACCTCGATTGCGGTATGCTGTTTTGGTGTAAGTATTCGTGATGTAACCAAACTGGTCCTTGATTTTACACGGCCTTGCACCATATCTATTTTCTGTATAAAAATCTGTGCAATAATCTCGTTATCACATTCAGCAATCCAGTAAGCCTGGTTATCACAGGTACTGTCAAATTAACTTGTGTCTCACTTGAAGGGGAACATAATTGATGCGTTCAGCAAGCTTACCAGGCACTCTCCACCCCGCTCCAAGCTAACCTGTGACCTCGGTGTTTGGATAGTGTGGGAACAAGATAGGGCCACCTGCCACAGCATCGTTACAACGCTCACACGTCTGTTCGCTACAATGTGTCACAGAGGGATTGGCCTGAATCGCCACCGTCGCGTCATGGAGTGCTTGCCTCGCGGGATACGCTTTCCATTCGCTCTGGCCAACCAGGGTGCTGGTGAGTACTGCCTGAAGATAGGGCTCAAAGTTAGCAAAACCATTGGAGCAACTGCCAACTTCTACGGTCATCGGCTGCCCGTGGCAGTCGTGCGCCCAGCGCCGAAACGGAGTCCGGCCCGCTACCTTCTCAGCCAGGTGCAATAATGTCATCTTGTCTAGTCCAACTCCCGCCAGCAAAACAGTGCCGTCCCTTTGAGCCAGAGCAGACAACGGGGCAAACACGTCCAGCGGCGATTGATCTGCGATAATTGCCCCAGCCAGCGGACCAACTGCCGCAAACGAACAGAGGGGATGGTTGCCACGTGCCCGCTTAGGCCACCCTACAACGGTCACCGGAATCGCTCCCATCTCGCGGTCAATGTCGGGGCAAGCTGGCCTGTAGATTCCCCCACTTCCGGGGGTCGGGATAGAGAAAGCCGGGTAATTCCAGCCGTTACGAGGTGGCCGAAGATGGAGTGGCGGAGGCACCGCGAAAGTCCAGGAGAAAGTTGGCACCAGGAGCGTACATTGTTCTTGCAAGAACGCCGCCACGACAACTTCGGCGCCGCCCTCCACCTGGCCAAACGATCTCAACGAGGAATGCAAACAAATGGGGTGACCAGAAAGCCCCAAGCTCCTGATGCTATGCTGAATATCACGTTGAACAACGGTCATAAACATCAATCCGAAAATATTGTGACGCACACGACACAGACGCACATGAAACAGACGCCCACGACTCAGACGCCCAGGTCACCGCTTGTCGCCTGCAGGCTGTCCCACTGACTGAAGAGCCAGCCCGTGTCGGAACAAAGTTCAGGAGTTATGTGGGGATTACAAAGAAGAGTTACCCTTAAAGTTAAGAGGAGTTAACCTTTCATGCCTGATTCCGAAGCTGTTTTAAAGGCGCGTTTGCGTTGGGTGGAGACCGATCAAAGCACCGGCCAAGCCGCCCTGACTTGTCGGCGTTGCGGCATTTCTAAGCCGACACTGCGCAAGTGGTGGCTCCGCTACCAAGCCGAGGGGCGGGCAGGACTGCGCTCGCGCCGTTGTCGTCCCCATCGCTTACGCCCGCGCAAAGTCACTCCTGAACACGAGACACTTATCCTCCACCGACGCCACACCCGCCACTTAGGACCCAAAGGCTTGCAACGTGAGTTGCTGCGCTTGCAGCAACTGCGCTTTTCGACTCGTACTCTCTGGAAGGTGCTGCACGCGCATCAGGTGGCACGGCTGCGTGCCACCGCACGCCCTCGCCAGCCCAAACGCTACACTCGTCCCGTGCCTGGGGAGCGAGTGCAACTCGACACTTGCAAGGTCGCACGGAACCTCTACCAATTCACGGCTCTTGATGACTGCACCCGCCTCCGGGTTTTAGGGCTTTACGCCGGGCGCACCGCCGCCGATGCCACACGCTTTCTTCAAGAACGACTGCTGCGGGAGTTGCCCTTTCCCATTCAGCGGGTCCAGACGGATCGAGGTAGCGAATTTATTGGGGCGCAGTTCCAAGAGGCCCTGCGTGAGCAACACATCAAGTTCCGTCCTAACCGACCTGCCGCTCCTCACCTCAATGGTAAAGTCGAGCGTTCGCAGCGCACGGATCGAGTGGAGTTCTGGGCCACGGTTGACACCACAGCGCCCCGGGAAACCTTAGAAGCGCAACTACTGGAGTGGCAACGCTTCTACAACCAAGAGCGCACCCACTCGGCCATTGGGAGCAAGACACCGCACGCCCGATGGCAAGAAGTGATGGCGCTGGTGCCAACGCACGAAGCAGTGCAGGAAGCTTACGTGCCGCCAGTAGGCTGCATCGCCAACAACCATTATTTGTGGGTGCCTAAAGATGACCTATAAGCAGAATACCTTCTTTGTAATTCCCACATATTGAAAACCGGAAGAGACGCAGCGCTGTGGGTTCGACTAAAGCCACTTTAGTCAGGCCACGAATTGTTGATTGCTACTTCCCAGGGCCGCAAAGCCAGGGCTGGTAGCAAAGCTAGGGTCACGATGCGGCTGCTGTCCCATTCCTCACCCCACGGAAAGGCGCACCCATCGGTGCCGCGCGCCGCTTTCTCCCACTCGGCTTCGGTGGGGAGACGCTTACCCGCCCAAGCCGCATAAGCCTTGGCCTCCCACCAGTTGACGTTATAGACCAGTAGTTCGGCTGCGCCTTCGGACAGGCGCCATTCTTCCAATGGGGTGGCACGGGATACTGGGTGGCGTCACAATGTAAAAGGCAGGCAGATTAACCGTGTGACGGGGATTAGCATCGGAGTAAGAGCGGATGGTGTAATCGGTGTTATGTTCTTCATCGGTGCCCATGATGAACGGCCCGGCTGGAACATAGACCATACCTGGAGGTGGAGTGAAGGTGAAACATCCTTAGCTTCGCCCTCCCTGGCTCCGCCCGCCTGGGCCACAGCCGCTTGGGCATATTGCGGTTCCAGCAGGATGGCATCCCCAACTAGAATCCAAAAGCTAATCCGTTAATAAGCGAGCATCGAAACCTCCCGCCGTCCGTTTGACATTCGTTATAATGGTTTTTCATATTCGTTCTACCGTAGAGTGACCCCGCTCCCGATCAATGGCGACCAATTTTCCTTATAATCATGACGCGCACGACCAAGCAACGACCAAGTTGTCCTGCTGTGGAGTTGCCGCCGTAATGGGGTCTGCAACGATTGAGCGTGACAACTCCATAGGAGGTGACTCCTTCAATCGTGCTCATCTGCTCAATAAATTTTATCTCAGTTCATAACTTATGTTGTACGATAGTAAAGGCGAGGCACTTTGAACACTTCGCAGTGCCTTTTGCTCTCGCAGGCAATTCGGTGGTAAGTGGAACTCGCTGTTTATCAAAGGCCACCAGTACCATCACGGCCTTGCTCGGCGACTGTGAATGGAGTCGGTGGCCTGTGGGCCATAGAGGGAACTGTCATGTGCTAAAGTATGTTTCAAATTGGCTTATTCCAGATTCTCGGAGCGCAAGGGCAGTGCTTGAGAGTTCCTAATTAGCTCTTGCAGGCCAATGACTTCGCCTCTGAGTCCGACCACCTCGACTTCAAGATGTTCACTGGTCGAGTAAAGGGACAATGGCAGGAGGCAAGATAGCACCAGGAGGCGTTATACCACCAGGCGGTTCTGGCCCTGTTACCACGCCAAGGACACTGCTCGCCGAGGCTGTCGTGGCCCAGTGGACTTCTTTATCTGTATCCATCAGTCCCACCGCGTCAATCTCATTCCAACCGAGCGCAGCAGGCGAGTCCAGATACAGCTTGATCCGATTCGTCTGGAAGTTGGCTTTAAGCTGCAACGTAAAGATACCCATGTTGCCCTGAAGGTCGCGTAGCGGATCAGTGCCATGCCACAACTCCTCTTCCCGTCCATCCAATAAGAATGCTGTGATGCGGCTGACAGCTCCCGGATTGAAGGACTCGTAGATTTTTATGCTGGTAGGCACGCGGGGCGTGTCGTATTCCAGGAGCAGCCATTCGGCATGGCCATCAGGCGTGTTGGAAGCCCAAGCTGTGGTCGCATCCCCCAGTTGGTCAGTATTGGGCGCTCCGGTAGCCTGTTCCGCGCCCCACTGTTGTGCGGGTGCGGTTGGCGCCGCGAGGTGGCGCCAAATATACCAACAGGGCTGAACGTAAACCCAGTAGCCTGCTGGTGGATTAGCCATACCCTCTGGTAGATTAGCCATGCCCTTCCAGGTCGGGCCATCGAAATACCCGTAATCGCGGAATACGCCATACAGTCGAGCGTCATCGGGCAGAGCAATCTGACACAGCAGAGTGCGATACTTAGCCCCAACCCGCGCCTGCTTCAAGGCTTGCGCCCATTGGTTTGCGGCTTCCGGCAGCAGGCCAGTCAATAGCGCATCTGGCGCACTGACGACCCTTTCCTCACGGGCGAGGGGTTGGCTCTGCGGCGCGGGTTGCGCGCCCAACGTGCCCGGTAATGCGGCCAGAGCGAGCCAGGTGACTGCTAACTTCATGCGAAAGGTTCTCATTGCTGTGCCTCCACTCTCATTGACACTCTTTGCGCTACCATGATTAATTGTCATCCGTCAGGGGCCGCTGGCTCCTGAAGCAGCGCCTGGCGCACCCCAAGCGCCTGCCGCACCAGATCAGGGCGATTGAATTGCGTCTTGAAATGGGCCGCTGAGAAGGATGCGGGGCCAACGCGCCAGAGGAAGTAAAGCTCCGCAATGGCGGTTCCGGTATAGTAGCCCTCTGGGGTAAAAGCCAAATAGTCAGGCGCGGGATTGGGTTGAGCATTATCCGGGGGCAAAGCTAACAAGGTGGCTAACTGGCGCAGGGTTCCCATATCCGCTACGGCATAAAGCCGCACCAGACCATCGGTGCCTACGGTCGCCAGCCGTTTACCATCACGGGAGAAGGTCAGGCACGGATCACCTAAGTAAAGTTGTGGTGGAGAGACCCAAAGCGGCTGGCCGGTGGCGGCGCCCCAGATGCGTATGCCCTCCTCGCCGGAGGCCGCTACGAGCTTGCCATTGGGCGAAAAGGCTGTCGCCACAACGGGTTTTTGCTGACCAGAGAAGACCTGTTGCACGCGTCCAGTCGCTAAATTCCAGAGCCTGACGCCATCTTTGCCTTGCAAGCTCCCAACGACCAGGGTGGTGTGCGCATCTTGGGGCAATGCGGGCGAGAAAGCGACAGAGGATAATGGCCCTGTATAGCCTCGGATCGTGCGGGAAAGAGCTTCTGCGCCACCTGCAATGGGCTTTACGTCCCATGCTATTGCGGCGGCAACATTCCAGAGTTTAACGGTCTGGTCAAAACTGGCACTGGCCAGGCTGGTCCCATCGGGCGAGAAAGCCACATCCCGCACGGCCCCGGTGTGGCCGGTCAGAACACACAAGCGTTTGCCACTAGCCACTTCCCATAACTTTACAGCGTTCAAGGCATCGCCTGTCGCCAGGATGCTCCCATCCGGCGAAAAGGCCACTGCCAGCAGGTTTCCCATCGGCCCGCCATCATCTAAGGTGCGTAGCAATTGCCAGTTTTGAGTGTCCCATAACTGAGCGCCCTGCTCCCCACCGCCAATCGCCAACAGCTTGCCATCCGGGGAGAAGGCTACCGCTTCAATGTGACTGGCCAGGCGACCATCCGGCCCCTTACCTTGCAAAACTTGCTGGAGTTCTCCCGTGCGAGTGTTCCACAGTTTCACGGTGCCTTCCTGGCTGGCGCAGGCGAGTAGCTGTCCATCCGGTGCAAAAGCGGCTTGATGAGAGGGGTGTTGGCCAGCCAACATTTGTCTGAATTGCCAAGTCCGTAAGTCCCATAGGCTGATACCGGTGCCGCTTCCAACAGCAAGAGTTAAACCATCGGGCGACAGGGCCGCCGGGCCACCGGCGGGCAGAGTATGAAGCACGGTTCCAGCCGTAGCGTCCCAGACTTGTGTGCCACCTTGCCAGGCGCGGGAGATAACGGCCCGCGTCGCATCCGGGTCCAGGGCCAGTGAATCGACATAGACGGGCGACCCTTTCAAAGTACGTAGCTCCTTAGCCGTAGCCACATCCCACAACTTAATGGAGCCATCGCCATCGCCGCTGCCGCTGGCCAGGATTGTTCCATCAGACGAGAAACTCAGCTTGGTGACACCACTGGTATGGCCCGTCAGGGTGGCCGCCAATTTGAGCTTGCGCATGTCCCAGAGGCGAACCTTGTTGTCCCAACTGCCCGTCGCCAACAGCTTGCCATCCGGGGAAAACGCCAGAGCTTCTGGCTCAAGGTCGGTTTGAGGCCAGGACCATACCACCTCTGGCTTGGCCTCCGCAGCATCTGGGATATCCCAGATGCGAACGGCGTGATCCCAACTGGCAGTAGCTAGGTATCGGTCATTGCCACCCACTTTAGGCGCGAAAACTACAGCGGTGGTCCTGGCCTGCTGGGGGATGGCACAGCGCAAACTTGCCGTTTGGACATCCCAAATCTCGATTACCCTATCAAAGCTTCCACTGGCTAGCAGGTTGCCGTCTGGGGAGAAAGCCAGGGTCGTCACGTTATCGGTATGAGCGTCGAGCGTGTGGAGGACTTTGCCAGTCCGCGTATCCCACAATTTTATCGTGCGGTCATGTGAGCCGCTGGCTAGCAGGGTTCCATCCGGCGCATAAGCCAGCGCGGTGATAGAACCCATATGCCCAATCAATAATTCCATCTGAGCCTGGCCCGCTTGGGGATCTTCCGGTTGAGTTGGTCCGACTCTAGGCCTGGGGCCGGATGCATCCTCCGGTCCCGTCGTGACGTGCTTTTCGGGTTGCGGCGCGGGCGCCGGGTTCAGACGAAAGGCGCCGTCCTGCTGGGCGTTCCACACTATGACCAGGCGCGCCGTTAAAGGCTTGCCGCTGCCGGTATCCTGGCCAATGACAATAGCGGAGGTTCCTAAGGATATTTGCTGTAAGGTGACTTTCTGCTGCGATTGATGGCGCACATATAAGGCGGTTTGGGCATTGACGATCACGGTTTTCGCCTTGGGGGTAGTCAAACGACTGGTTTTACCGCTGGGCAGCGTGAACGCATCCACAGCCAGTATCATACGACTACCCGCCAGCGTGACAACTTGAATCTTTCCCGTCAAGCTAATCTCGCCAAGTTTGATGGCTGGCTCTTCGTTCGGTTGCTGACTCCCCGCATCTATGACTTGAGCATCTGTGGTTATAGCGCCAGTGGTTATAGCGCCAGTGGTTGTAGCACCAACGGTTGTGGGATCGGAGAACCCAATCTGGGTTAGCGGTGCAGCCGTCGCGGCACCGCTGCCATACGCAGCCAGCCAAGCGTAGGACAGGCTAGGCACGCTGATCTTCTGTCTCACTGGCATGGTGAGTTTAGCCCACTTTGGGAAGCGGTGGAGGGGAGATAACTTTGTCGCCACGTGCGCAGGCGGAGCCAGCCTCACTGAGGAGCTTTTTCCGCTCGGGCTTTTCGCCATGATCGATTGGGGCAGGTCTGCCGAGTGCGCGCGGGACAGGCGGGCCAACTGGTGGCCTCCCGTCACCAGCAGGCTTATGGTTAAAATTGTTACGGCACCCGTTTGGATCTTACTCAGCAGCATAGCTTTCAAAACTCCTTGGCACAGAGAGACCGCTTTTACGCTGGCGGTCTGGGCGCTTACCACTTCCGTCGCCACGAGGCCCGGCGTGACGCCCCAGCCGATCTGCATGGCGGCTGTCATACACGAGGCGGGCGCAGCCTCCACCGCGTTCTCCTTGATTAAGCCGGTCAGCACCAGAGCAGATAGGGCAAAGCCGTGCCTGCCAAAATAGGCACGCAACTTGTCAAGTGCACGGCTGATACGCTTAGCTGCTCCGCTTTCGGAGACCCCTAGAGTGGCGCCAGTTTCCTGCAAGCTCTTGCCCTCGCAGAACCGTAGGAACACTGCTTCCCGCTCTCCCGGCGACAGCGTCGTCAGGGCTTCATTTAGGAGAGGTTCAATATCATCCCACTGTCCAGTTCCATGTTCGCATTCACTAAGCATATCGGTGGCTGCCTTTTGCTCCCACTTGGCGCGGCGCGCTTCCTGGCGGAGTGTGCTTTTCGCGGCAAAGCGCGCCGTATTAAAGAGCCAGCCAGAAAGAGTTCGTACCTCGCCCAGGGTAGGTGCCTTTTTAGCGAGCAGCAGAAAGACGACCTGAGTTACGTCCTCGGCCAATACCGCGTCATGCACTTCGCGCCGACAAACAGAATAGACGAAGTGGACATAGCGCTCCACCAAAGTGGCGAAAGCCGCCTGTGAGCCATGTTCCGCATAATCTTGTAACAGTTCCCAATCCTGCCTCGAATCAACCATAAATACACTAGACGGTAACTACCAAATTCGCCTATAATTAGACTATTTCGCCATTATAGTGTCCGGCCCCTTTCCAAACTTGACAAAAATACAGGAAGTTTTAGGAAATTCCTTCAACAATTTCAGTGCCGCCACTGGCTGGCCGCCACCGACTGGGTATTCGGTAGAAGTAAAATGCAAAGGAATGGCGGACTCACACCCGGCTGCGATTGATTCTATGGCCACTTACAGGGTTGTCTGCCGCACCACCAGAGGCTGTTCCATCCCGCCTCTCTCGTGGGTGCTAAGCTAGGGCCAGCCCCCGGTGACCGCTTCGCTGATCGGGATGATCAGGCGGGATAGCTGGTGAAAGCACAGGCTTGATATAGGACACTGGGGTCAGGACAGAAGAAGGGACAAGCGCACTGCCGGATCAACCAACTACAGCAACAGCGCTTCGGCTTGGGCAACAGCTTGCTGGACGCCTTCACGCGGCAGATGATCCAAAAGTGCAAGAACTCATGCAAACCCGAATGCCACTTTTGTTGACTGGCACTCAAGACTTGGGCACGGACTTGCTCTCCAATCACTACGCCCAGAGCATACCCTAAGAGGGCCAAACTCAACGGTTGCTGCAATCGCTGTGGGTCTTGGCTCATGTTGCGGTCTAAACCTAAGCTGGTCTTGAGATCCCGCAAGCCTTGCTCAAGCTTCACATGCTGTTGATAGATGGCTAAAGCCTGAGTGCCCTCTAAGGTGGTCATTACGAACATAAGTTACGCAATCCAATCGAGCGCACGGTAGTCACTATAACGAGGATGTTCCCTAGACCTGAATAAGCGTCCCTACAGCGGCTTTTGCTTCTGTTACCCTCGCTCTGACACTGTTTGGCATGGGCGCACTGCCCCAACATGACTGCGTGAAGTAGAATAATAAAGACCGTTGCCAATGCGAGGAGATGGAAGGTGAGTGAGTGGCATGAAGCATGTGCTTAACGAACTGAATATTACGAAGCAGCGTTTGAAGCAATTGCTGTTTCGTAATAAGCTGGTGGGAGCAAGGTCGCCTACGTGGGGAATGAGACCTGCCAGCCATGCCATCCGCATGAGTTCCAGTTGTACGATGCGTCTCCCCACGCCCGGACGCTTCAGATCACCCCGCAGGCCAGGAGCGACCAGAATTCGCTGCCTCGCTTATTGATAGAGACGACCGGAATGGTCTCTTATACTCGGTGCGCCGGGGCGCAGGCCAGAACCAGATCTTGCTGCCACGGGAGCGACAAGTGAGACGGACACGGCCCGGTGGATTTTCGGCTCTGGCACCCATGCCTGGACCTATCTAGCCCAGCATGACTCCCAATTCCGCCAGTTAAAATTTACCTATTATCCACCATCACGGACATGGAATTTCACGCCTGGTAGCGGCTTGCTTCGGCTGCCACAGGACTGGACTAACTGGTACCCGGAAGAGCTTAGACCTGGAGCACAAAATAAAATACCGGACAGGAAAACCTGCCCAGTATTTTACAATTTACTCGATCAAATAATTCAAAGATTAGGCGGGGAAGGCAGCTTCCAGAGAGTTCATCGCTTGGTTATAGTCCACGCCGTTAGCGGTGCCAACATTGGGGGAGTCCACTGTCCATTCCCACATGCTGAATCCACCTGCTACCGTAGCCGTGGGTCTTAGGCTCTTGACATGACCATCCGCAAAGAGACAGTTAAAGGTGCCCATGTGACCGGCAAAGCCAGCCGGAACCCAGTTGCCAGGATAGCCATTCCACCACGGAGAAGCATAATCTTCCCAGTCTTGGTTGCGCATTTCAACAACCAGCAATTTCTGTGATGGCTTATCCACCTGAGCTATAGAAGACCCCGCCGCACCACCAGGGAACTGGCCATTGCAACAGCCGCCATTAGGATCATGCCCCGCATTGTTGATGGCATAATCACATCTAAAGCTGACCGGGCCACTCGACAAGGTCATGTTGTTAACGTTCTTGGTAGGGTTGGATGGACAGGTGAAAAGGGCGGCGCTTTTGATGTAGGGGTAAATAATGCCGCGCCAACTAAGACCACCCATGTCGCGTCCAGGGTAAGTTTCGTCATTATCCTGGACATACTGCATAAAGCCAAGTCCAATCTGCTTTTCGTTACTGGCACATGAAGTGCGGCGGGCGTTTTCGCGGGCTTTGGCAAAGACCGGGAACAAGATGGCTGCCAGTATAGCAATAATGGCAATGACGACTAAAAGTTCGATCAAGGTAAAACCGCTTGTCGCCTTTTTTCGGGACCAGCTAATCATGACTATCTCCTTTAAACTTCGCACATAACACTGATTTCAGTCATCTCACCAGATCGCGCTGTCTGACTCCTTTCTAAAAGTCCAGTTGCCTGCTGTCGCCCCGACCAGGATGGTCGGCCTCGCGCCTCGCATGATGTCTGGTCTGTGACTGCATGATCTAAATTGGTGTTCTCTTGCGTCCGCCCGCTCCAGTCCACCTTATACGACCTAGTCGTTACCTATCTGGGGCGGGTCGAAATAACTTGTCTACCTCAAGCCTTCAGCCGGGATACAAATCAGATCTCACCTCCTAGGATTTCTGGGACGGCCTTCTCGTTCGTCCAATTCACGACAAAAGCCGCAAGAGAAATAATGCTGTGCCTCAGCTTGGGCGCGCGTCATCCGCCGAAGGTGCTTCGATTTGGCATTGAAACCCGGATGCGACCACAAAGGACAGTCTTGACGCCAGTGATAGAGACCGGACCGCGTCTTGACCATAACCTGGTGGCCCGGTGCTGGCCGATAATAAATGATGCTCGCGTAAAACTCTGCATGTGCGGCCGCTAACTCTGCTTTTGACTGTACTTTCGCTCGGGCGGAGTTTACAGTAGTCGCGGCTGGCGATGGGCCGTCGGTCTGAGTCAGAGCCATGGTTAGCCCACAACAAAGAAAGATGAGTCCCATAGATAAGCAAGCGTGGGTGAACCGACGACTTGGGATAGGTAATGCTTTCATAAAATTCTGACCTCACCAAGAGACATCCAGATGCAGCGCATGGTGCATCCATATCCTTGGCAAGTCCTCCCTCAATTAGGGATACTTGTGACAGGCTCTAAAGGCAGGCTCTATCTTTTGCAAGCCCGGCGGACCATAGTTTTTATGGCGGTTGCAAGCCAAGCCTGTTTATTTGAGTCTGCTAATTAGTGACCACTCAACCTCAGGACTGGACAATCTTGGAGATTATTTCTTGAGATGATTTATAGAAGAGGAGCCAGCATTTAAGCAGCCGCCTGTTGCCTTAGCTGATGTGGTCAGGCGGTACTATCAAATTAACTATCCACATTCAGCAGTAAGCTAGCAGGACGTCAAACTCAGGGCTATAACCTTACCTGCTGCCTCTTATAAACGCCACCGTTTTCCACCTGAAATCATCCGTCACGCGGTCTGGCTCTACTATCGTTTCACCCTCAGCTACCGCGCCGTCGAGGAAATGCTGGCGCAGCGTGGGATGACCATCAGCTACGAAGATAGTCGTTACTGGTGCCGTAAGTTCCGTCCTGTTTATGCTCGCGCGATCCGTCAGCCTCAGCAAGATGTCTAAGACTTGGCCATCCTGATCCACAGCTCGCAATAGGTAGCAGATCTTACCCTGATTTTGGGAAAGACCCCATCTAATCCCACATGTCAAATTGTTTAGTTTTTCGGTCTCGATCCGAAAGCAAAATGTAACGGGTTAGAGAGCAATAGGTATCGATCCGTAGGTCCATCCCCGGCGTGGGTGTCTCCGGCGGTGGCAGTAAGGAAGCCATCTCCTCGGCTCGCTCTACATCAATAGCCACCATAGCCAGGGCCAAAGAATGCATCAACCAACGACGCGATGCATTAAACTTCAGCTTTTCTAATGGCTGGTCCTGAACTGGTAAGTCCTTCGCATAGTGCCTGGCTTCTCGTCTTTGCAGGGCGAACTCGGTTTCTAAGATGAGGCGGCTCTCCGCAGGAGCAACGCGGCTATAATAAAAGGCGAAGGCTGGTGTGCCATCGTCCACGGCTTGTACTACCCAGGTCTGGTTCTGTGGTTGCGCCTTCATCTCCAGCCAACGGTCTCTCGTTTGAGCAAAAAGCTTTTCCCCTAAGGCAGGATCAATGTTATAGGCTATGGCCGCGATATGGGCCATGATGGCGACCGAAGGATATGGTTGTGCCATAACCATATTGAACGCCTCTGGGAGCAGTTGCAAGGCTGCCTCTCGAGGCTGGAATTGAGCCGCCAGAGCCAAGGTATAAGGCTTGCCAGAAGTCCCTTCAATCTGGCGTGCCACTTCCAGGGCGCCAATTGGATCCTCTTGGCCTATTGCCTTAATCAAAGTCACAGCCGCCCAGGTTGAATAACCACTTTCTTTGTCTTGTCTTGGTTCCGGTGCTCTTTGTTTTTCCAGTGCAATCAGTTTCTGTAGGAGATGTCTGGCTAAGCCCGCATCCTCCAGAGCACAAGCTTGAATCGTCTCCTGTAAAATCTGCTCCTGTACCGCTTCGGGCAAGGTATCAATAATCTCTTCAGTTGCCTCAGGAGTCAGGACGGCCAGGGATGAGAGTAGCCAACGTAAATCAGGAAGTTGACGTGCCGCAGCCAGTGCTGTCTGGGCGAACTGGGCAGCTTCATCTGGCCGTCCCAATTTTTTGGCCACGCGGCCAAGGGCGATGGCCTGGGTCGCTCTGGACTGCGGATTCTTCGGATTCCTGACGGCTTGCTCCTGGTCGTATATCTTTGCCTGTTCATATAACTCTCTTGCCAGTTCAGGATTGATCTTGGCACAGGATGAGGCCAGAGTAAGTTGAAGGGAAAAGAGGGAACCGCGGTTTTTAACCTGCTTGAGACGGGGCGGTGCCCATGCTGCTGCGAGACGTGGGTTAGCCTTAGCAAGAGCAGTTATGATGGACATTAAAGCGCCTTCATCTATCGAGCCATCCTTATGAGCCGCCAGTTGTATGGCCCGATCCGGGTCATAAGGCGCTAACGTGGCCGGAATTCTATTACGATAATACTCCCTGTTGGCTATGGCCAGAGCGGTGGCCCATCCAGGTTCCGCGGGCGCTTTGCGTGGGTAAGATTCGGCTTGCAGTGAAGACGCCCACAGGTCTTCGAGTAGATTATAAGCGCGTTCAATGTCATTGGATAGTTGAGGTTTTATGGGTAAGAGGGTCAACGCCAGTTCCGCCTTAGGACGTGAGTTGACATTGCGTGCCTCTGCTAGTAGATTCTTATAACCTGCCAGCACCATCATGTCGTCAGTTGGCGCGTCTTCATTGTGGAGATAGGGTAAGACGAATTTGCCTGCTGCATCCGAGATGACCTGTGCCTTGGGATCTCCATTGGGTGACATCACTGTGGCACCAGCAACGGGGTGCCCTGCCACGTCCAGCACCACCCCCATAATTCCCTCTTGCGGTGTTGCAAAAGCCAGTTTTTGAGCCTGGTGAGGTGGATGGGTTTGAATTTTCGTTTGAGTTTCGGTTTGAGTCTCGACGTTGGTAATGACGGTATTTAGATAAGACCTACCGGATTGGTCTAATACACTCGATATGAGTTTAATATTGTGCTGTGCGGGTAAGGATACAGGCTTGAGCCGAGACGGAGTGGTCTCTTGGTGTCTTGCCCTTAGATGTGCCGGATAGCCTGACTTTGAGAGAAATACCTTTGGGTTTAGCAGGTTGTGGTGGCTCGGAAAGAGTATTGGAGATACTACGTGGGATGGTAATGGTTTGTATGCCGGTGCATGTAGTGTTTGCTCAGAAGCCGCTGAGAGATGAAGCAGGCCATTCCCGCTGTCTGCCACCACGGTCAGTGTTAGACCTAAGCCCAACCCCAACTTAAGTTGAGCCACGAACATAGATTTAACTGTCGCCTGAAAAGTAGACAGCACCTTGGTAGTTATCAGTGGGACAGGCGACAACTCTGTCGCTGCCCCACTGGCGACAGAATTAGGTAAGAGAATATGAGCCAGGATAGCACCAGGAGGCACGCTCCACCCAATCTGCATCACAGGCGTTTTACATGAAGCGGGCGCGGCCTGGACTGCGTGTTCGCTCATTGAAGTGGCTAGGACCACTGCGGACACTGCAAAACCATGCTTTTTAAAATAATGACGCAATTTGCTTAAAGCACGGCTGATGCGCTTGCCCGCAGCGGCTTCAGCTATGCCTAAGGCGACGCCGGTTTCACGCAGACTCTTGTTCTGGAAATAGCGGAGCAGCAGAGCATCGCGTTCTCCGGTGGAAAGGATAGCCAGAGCCTCATCTAAGAGGAGTTCGATTTCTTCCCATCCGGTGTTACCGGCGCCTGCAAGGTTGGAGAGTCCCCTGAAGGCTGCACCCGCCTGGCATGACTCCTGTTCGGTTACCATATCTATAGCCACCTTCTGTTCCCGCTTAATGCGGCGCATTTCCTGGCGCAGGGCGCTTTTACACGCAAAGCGTGCTGTATTAAAGAGCCAGCCAGCCAGCACAGTTCCTGCTCGAAAGTGAGGCGCTTTCTGAGCCAGTAAGAGAAATACCACTTGGGTCACATCCTCGGCCCAGACCGGATCACGCAACTCCCGTAGACAAAGCGAATAGACAAAATCAAGATAGCGCTCCACCAGACTGGCAAAAGCCTCCTGGGAGCCTCTCTGGGTGTAGGCGGTTAAAAGCTGTAAATCTTCCATAGCATCTCCTGTCCTGTCTATTGAATGCCCACTCACGCATCAAACTAGACATCAGGTAGAGAATTTTTATAGTCTCAGAATACCTTAATCCTTAATCCAAATCGCAAATTCAAATCTCACAGTAAATCGTTAGACCCCCAAAGGGTAACCAACTGCAAAATAAATAAAAATATAAGAAAAATGGCGGATTCTTCTGGTTTAGACCCATTGCATATATGAAGGGAGTAGATTATGCAAGATTGGGAATTACTTCGTGAATACGTGGATCAGAGTTCACAAATGGCCTTTGCTCGCTTAGTGGAGCGCCATATGAACCTGGCTTATTCGATTTGCCTGGGAGAATTGGGCCATGTGATACTGGCGGAAGATGCGACTCAGGTCGTCTTCCTCATCCTTGCTAAAAAGGCTCATAGCTTGCGCGAAGGCAGTGTCCTCGCGGGTTGGTTCTTTCAAACGGCTCGCTTTGCGGCTAAGGATGCACTTAAACAGGAGTCGAGACGGCAACGCCATGAACGGGAAGCGGCTCATGAAATGATAACGCAAGCCCCCGCCAAAACGATTAGCTGGGGCAGTCTTGAGCCGCATTTGCATGAGGCTCTGGCTGGGTTGCGGCAACATGAACGGGAAGCCGTTTTGCTGCGCTTTCTGCATGATAAAAGTCTCAAGGAAGTAGCCATATCGCTGGGGATTTCCGAAGAGGCAGCCCGCAAGCGCGTGACCCGTGCGCTGGATAAGATGCGCCGCTATTTTTCACAGCATGGCTTTGCCGTCACGGGTGTGGTGCTGG
>Ga0213875_10000588_pt1 | contig 29434 bp, 29 predicted proteins | sample BarmaccomBMRX_R8_FD_160105 | JGI IMG/M metagenome (GOLD analysis project Ga0213875, IMG submission 160105) | Root-associated microbial communities from Barbacenia macrantha in rupestrian grasslands, the National Park of Serra do Cipo, Brazil - RX_R8 | ecosystem: Host-associated > Plants > Roots... | reverse complement strand
GGAGGTGTCGAGCAGCACGTCGAGCCGGGGCAGCCGGGCCGCGAACGGGCGTGGGTCGGGGCCGGCGTTGTGCACGCAGTCCGACAGCAGCAGCACCCGGGCGTCCCGGGCCGGCACCCGGGCCAGCTCGCGGGCCGCCACCTGGAGCGGGAAGGCCACGTTGGTCAGCCCCTTGGCCGGGATGCGGAGCATGGTGTCGAGCAGCTGCTGGGGGGTGACGCGGTGACCGAGGTGGCTGAGCACGGCCGCGTCGGACCAGAACGCGATCACCGCCAGGTCGTCGCGGGCCAGCTCGGAGGCGAGCGCACCGACGGTGGCGGCGGCGGTGCGGACCCGCTCCCCGCGCATCGAGCCGGACACGTCGGCCAGCAGCACCACCGAGCGCCGGGTGCGGACCCGTTCGCGGACGATGATGTCGTCCTCTTCCGGCACCGGGTGCTCGGCCAGCTGGTCGATGGTGGCGTCGAGGTCGATGTCGTCCGAGCCGCCCCGGTAGCGGACGCTGGCCAGCTCGCCCACGCCGCGGCGGGCGCTGACGTCGCGGCGGGGCCGGGGCACCGCCAGCCGGGTGGCGATCTGCCGGGCCCGGCGCAGCACCTCGGGGTCCGGTTCGACCTCGTCGGGGATCGCGCCCAGCAGCGTGCCCTGCTCGGCGGTCTCACCGGGCGCGCCGCTGCCGGGCTGCGGGCGGCCCCGCCCGGGCCGGTTGCGCTGGCCATCCAGGATCAGGCCGGGACCGCTGCCGCCGCGGCCGCCCTCCAGCAGCGCCGGTTCCTCGTCGAGAACCTTGGGCCGGCGGCGCAGCGGTTTCAGGGCCGGGTGCTTGGGGGCGCCGGGGCGGGTGATCGGCGAGTCAGCCTCGACCGCTCTTCAACCGGGCTCGGCGGTGGCCGGCTCGAGGATGAAGTGGTCCTCCCAGATCTGCCGGAGCACCTGCTCGGGGGTGGCCTCGACGGTCTCGTCGAGGAAGATGCGGCCGGACAGCGCCACCACCATCGCGTCGAACACGATGTCCGGATAGTTCTCCCCGGCCTCGGCCGGGTCGCCGGTGCCGCGGGTGGCGTCGGCCAGCTCCAGCAGCTGGCCGGCCACCAGCGTGACGTCGATGGCGCCGCGGACGCTGCTGCCCTGGCGGATGTCCTCGTGCTCGCGGGTGGCGCGGGTGACCGCGACACTGTCGGCGATCAGCCGGTCCCGGCGGGCGGCGGGCAGGTCGGGCACCGGGGCCCGCAGCGCGACGATGCCGCGTTCGGCCGCGGCGTCCTGGTAGCTGATCGCCAGCCGGCACATCCGGTCGTGCACCGAGGTGGACAGCCGGGTGGTGCCGACGTTGTCGAACGGGTTCATCGAGGCGATGACCCGGAACGTCGGCTCGGCCACCACCGTGTCGGCCCGCGGCACCGCGATCTGGCGCTCGGCCATCGCGGTGAGCAGCGTGTTGAGGGTGTCCTCGGGGGCCCGGTTGAACTCCTCGATGTAGAGGAACCCGCCCGACCGCATCGCCTCCAGCAGCGGGCCGTCCACGAAGTTGTCGGCGCTGTAGTCCTCGCGCAGCACCCGGGCCGGGTTGTGGTGGCCGACCAGCTTGGCCGGGGTCAGGTCGGCGTTGCCTTCCACGAACACCAGCGGGATGCCCCACTCGGCGGTGATGGCCCGCAGCAGCGTGCTCTTGCTGGTCCCGGGCGGGCCTTCGAGGACGATGTCGCGCCCGGCCGCGACGGCCGCGAGCACGAGGTCAAGCTCGTGCTCGCGGCCTACGAGGTGCGGCCGGACCCGGTCGCGGACGGCCGTGATCCTCATCGCACCCAGGGCTGAAGTCACCCTTTGTCTCCTGTTTCGTTGGTCCTTTTATTTGATCAGAGACCCGGCGTCGACCGGCAGCGTGATCCCGGTGATGTAGCGGGCCTCGTCCGAGGCCAGGAACAGCACCGCGTTGGAGATGTCGCGCGGGTCCACCCAGGGGATCGGGAGCGCGTTGAGCGAGCCCATGACCTCGCCGTACTGCTCCTGGGTGGGGTTGGCCACGTCGGGCAGGAACAGCCGCATGCTGGCCTCGTTCTGCACCATCGGGGTGTTCACCCCGGTCGGGTGGACCGAGTTGACCCGGATGAAGTCGGGGGCCAGCTCCAGCGCCAGCGTCCGCATCAGCCCGACCACGCCGTGCTTGGCCGCCACGTAGTGGGCCAGGTTCGGCAGCGCCATCAGGCCGGCGGTCGAGCTGGTGAGCACGATCGAGCCGCCGTGGCCGCCCGCCCGGATGTGCGGGATCGCCGCCTTGGCGGCGTGCCACACCCCGGTCAGGTTGGTGTCGATCATGTCCTGCCAGGTCTGCTCGGGCAGTTCGTCGGCCGGCCCGTAGGAGGCGATGCCAGCGTTGGCGGACACGATGTCCAGCCGCCCGAGCTGCGCCACCCCGTCGGCGACGGCGCTGGCCAGGGCGTCGAAGTCCCGGACGTCAGCCTGCTGGGCCACGATCCGGCGGTCCAGCGCCTCGACCTGCTTGACCGTTTCGGCCAGGTCAGCCGGGGTCGACATCGGGTACGGGACCGAGTCCACCTGGGCGGCGATGTCGACCGCGATGATGTCGGCGCCCTCCTCGGCCAGCCGGAGCGCGTGGCTGCGGCCCTGGCCGCGGGCGGCGCCGGTGACGAACGCGACCTTGCCCTCGACCCGCCCGCTCATTTGAGCCCCCTCATTTGATCAGGGACCCGGCGTCGATGGGGAGGGTGACCCCGGTGACGTAGCGGGACTCGTCCGAGGCCAGCCAGAGCACCGCGTTGGAGATGTCGCGCGGCTCCACCCAGCGGATCGGCAGCGCGTTGAGGGTCTGGAACCGCTCCCCCAGCACCTCCTTGGTGCGCTGCTCGGGGGGCAGGTCGGGGGCGAACAGCTCGTAGGTGGCCGAGTTGTGGATCATGTCGGTGTTGACGCTGGTCGGGTGGACCGAGTTGACCCGGATGAAGTCGGGGGCGAGCTCCAGGGCCAGCGTCCGCATCAGCCCGACGACGCCGTGCTTGGCCGCGGTGTAGTGGGCGAAGTTCTCGAACGGCATCAGGCCGGCGGTCGAGCTGGTGAGCACGATCGAGCCGCCGTGGCCGCCCGCCCGGATGTGCGGGATCGCCGCCTTGGCCGCGTGCCACACCCCGGTCAGGTTGACGCCGATCATGTCCTGCCAGGTCTGCTCGGGCATTTCCTCGGCCCGGGCGTGGCCGAAGATGCCGGCGTTGGCGGCGACGATGTCCAGCCGCCCGAGCTGGGCCACGCCGTCGTCGACGGCCGACTTCAGCGCGTCGTAGTCCCGCACGTCGGCCTGGGTAGCGATGATGCGGCGGTCCAGCGCCTCGACTTCCTTGACCGTCTGGGCCAGGTCGTCGGGGGTCGACATCGCGTACGGGACCGTGTCGATCTGGGCGGCGATGTCGACCGCGATGATGTCGGCGCCCTCCTCGGCCAGCCGGAGCGCGTGGCTACGGCCCTGACCGCGGGCCGCCCCGGTCACGAAGGCGACTTTGCCTTCTACTCGTCCTGCCATGGTGCTGGTCACTTCCTCGGGGTAGGAGTGGTTACTTCTTGTTGGTGAAGCCGGCGTCGACCGGCACGGTGATGCCGGTGACGTAGCGGGCGTCGTCGGAGACCAGCCATGCGATCGCGTTGGAGATGTCGACCGGCTCGACCATGTCGACCGGCAGCGCGTTGGCCATCGCGTTGCCCAGCGACGGGTCCTGGGCCAGGAACTCCTGCATGGCGTCGTTGACCACCATCGGGGTGCTGACCCCGGTCGGGTGCACGGTGTTGACCCGGATCGAGTGCGGGGCCAGGTTGTTGGCGTAGGAGCGCATCAGGCCGACCACGCCGTGCTTGGCGGCGGTGTAGCCGAGGCCGCCCCGGCTCGGGCCGCCGATGCCGTTGATGCCCGCGGTCGAGCTGGTCAGCACGATCGCGCCGCCCTGGCCGCGCTCGATCATGGATGGGATCGCGGTCTCGACCGTATTGAACACGCCGGTCAGGTTGACGTCGATCACGTCCTGCCAGGCGCCGTGGGTCTCGTGTACCGCCAGCGGGGCGATGCCCGCGTTGGCCAGCACGATGTCGACCGGGCCGAGCTCGGCCACCCCGGCCTCGAAGGCGGCCGCCAGACCGGCCTCGTCGCGTACGTCGGCCTGCTGGGCGAAGATCCGCCGGTCCAGGCCTTCTACTTCCTTGACGGTTTCGGCCAGGTCATCGGGGGTGGCCATCGGATAGGGCACGGAGTCGATCTGCCGGCAGATGTCCACGGCGATGATGTCCGCGCCTTCGCGGGCCAGCCGGACCGCGTGACTGCGGCCCTGGCCGCGGGCGGCACCGGTGATGAAGGCGACCTTGCCTTCCAGCTTTCCCATGACTGGGTGTCCTTTCTCGGGTATTTCCTCCTGTTACGGGTCGGCGCTGGCAGGCAGGCGCCGACACCGGTGCGGGTACACCGGTGAGCGCGAAGCCGCGGGGAGAGGGCAGGGAACGAGCAGGCCTCGGCCCGCGTCAGCGGGACGTGGCTAACGGGCCGTCGGGCGCGAAGCCGGCCAGCGGATTCTCATCGCAGGCGCGGTCCGGGGGCCGCCGCCCGATCGTGACCGGGACCGGGCCGCCGTCGCGCGGGCGCGGGCTGGTCCGGTGCGAGTGGTCGCCGGACGGGCGTGGCGCCGAGGCCCCGCCGTTGGCGGCGGCGGTCGCGGCCGCCAGCAGGGCCTGCTCGCCGTGACCCTTCACGCACTCGGGGTCGGGGCCGTCCAGCGGCAGGCCGGTGAAGAACTTGGCCGCCATGCAGCCGCCCCGGCAGGCGTCGTAGGCCGAGCACGACGTGCAGGCCCCGCCCCCCTGCGGCTGGCGCAGCTCGGTGAACAGCTCCGAGGTCCGCCACAGACGAGCGAACCCGCCCGGCGCGCGGACGTTGCCGGCCAGGAAGTTGTCGTGGATGGCGAACGGGCAGGCGTACACGTCGCCGACCGGGTCGATCAGGCAGACGACCCGGCCCGCCCCGCACAGGTTGAGCCCGGGCAGGGCGCTGCCGAAGGCGGCCAGGTGAAAGAACGAGTCGCCGGTCAGCACCTGCTCGCCCCGGGCGACCAGCCAGTCGTACAGCTCGCGCTGCTGCTCGGCGGTGGGGTGCAGCTCATCCCAGACGTCGGCGCCGCGGCCCGACGGCCGCAGCCGGGTCAGCCGCAGCTCGGCCCCGAAGCGGTCGGCCAGCGCCTTGAACTCGTCCAGCTGGCCGATGTTCTGCCGGGTGCAGACGACCGAGATCTTGAAGCCGGCGAAGCCGGCGTCGGCCAGGTTGGCCATCGCCCGCAGCGCGGTCGCATGCGACCCGGGCCCGCGGACGGCGTCGTTGACCTCGGCGGTCGCCCCGTCCAGGGAGATCTGCACATCCACGTAGTCGCTGGCCGCCAGCTGGCGGGCGACGGCCGGGGTGATCTTGACTCCGTTGGTGGAGAACTTCACCCCGACGTGGTGCTCGGTGGCGTAGTCGACCAGCTCCCAGAAGTCGGGCCGGACGGTGGGCTCGCCGCCGCCGATGTTCACGTAGAACACCTGCATGCGCTCGAGCTCGTCGAGGACGGCCTTGCACTCAGCGGTGGTCAGCTCGCGCGGGTCGCGGCGGCCGGAGCTGGACAGGCAATGCCGGCAGGAGAGGTTGCAGGCGTAGGTCAGTTCCCAGGTCAGGCAGATCGGCGCGTCCAAGCCGAACTGGAACTGCTCGACCAGGGGCAGGGTCTTAGTAGACACCGCACATGCCGTCGATCGAGACCTCCTCGATCAGCATCTCCTCGGCGCGCGGTTCGGCGTCGGCGGGAGCCTCGACATCGGGCTCGCGGACGGCGGCGGGGGCTTCGGCGACCTTCGCTGACTCGCTCATACCAGCTCCTCAACTGCGGAAACGGCGCCAGAGGGATATTCGACACCCTGTGACGAATACATGTGAAGTTTACGTCACCCGGTGACGCAATCAAGAGGCGGGGCTACCATTTGAGGCAATTCATGGACGATCCTCAGCCCCCACCAGACTCAGCGGCCCGCCGCGGCCGGCCTCCGGGCACCAGCAGGCGGACGCTGGAACTCATCGCGCTCCGTCTCTTTTCCGAACAGGGCTTCGACGAAACCCCGATCGAGCAGATCGCGGCCGAGGCCGGGGTGAGCCGCCGGACGTTCTTCCGCTACTTCGACTCCAAGGCCAGCGTGCTCTGGGGCGAGTTCGACTCCGAGGTCACCGTCATCCGTGACGCGCTGGCCCGGGTGCCGGACTCGGTGCCGATGATGGACGCCATCCGCCAGGCGGTGGTGGCGGCCAACCACTACCGGGCCGCCGACGTGCCCGAGCTGCGGGCGCGGATGAACCTGATCGGGTCGGTGCCGGCCCTGCAGTCCAGCGCGGCCGTGCACTACGACGACTGGGAGCGGGCGGTCAGCGAGTTCGTCGGGGCACGGACCGGGCAGCCCCCCTGGTCGCTGTACCCGCTGGTGGTCGGGCGGTCCACGCTGGCCGCCTGCCGGGCCGCCTACGAGCGCTGGAGCGCCCGGGCCGACAGCGACCTGACCGTCTACCTGGACGCGGCGCTGACCGCGCTGGCCTGCGGGTTCAGCGCGGCCGGGATGGCGTTCCCGGAGGAGCGGCTGGACGCCGCCGAGCGGCCGGAAGCGGGCTAGTCCGCGCCGGCCCCGGACGCTTCGGCGGCGGGCGCGACGGCGACCAGGTCAGCCAGCAGGGCCTGGGCGGCGGCCGTCAGCCGGCGGCCCTGGGCCACCGCCACCGACACCTGCCAGGCCAGGTCGGCGCCGGTCACGGTCACGGCCGCCACCTCGGGGAACCGGCGGGCCGAGGAGGCGGGCAGGAACGCCACCCCGAGCCCGCCGCGGACCATCGACACCATCGTCTGGTAGTCGGTGACCTCGAACCGGACCGTGCGCTGGAGGCCGCGGGCGGCGAACGCGCGATCGGCCACCGTCCGGTTGCCCCAGCCGGGCGGCGATTCGATGAACGGCTCCCCCGCCACCTCGTCCAGGCGGACGCTGGCCCGCCCGGCCCAGGGCCCGTCCGGCGCGACCAGCAGCACCAGGTACTCGGCGGCCAGCGGCCGGATCACGATGCCGGCCGGCGGCGGGCCCGACACCGCCACCAGGGCCACGTCGAGGGCGCCGTCGCGCAGGTCACGCAGGTGGGCGGCGGTCCCGGCGGCCGCCTGGCGGGCGTGCACGACCACGTCCGGGTGGGCGGCGTGGAACCCGCCCAGCACCGTGGCCAGGTCGACCGGGCCGTTGGAGAGCATGATCCCGAGCGACACCGAGCCGCGCAGCCCGCCGCGGACGGCGGCCACCGCGTCGCGCGCGCCCTGGGCGGCGGCCAGCGTGGCCCGCGCCTCCGGCAGCAGCGCCCGCCCGGCGTCGGTCAGCGTCACCTGGCGGCGGGCCCGCTCGAACAGCGGGGCGTTCAGCTCCCGCTCCAGCCGGGTGACGGCGGCCGACACGGCCGACTGGACGACGTGCGCGCGCCGGGCGCCGCGGGTGAAGCTCAGCTCCTCGGCGACCGCCACGAAGTACTCCAGCTGATGGAGTTCCACCTGGTCATTATCACCGGCCGCGACGCCTGCGATCTGTATAATCGATCAATTTTCTGAAATGGTTCGCGACTGGCGATCGGTTGTCACCGGATGCGCAGACACTTCGCTCATCGGGAGGCGTTATGACGTCCGCGACCCCCATCCGGGTGCAGGCTTCGAGGCGGCCGGGGGCGACTGGCAGGCCGCCGGTGGCGGGCCGCCGCCATCGGGCCGGGTTCTGGCTGGTGGCCTACGCGTTCGCGGTGACGATGGCGTTCTCGGCCGTGCCGACTCCGCTGTACGTGCTCTACCAGGCTCGCGACGGGTTCGGCGCGTTCACGCTGACGCTGATCTTCGCGGTCTACGCGGTCGGCGTCAGCCTCAGCCTGCTGCTGGCCGGGCACCTGTCCGACTGGGCCGGCCGCCGCCGGATGCTGGCCGCCGCGATCGCCGTCAACCTGGCTTCCGGGGTGCTGTTCCTGACCTGGCCGTCGGTGCCGGGGCTGCTGGTGGCCCGGTTCGTGTCGGGGGTCAGCATCGGGCTGCTGACCGCGACCGCCACCGCCCACCTGACCGAACTGCACCGGGCCGGACGGCGCGCCCGCGGCCGGGTCGGCCCGAGTGAACAGGCCAGCGCGGTGTCGACGGCCGCCAACCTGGGCGGGATCGGGCTCGGCCCGCTGCTGGCCGGGCTGCTGGCCCAGTACGGGCCCGACCCGCTGCACCTGTCCTACCTGGTGGGCGAGGGCCTGATGGTGGCCGCCCTGCTGGCGCTGATGCTGGTGCCGGAGACCGTGACCCGCCCGGACCCGCGCCCGGCCTACCGCCCGCAGCGGGTGAGCGTGCCGCCCGCCAGCCGGCCGGCGTTCTGGGCCGCGGGCGGCACCGGCGCGGTCGTGTTCTCGGTGTTCGGCCTGTTCACCTCGCTGGCCCCCAGCTTCCTGGCCGGCACCCTGCACGACCGGTCCCACGCCCTGGCCGGGGTGGCCGCGTTCGCGGTGTTCGGGGCGGCCGCGCTGAGCCAGATCATGCTGGCCCGGGTGCCGCTGCTGCGGCTGCTCGTCATCGGCATCACCGTCCTGGTGACCGGCCTGGCGCTGGTGACGGTCGCGGTCTGGGTCGCCAGCCTGGCTCTGCTGCTGATCGGTGGCGTGCTGGCCGGGGCGGGGGCGGGCGCCACGTTCAAGGCCACGGTGGCGACGGTGATCGCCGTCGCCCCCGACGGCGCCCGCGGTGAGGCCCTGGCCGGCCTATTCCTGGCCGCCTACCTGGGGCTGGCCGTCCCGGTCATCGGCCTCGGCGTCGCCACCCAGTACCTGTCGGCCCCGGTCGCCCTGCTCATCTTCGCCGCCGCCCTGCTGGCCGCGCTGGCCACCGCCACCCGCCGCCTCTACCGCTCGGCCTGAGTGTGGTCGGCGAGGATGTGGTGGGGGTCGGTGCCGGGGATGACCGGGTCGGCGTGGACGAGCGCGGCGGTCAGGCGGGGGATCGCGTGCAGCAGGTCGTGCTCGGCGGTGACCGCGATCTGGTGGGCCTGGGCCGCGCTGATGTCGCCGCTGACCTTGATCTCACATTCGGCCCGGAGCTGGTGGCCGACCCAGCGCAGCCGGACCTGCCCGACGTCGAGGACACCGCCGGTGGCGTGCAGCGTCTGCTCGGCCCGGTCGACCAGGGCGGGGTCGACCGCGTCCATCAGCCGCCGGTAGATCTCGCGGACGGCCTGGCGCAGCACGGCCACGATGGCCAGCGTGATGAGCAGGCCGACGACCGGGTCGGCCCAGTTCCAGCCGAGCGCGACCCCGCCCACCCCGAGCAGGACGGCCAGCGAGGTCAGCCCGTCGGTGCGGGCGTGCAGGCCGTCGGCCACCAGCGCCGCCGAGCCGATCTTGCGGCCGGTGCGGATCCGGTACCAGGCGGCCAGCTCGTTACCGGCGAACCCGATCACCGCCGCCACCGCCACCGCGGGCAGGTCGGTCACCGGCCGGGGATGCAGCAGCCGGGTGACCGCCTCGTAGGCGGCCAGGGCCGACGAGGCCGCCATCACCGCTACGATCGCGATCCCGGCCAGGTCCTCGGCCCGGCCGTAGCCGTAGGTGTAGCGGCGCGTCGGCGGCCGGCGGCCCAGTACGAACGCGATGCCGAGCGGCACCGCGGTCAGCGCGTCGGCCGCGTTGTGCAGGGTGTCGCCCAGCAACGCCACCGACCCGGACCGGACCGTCACCACCACCTGGATCAGCGCGGTCAGGCCGAGGACGGCCAGCGAGACCCACAGCGTCCGCATGCCCTCGGCGCTGGCCTGCATGGCCGCGTCGACCTGGTCGGCGGGGTCGTGGGAGTGCGGCCGCAGCCAGTGACGGTGGTGGTGATCATGATCGTGGCCGTGCGGGTGGCTCATGTCCTCAGGATGAGGCCAAAACCTTGTTGCAGCACCTCGACCACAGCGGCCCGGATGCTCCTGCGACCAAGTGGCAGACTCGAGGGGTGGTGAGCAGCTACATCTCGCCGAAGGCGGCGAAGGGGCGGCCGAGCGGGATCGGGGGGCGCGGGCTGGTGGCGGTGGCGCCGATCGGGGCGGGCGAGATCGTCGCGATCAAGGGCGGCCACATCGTCGACACCGCGACGTTGCGGGCGTTGCCGGCGGAGTTGCAGGAAGCCGAGATCCAGATCGCGGACGGGTTCCATCTGGCCGCGCTCAGCGCGGATGAGTACGAGGCGGTGATGCTGTTCCTCAACCACTCGTGCGAGCCCAACGTGGGCTTCGCCGGGAACGTCGTGCTGGTGGCCATGCGCGACCTCGCGGCGGGCGAAGAGCTGACCACCGACTACGCGCTGTTCGACGACTACGACGGATCGATGGCCTGCCGGTGCGGCACCGCCTCGTGCCGGGGCACGATCGGCGGGCGGGACTGGCAGCGGCCGGAGCTGCAGCGGCGGTACGGGCCGTACTTCTCCTCATACCTGCTGAGCCGCATCCAGCCCCTGCGCCAGTAGCCGGGTGGCGTCCTGGCCGGGCGGGACGCCGAACAGGCGGCGGTACTCCCGGCTGGCGTTCCCGTTCGAGGTCAACCGGTTCGCGGGCCGGCTCGCGTTCCCCGGCACCACCGTCGACGGCCAGACCTGGGAGCAGCACCCGGCCCTGGCCGCCGCCACCGCCCGGTACTGAAGGTGCAGACTGGGTTTCATGCAGCGGAGCATGGAACGGATCCGGGTGTCACACGCCGGGGCGCTGCCGCGGCCGGGCGACCTGCAGCGGCTGTTCGACCAGGGGCCGGGCGGGCAGGAGGCGTTCACCGCGGCCCTGCCGGACGCGGTCGGCGAGGTGGTGGACCGGCAGGTCAGCGCGGGCGTGGACGTGGTCAACGACGGGGAGATCTCCAAGCGCGGGCTGTTCATCGGCTACATCCGGGACCGGATGGCCGGGTTCGAGCCGCGCCGGTTCGCGCCCGGGGCCTGGACGCCACCCAACGAGGGGGTCCAGGGCCGGGACCGGCGCGACTTCCCGGGCTTCTTCGCGGCTGGGCTGGGCGGGTTCCAGTTCGGGGCGGCGGTCACCCCGCCGCCGACGGCCGGCGGTGAGCAGCCCGAGCCGGGCGGCCGGACCGAGTACTTCTGCACCGGGCCGCTGGCCTACACCGGCCGGGACCGGGCCCAGGCCGACATCACCCGGCTGCAGGCGGCGGTGGCCGGCCGCGACGGGGTCGAGGCATTCCTGCCCGCGATCACCCCCGGCACGGTCGAGCACTGGCTGAACAACGAGTTCTACCCGGACACCGAGACGTTCCTGTTCGCAGTGGCCGACGTGCTGCACGAGGAGTACAAGACGATCACCGACGCCGGGCTGATCCTGCAGGTCGACGACCCCGACCTGCCGGACGGCTGGCAGATGTTCCCGGCGATGACGGTGGCCGACTACCGCAAGTACGCGGCCGTACGGATCGAGGCGCTCAACCACGCGCTGCGGGGGCTGCCGGAAGAGCAGATCCGGCTGCACATCTGCTGGGGCAGCCACCACGGGCCGCACCGCGACGACCTGCCGCTGCGCGACCTGATCGACCTGGTGCTGACCGTACCGGCCGGCTGCTACTCGTTCGAGGCGGCCAACCCGCGGCATGAGCACGAGTACGCGGTCTGGGAGGAGGTGCCGCTGCCGGACGGCAAGCTGATCATGCCGGGCGTGGTCGGCCACTCCTCCGACATCATCGAGCACCCCGACCTGGTGGCCCAGCGGCTGGTCCGGTTCGCGAACCTGGTCGGCCGGGAGAACGTGATCGCCGGGACCGACTGCGGGCTGGGCGGCCGGGTCGGGCACCCGGAGATCGTCTGGGCCAAGCTCACCGACCTGGCGGCCGGCGCGGCGATCGCGTCGGCGCAGTTGTGGCCGGGCGCGACCTGACCAGCCCGCCCGGTCAGACGTTTTCAGGGTTTCCCAGCAAATCGATCAATTGCCGGGCATTGACCTGGGCGTCGTCGCGGTAGCAGTTGTTGAACAGCACGTGGGTGACCTCGGATTCGGCCCCCAGCCGGCGGACCTTGGGCGCCCACTCCTCCAGCTCTTGCTCTGAGTAGCGGTAGCGATACTTCTCCTGGATGTCGTTCGAGTCCCACTTGTCCGATCGGCCGTGAAAACGCACCACGGACAGCGGCGCGGTGGCCGCCACCACCGGCGGCACCGAGCTCGTGTGACCCTGGGGCTCGTCCACCACCACGTAGGGCAGCTGGTGGTCGGCCAGAAACTTGAGCGTCTCGTCGCGGTTGTCCTCGCTCATCCAGGTCTTGTTGCGGAACTCGATGCAGAGCTGGCGGGGGGCGACCCGCTCGGCGCAGGACAAGATGTAGTCCTTGCGCTCGCGGCCGATCACGAACCACTGCGGGAACTGGAACAAGATCGCGCCCAGGCGGCCGGTCTGGCGCAGCGGCTCGAGGGCGTTCAGGAACCGTTCCCAGGCCTGGTCGACCAGCTCGGGGTCGGCGTCCTTCAGGTAGATGCTGGCCTTGCCCTTGGCCGTCTTCTCGGCGGCCGGCCGCAGGTCCTTGGGCAGCGCCGCGATCTTGGTCGGGTGGTGGGTGAACAGGCTGAACGACTTGATGTTGAACACGAAGCCCTTGGGCGAGCGCTGGGTCCAGGCGGCCGCGGTCTGCTCGGCCGGCAGCGCGTAGTACGACGAGTCCACCTCGACCAGCGGGAACTGGCGGGTGTAGTAGCGCAGCCGCTTCTCCGGGTTGTTGGCCTCGGGCGGGTACCAGCCGGAGTCGATCAGTGTTTTGTCCGTCCAGGACGCCGTTCCTACCCGGATGTCAGCCATGACAGCAGGGTAAGCGGTCCAGGCGGGCGGCCAGCCGGGGGTAGACGCGGCGGGCGTTGAGCTCGAACACCTGGGCCCGGGCGGCCGCGGGAATCGGTGCTTGCTCGACGTACCGCTTGGTGTCGTCCCAGGCGGCGCCGCTGTCGGGGTTGACGCCGCGCACGGCCCCCAGCATCTCCGAGGCGAACAAAATGTTGTCCGCCGGGATCACGCTGGTCAGCAGGTCGATGCCGGGCTGGTGGTACACGCAGGTGTCGAAGTACACGTGGCCGAGCAGGGTGTCGGGGGCCGGGCGCTGCATCCGCTCGGCCAGGCCGCGGAACCGGCCCCAGTGGTAGGGCACCGCGCCGCCGCCGTGCGGAATGATCAGCCGCAGGGCCGGGAACCGGGCGAACAGGTCACCCTCGAGCAGCTGCATGAACACGGTGGTGTCGGCGTTCAGGTAGTGGGCGCCGAGCGTGTGCACGGCCGGGTTGACCGAGGTCGACACGTGGATCATGCCCGGCACGTCCAGCTCGGTCATCTTCTCGTACAGCGGGAACCAGTACTCGTCGGTCAGCGGCGGGGCGGACCAGTAGCCGCCGGACGGGTCCGGGTTGAGGTTGACGCCGACGAACCCGAGCTCGGTCACGCACCGCTCGAGCTCGGCCACGCTGTCGGCCAGCGGTCCGCCCGGCACCTGCGGGAGCTGGGCGGCGCCCGCGAAGTGGGCCGGGAACAAGCTGGTGACCCGGTGGATCAGGTCGTTGCAGGCCCGGGCCCAGGCCTGCGCGGTGGCCGGGTCGGTCACGTGGTGCTGCATGTCGGAGGCGCGGGGGGAGAAGATCGTCAGGTCGGTGCCGCGCTCGCGCAGCAGCCGCAGCTGGTTGGCCTCGACCGCCTCGCCCAGCTCGTCGTCGCTGATCGGGCCGGGCGCGGGCATCGGGAGCGCCGCCCCATCAGACAGCCGATCCAGCTGGGCGCGGCGGAAGGCGCCGTGGGCGGCGGGGGCGGTGGTGAAGTGCCCGTGACAGTCGATGATCATGATCGGCGCGCGGCCCGGTCAGCCGGCCGGCTGGTCGTCGACGTAGCGCAGGCCGGCCGCCGCCAGCTTCTCGCGCATGCGGTTGACGTCCAGGCTCAGCTCCCCGGCCGCGTAGCGCTGGCGGGCGGCCGCCTCCTTGTCCGCCCGGGCCTGGCAGGCCTCGAGCACGGCGGCGGCGCCGTCGCGCGGTACCACCACCACGCCGTCGTCGTCGGCCACGACCACGTCGCCCGGGCGGACCAGCTGGCCGCCGCAGACGACCGGCACGTTGACGTCGCCCAGGGTGGCCTTGACCGTGCCCTGGGCCGACACCGCCCGCGACCAGACCGGGAACGCCATCGCGGTCAGTTCCCGCACGTCCCGGCAGCCGGCCTCGATGACCAGCCCGCGCACCCCGCGGGCCTGCAGCGCGGTGGCCAGCAGCTCACCGAAGTAACCGTCCTCACAGCGCGAGGTGGGCGCGACGACCAGCACGTCGCCATCCTGGCACTGCTCGACGGCCACGTGGATCATCCAGTTGTCGCCGGGCGGCACGGCGACGGTGACGGCCGGGCCGGAGACCTGGGCACCGGGCCAGATCGGGCGCAGGTGGGGAGCCAGCAGCCCGGTCCGGCCCTGGGCCTCGTGCGCGGTCGCCACCCCGAACTCGGCGAAGGCGCCGGCCAGGCTGGCTTCGGTGCGGTGGATGTTGCGGACGACGACGGCCATTTTCGGATCCAGCCCTCCCACGGCAACAGCGGAACAGGTAAGACACTAATCTGCCCATCATGACTACCCCTGTTAACGTGACCGTGACCGGCGCGGCCGGCCAGATCGGCTACGCACTGCTGTTCCGGGTCGCTTCCGGCCAGCTGCTGGGGCCGGACGTGCCCATCCGGCTCCGCCTGCTGGAGATCACCCCGGCCCTCAAGGCGGCCGAAGGCACCGCCATGGAGCTCGACGACAGCGCGTTCCCGCTGCTGTCCGGCATCGACATCACCGACGACGCGAACGTTGCGTTCGACGGCGCCAACGTGGCGCTGCTGGTCGGCGCCCGCCCCCGCACCAAGGGCATGGAGCGCGGCGACCTGCTGGAGGCCAACGGCGGGATCTTCGGGCCCCAGGGCCAGGCGATCAACGACCACGCCGCCAGCGACATCCGGGTGCTGGTGGTCGGCAACCCGGCCAACACCAACGCGCTCATCGCCCAGAGCCACGCGCCCGACGTACCCGCCAGCCGGTTCACGGCGATGACCCGCCTGGACCACAACCGGGCGGTCTCCCAGCTCTCGGCCAAGCTGTCGGTCCCGGTGACCGCGATCGAGCACATGACGATCTGGGGCAACCACTCCGCCACCCAGTACCCCGACCTGTTCACCACCCAGGTCAACGGGCGCAGCGCCGCCGACCAGGTGGACCAGAAGTGGCTGGAGGCGGAGTTCATCCCGACCGTGGCCAAGCGGGGCGCCGCCATCATCGAGGCCCGCGGCGCGTCCTCGGCCGCCTCGGCCGCCAACGCCGCCATCGACCACGTGCACGACTGGGTGAACGGCACCGACTGGACGTCGGCGGCCGTGGTGTCGGACGGCTCCTACGGGGTGCCCGAGGGCCTGATCAGCTCGTTCCCGGCCCGGTCGAAGGACGGCGCCTGGGAGATCATCCAGGGCGTCGACATCAACGACTTCTCCCGTGAGAAGATCGACGCGACCGTGGCCGAACTGGCCTCCGAGCGTGACGCGGTGAAGTCGCTGGGGCTCATCTGAGACCAGGCTGGCCCGCTCCCCCGGGCCCGCGGTCAGCCGCGGCGCCCGGGGCGGGCTTGACCACCCCCGGATTCGGGGCTTGCCAGCACCCGCCGGCGATTAGTAGAAACGTCAAGTCGGGATATTTCGCCCCATTGTTTGGCCAAACCATAATGCCTAACATGGAGTGAACGATCTATCGCGCACCCGCCAGGCCCTGCGGTGCGCGGGGGGTGAAGGAGGGGCCAATGTCTGGGTCGCGGGAAACCACCCGGGCCGACGTGACCGCCGTGACCGCCCTGGCCGAGCCGGGGCTGTTCAGCCGGGTCAGCGTGGGCCGCATTTCGGAGATCATCGTCGAGCAGATCCGGCTGCTGATGCGGCAGGGCCAGCTCAAGCCCGGCGACCGGCTGCCACCGGAACGGGACCTGTGCGAGCGGTTCGGCGTCAGCCGGGTGACGGTCCGGGAAGCCCTGCGGATGCTGGAGTCCAGCGGCCTGGTGGAGATCCGGGTCGGGGCCCGGGGCGGGGCGTTCGTGACCGCGCCGTCCAGCGACCGGGTCGGCGAGGGCCTGGCCGACCTGCTGACGCTGTCGGTGATCAGCGCGACCGACATGACCGAGATCCGGATGATCCTGGAGACCGGGATCGTCCCGCTGGTCTGCGAGCGGGCCACCGAGGAGGACCTGGCCGGCCTGGAGGCGATCTGCGCCGAGTCGGACGCGGCCCTGGCGGCGGGCGACTACCCGGCCGACCTGTCGCTGGAGTTCCACCTCAAGGTGGCCGAGGCCACCCACAACCACGCCATTGCGGTGATGGTGAAGTCGTTCTGCGAGCCGCTGCTGGTGTCCCGGCAGCTGACCTCGGGGACGACGATGGACGCGCACGGCCCGAGCACCCACGCGCACGAGCGGTTCACCGAGGCGGTGCGGCGCCGGGACGCCGGCCAGGCGACCGAGATCATGCGTGAGCACCTGGCCCGCAAGATCCGCCAGCTGAGCAACTGACGCGCCCGGCGGGCCGGCGGCTCAGCCGGCCCGCGCGGGGCTCAGAACTTGGCGCGGGTGTCGGGGATCGGCACGCTGGGGTCGGCCAGCCGCTCGGGGTCGACCGGCAGGCCGTCGCGGATGAGGTCGCGGATCTCGTCGGCCACGTCCCAGATGTTGACGTTCATGCCCGCCTGGACCAGGCCGCGGGACAGCCAGAACGCGACGAACTCGCGCTTGGCCACGTCGCCGCGGAAGATCACCCGGTCGTAGCGGTCCAGGGTCACGTAGCCGGTGTACTCCATGCCCAGGTCGTACTGGTCGGAGAAGAAGTACGGCAGCCGGTCGTAGGCGACGTCCTGGCCGAGCATGGCGCGGGCGGCGGCGACCGGCTGGTGCCGGGCGTTGGCCCAGTGCTCGACCCGGACCCGGTGACCGATCAGCGGGTGGTAGGCGCGGGCGACGTCGCCGGCCGCGTAGATGTCCGGGTCGGAGGTGCGCAGGGCGGCGTCGGTGAGCACCCCCTCGTCGACTTCGAGGCCGGCGTTGACCGCCAGCTCGGCGGCCGGGTCGACGCCGATGCCGACGATGACCGCGTCGGCCGCCAGCTCGGTGCCGTCGGCCAGCCGGACCCCGGTGGCGGCGTCCGCGCTGACCTGGATCGACTCCACCTCGACGCCCAGCCGCAGGTCAACCCCGTGCTCGCGGTGCAGGTCGGCGAACACGGGCGACACCTCGGGGCCGAGCACCGGCAGCAGCGGCTGCTCGTCCAGGCTGACCACGGTGGTGGCGACGCCGGCCGCGCGGGCGGCCGCTGCCACCTCCAGCCCGATCCAGCCGGCCCCGATCACGACCACCCGCGAGGCCGAGGACAGGGTGCCCCGCAGCCGGTCGCTGTCGTCGACCGAGCGCAGGTAGAGGACGCCGTTGGCGGTGGCCCCGGGCACCGGCAGCAGCTTCGGGGTGGCCCCGGTGGTGAGCAGCAGCTTGTCGTAGCCGAGGGTCTCGCCGGTGCTCAGCGCGAGCTGGCGCAGGTCCCGGTCGATCGCGGTCACCCCGGTGCTGAGCCGCAGGTCGATGCCGTGCTCGGCGTACCAGCCCTGCCCGTGGACGACGAACGAGTCCCGGTCCTCGGAGCCCAGCAGGTAACCCTTGGACAGCGGCGGCCGTTCGTAGGGGTAGTGCGGCTCGTGCCCGACGAGCACGATCTGGCCCTCGAAACCCTCCGTGCGCAGCGCTTCCGCGGCCCTGGCCCCGGCGAGCGACGCGCCGACGATCACGAACGTGGGTCCCGATGGCATCACACGGCCTCCGTTGGTCGGTTACTACCGGTGGTTCGTCAGATACCGGCCATCTTAAGCCCGCGAGACTTGACAGCCCCGGGATCGAAGCTACTACTGTAGCCGTCGTATTTAGGTAAGCCTTACCTTCGTGATGGACGGCCAGGAGGATCGGTTTGGCAGCGCCCGACACCAGCGTCGTAGCAGCTGACTACGCGGACCCCGGGCGGGGCCAGCGGCGGATGCTGACCCTGCTGGCGGTGTGGGGACCGGGGCTGATCGTGATGCTGGCCGACACCGACGCCGGCTGCCTGATCACGGCGGCCCAGTCCGGCGCCCAGTGGGGCTACGCGATGGTCCTCCCCCAGCTGGTGCTGATCCCGATCTTGTTCATGGCCCAGGAGATCGTGGTCCGGCTCGGGGTGGTGACCGGCAAGGGCCACGGCAAGCTCATCCGCGAGCAGTTCGGGCTGGGCTGGGGGCTGATCTCGGCCGGCACGCTGCTGGTGTCGGCCGTCGGCGCGCTGCTGACCGAGTTCGCGGGCGTGGCCGGGGTGGGCGAGCTGTTCGGGGTGTCCCGCTGGATCACGGTCCCGGTGACCACCGCGTTCCTGCTCGGGCTGGCGTTCACCGGCAGCTACCGGCGGGTGGAGCGGATCGGCATCGCCATCGGCCTGGCCGAGCTGGCGTTCATCCCGGCCATGATCCTGGCCCACCCGAGCGTGCACGACCTGGTGCACGGCCTGGGCACGCTGCCGTTGGGTCACAAGTCGTACGTGTACCTGCTGGCCGCCAACGTCGGCGCGGTGGTCATGCCCTGGATGATCTTCTATCAGCAGAGCGCGATCGTCGACAAAGGCCTGAAGCCGTCGATGCTGCGGGCCGAGCGGCGCGACACCGCGGTCGGCTCGCTGCTGACCCAGGGCATCATGATCGTGGTCATCATCGCCTTCGCGGCCACCTTGTTCAAGGTCAACCCGGGCGCCGCCCTGAACACCGTCGGCCAGCTGGCCAGCGGGATGGCCCCGTTCATCGGGGCCACCTCGGCCAAGGTCCTGATCGGGGCGTCGGTGCTCGGCGGGGCGCTGGTGGCAGCGATCGTGGTCTCGCTGGCCGGGTCGTGGGGCATCTCCGAGGTGCTGGGCTGGAAGCACAGCCTGAACCAGCGCGTCAACCGCAAGAACGCCAAGTTCTACGTCGTCTACGGGCTGGCCCACGTGATCGGGGCCGTCGTGGTGCTGGCCAGCGCCGACCTGGTCAGCCTGGCGGTCGACGTCGAGGTGATGAACGCCCTGCTGCTGCCGATCGTGCTCGGGTTCCTGCTGGTGCTGGAGCGCAAGGCGCTGCCGCCCGCGTACCGGATGCGGGGGGCGTACCGGTTCGCGTGCACCGGACTGTGCGTGATCGTGATCGGGTTCGGGCTCTACATGGTGCCGGCCACGCTCGGCTGGACCTAGCCGTTTCGGGTCAGCCGGGGAGGCCGGGGGCCGGCAGCAGGCGGGTCTCGGCGTCGGCCAGGGCCAGTTCGACCGCGCCCAGCGCCACCGCCTCGTCGCCCAGCCGGGACAGCTCCAGCCGGGGCGGCACCAGCGTCAGCGGGCCGACGCTGTCGGTGATCGCGGCCAGCAGGGCCGAGCCCGCCCGCGATACCCCCGCCCCGATGACGACCAGGTCCGGATCGAGCACCAGCAGCACCGGGGCCAGACCGCGGGCGAACCGGGCGGCGATCGTGTGCACCGCCTCGACCGCGGCCGGGTCGCCGTGGGCGGCCGCCGCGAACACCGCCTCGGCCCCGGCCCCGCGCGGATCCGGCCCGTCCAGGCCGGGGCCGTCCAGACCGAGGCCGGCCAGCACGCCACCGTGACGGGTGGCGGCCTCCCGGCCTACCTCGACGATCGCCTCGGCCCCCACCATCCGCTCGAACGGCCCGCGGCCGAGCTGATCGGGCTCGGCGGTGGTGCCCGGGTCGAGGGCCAGGAACCCGATCTCACCGGCCGCGTTGGCCGCCCCGCGGTGCAGCCGGTCCCCGATCAGCACGCCGGCCCCGACCCGTTCCCCCCAGTAGATGAACACCAGCGTGTGCGCGTCGCGGGCCAGGCCGTGGCGCCGTTCGGCCAGCGCGGCCAGGTTGGCGTCGTTCTCGACCTGGACCGGGCACCGGAACGAGCGGCGCAGCTCCCGGGCCAGCTCGATCTTCCAGCCGGGCAGGCCGGGCGCGAGCATGACCGCGCCCCGCGGCCAGTCGACCAGACCGGGAGTCCCGGCCGCCACACTGGCCACGTCGGCACGGCGGATCCCGGCCTCGGCCAGCGCCCCGCGGGCGGCCGTCCGCAGCACCGCCAGCAGGTCGGCGCTGCTGCTGGCGCCGGAAGCGTCCTCCCGGCGCCGGGCCACCACCGTCCCGGCCAGGTCGGCCACGGTGACCAGCGCCTTGTGACGGCCGATGTCAATGCCGACCACGTAGGCGGCCTCGGCCCGGAACCGCACCAGCCGGGCGGGCCGCCCCGACCGCGGACCCTGACCGTCCTGGCCGGGCTCGGCCCAGGCCAGCAGGCCGGCCGTGGTCAGCTGGTCGACGACCTGGCCGACGGTGGGCCGGGACAGCCCGGTCCGGGCGGCCAGATCGGACAGGCTCAGCGGGCCGGCGCCGCGCAGCGCCGCCACCACGTGCGCGCTGTTGATCTGGCGCAGCAGCGGCGGGCCACCGTGTGCCGACGCCTCCATCCGACCCCCTCTGGTCGTGCGGTGCTGTCCTAGTGGGCTTGCCGGAGACTGTGTTGCTTTTGTATCTGGGTTGCCCTTGACCACTCTGGCCGTCGGGAGCATGATATGCAGCAATCTTTAATAAATAACCTTTTATATGTCCCCAGACAACCGATCGCGGCAAGTGATGTCGGCAAAACAGGCCGGCGGGCTTGACCAGCGGCTGGATAGCCAGGAGGCGCTTTCGTGATGTCTATCAGGCGTGGAGCCCGGAGGGCCTGGCGGGCTCGATGGGCGAGATCAGCGGGCGCGGTGGCCGCGGTGGGCGCGGTCGGGCTGGCCGCCGCCTGCGGTGGTGGCGGCGGCACCAGTAGCGGCAGCGGCTCGAGCGGCAGCGCCAGCGGCACCATCAGCGTGGTGATGGCGCAGTACAGCAACCTGAGCGGGCCGTACTGGACCTCGCTGGTGAACAACTTCGAGAAGGCCAACCCGAAGATCAAGGTCAACCTCAAGGTCATCGACTGGAACGACCTGCTGCAGCAGGTGCCGACGATGATCTCGACCCGCAACTACCCGGACGTGCTGAACTTCAACGCCTACAGCACGTTCGCCGCCTCCGGGCTGCTGCAGCCGGCCAAGGACGTGCTGTCCCCCAGCACCGAGGCCGACTTCGAGTCCTCGTTCCTGGCCAGCGACTCGATCAAGGGCACCCAGTACGCGATCCCGTGGATCGCCAGCGTGCGCGCGCTCGGCTACAACAAGCAGGCGTTCACCAAGGCGGGCATCACCACGCCCCCGGCCACCTGGGCCGAGTTCACGGCCGACGCCCAGAAGGCCAAGAAGGCCGGTTACATCCCCTACTGCCTGCCCCTCGGCTCGGAGGAAGCCCAGGCCGAGTGGTCGCTGTGGATGTGGTCGAACGGCGGCGGGTGGACCGACTCGTCGGGCAACTTCACCGTCAACAGCGCCAAGAACCTGCAGGCCCTGAACTTCCTGCGGACGCTGTCGAACACCGACAAGCTGACCGAGCCGAACCCGGGCTCGACCAACCGGACCGACGGCTGCTGGGCCGAGTTCGCCCAGGGCAAGGTGGCGATGACCGAGGTCATGCCGCTGGGCACGTTCCAGACCACGTCGATGAAGGGCTCGTCGGTCCAGTGGTCCTCGTCGCCGTGGCCGCGCTCGAGCACCAGCATCCCCCAGTTCACGCTGGGCGTGCAGGACCTGCTGATGGCGTTCAAGAAGCCCGGTAACACCACGATGGTCCGCACGTTCCTGGACTACGTGTACCAGAAGGGCAACTACCTGAAGTTCGTCAAGGACGAGGGCTTCCTGCCCACCACCAAGTCGGCCAGCGCGGCGATGGCCAGCGACCCGGTGACCGGTGAGGGCATCAAGCTGCTGCCGTCGGCCAAGTTCTACCCGGGCACCAACCCGGCCTGGAACAAGGTCCAGAGCACGGTGCAGAGCCAGCTGGGCACGGCGATGGCGCCGTCGGCCAACCCCAGCCAGGTGCTCGGCCAGATCCAGCAGATCGCGCAAACGTCCGGATGATCTCGCGCGTGTCGCGGAGGCTGGGCCCGCTCGGCTGGCTCGGGCCCAGCCTGATCCTGATCGCGGGGATCATCATCTACCCCGCGATCGAGATGATCAGGACCTCGTTCATCAAGTTCAACTCGATCGGGCTGCCCCAGGGCGCGGCCGGGGCCTCCAACTACCGGAACCTGTTCCACGAGCCCGCGCTCGGCCACGTGCTGCTCAACACCGTGCTCTGGGTAGTGCTGGTCGTCGCGCTCACGATCGGGATCTCGCTGGGGCTGGCCCAGTTCCTGAACAAGCGGTTCCCGGGCCGCCGGATCGTGCGCTGGGCGCTGATCGTGCCGTGGGCCGCGTCGCTGGTGATGACCGCGACCGTGTGGCGCTACATCTACGAGGGTGCCTACGGCATGCTCAACCGGGTCTTCCTCGACCTCGGGCTGATCCACACCCCGGTCGAGTGGTACCAGGACAACTCGACCAACTTCTGGTGCCTGGTCGTGGTCGGCATCGTGGTGTCGATCCCGTTCAGCACGTTCGTCATGCTGGCCGGGCTGCAGGCGATACCGGCCGACGTGTACGAGGCGGCCAAGGTCGACGGGGCGGGCGCCTGGCAGACCTACCGCAAGGTGACGTTCCCGCTGCTGCGGCCGGCCCTGCTCACCTCCAGCGTGCTGAACGTGATCTACGTGTTCAACTCGTTCCCGATCATCTGGGTCATCACCGGCAAGCTGCCGGGCGACCAGACCGACACCACGATCACGTTCATGTACAAGATCGCGTTCACCTACCGGCTGGACGTCGGCGAGGCGGCGTCGATGTCGGTCATCAACGTGATCTTCCTGCTGCTGGTGGTGGGCGTGTTCCTGCGCCGGGTGCGCTGGAACGCCGGCGACGAGGGCGGCAGCGGACGGCCGGGACCGGGGTTCCTGCGGCGCCGGGCGCGGGCGGTGTTCGCGCCGCGCGTCACCGGGGCGGCGATGACGTCGGCCTCCGGGGCAGCGGCTGGGCCGGCTCCGGTACCCGCCGCACCTCAGCCGGCCGCCGTTTCCCCTGCCCTCGATGAATCCGGAAAACGTGTGGGCCGGCCGGCGTTGACCGTACGGCCGCCTGGCCCCGGGGCGCGGTTCGGCAAGGCGGCCGGGCGGCTGTGGTCGCCGGTCCGGCCGGCCGGGCTGATGATCGGCGGCGCCATCGTGGCCGCGTTCTTCCTGGCCCCGTACGCGGTGATGGCGCTGGGGGCGCTCAAGTCCCAGCAGGACCTGTTCCACAACCCGGCCCTGTACCTGCCGACGCACTGGGAGTGGGGCAACTTCGCGCACGTCTGGAAGGTCATCCCGCTCGCCACCTACCTGGTCAACAGCCTGATCGTGGCGGCCATCTCGACCGCGATCGTGCTGCTGGTCTCGCTGCCGGCCGCCTACTACACGGCCCGGCACAGCTTCCGGGGCAAGCGCGCGTTCCTGTACCTGGTGCTCATCACCCAGATGTTCGCGCCGGTGGCGCTGGTCATCGGCATCTACCGGGAGGTGACACTGGTCAACGGGGCGGTCAACAGCTACTGGGCGCTGATCCTGGTCGACTCGGCCTTCAACCTGGCCTTCTCGATCTGGATCCTCAACGGCTACCTGTCCAGCATCCCCAAGGAGATCGAGGACGCGGCCATGGTGGACGGCGCCGGGCGGCTGCGGACGATGTTCCGGGTGGTGCTGCCGCTGGCCAAGCCGGGCATCGTGACCGCCGTGATCTTCACGTTCATCCAGGTCTGGAACGAGTTCGTGGTGGCCGAGACGATCTTCAACAACCCGACCCAGAACCGGGAGACACTGACCGTCGGCATCAACGCCTTCGTCGGCCTCTACCAAACTCAGTACCAGTACCTGTTCGTGGCGTCGATCATCGGCATCGTGCCGGTGGTGGTGCTGTTCGCCTTCATCGAGAAGTACCTGGTCGGCGGGCTGACGGCGGGCAGCATCAAGTAACCGTCAGGACCTGCCAGGCAGCCGGGGTGAGCGAGTAGGCGCTGGTGGCGCCGCTGACGAAGCGGCGCCCAGCCGGCGGGTGCAGCAGGGTGGCCACCGCCGCCGCCGCGTAGGGGGCGGCCCCGACCAGGTCAGGGCGGGTCTGGGCCGGAGCGGCGCTGGGCGCGGGCCAGCGGAGCGGGGTGAGCTCCTCGGTGCTGCGCCAGTAGGGGCCGGTGCGGGTCAGCGCCTGGGCCAGCTCGCGGGCGACGTCGCGGCGGTGGCCGGTCCGGGCCGCCTCTCCGAGGACGGCCAGCAGCCCCTGGTGGGTGCGGACGCCGGCCCGGCCGTCGGGCTGCGGCGGCGCCGTCCCCGACCGGGCCACCTCGACCAGGGTGGCGGTCAGGTCGACCCCGGACTGGTAGGCGTTGGCCGGCTCGACCAGCCGCGGGTTGACGTCGATGAACAGCGGGCCGCGGCCGGTCAGGATCACGTCGGCCGACAGCGCCCCGTGCCAGCCGAGCGCCCGGCCCAGCGCCGCCAGGTGTTCGCGGGCGGCGGGCAGGGTCAGGCCGCGCTTGTGGCTGGAGCCACCGCTGGCCCCTTCCCGGATCCGTTCGCAGGCGTGGAACGCGATCAGCTCGCCGCGAGCGAACACCGACTGGACCATGACCAGCGGCCCGGCGGCCGGCTGCTGGACCAGGACTCCCTGCTGCCAGTCGAGTTGGGCTTGGTCGAGCCGGTCGGCCAGCCGGGCCAGGTCGCTCGGGCTGGTGATCCGCCAGGTGCCCGCGGAGGCGGTGCCGATCGGCGTCTTGACGAAGACAGGCGCTCCGCCCAGCGTTTTCAGGGTTTCCCGGCTGGTGACGACCTGCCCAAGTGGCTGTGGCAGCCCGAGCCGGTCCAGCGTCCGGAACGCCGAGACCTTGTCCTGCACCTGCCGGAGCGCCGCGAAGTCCGGTACCGCGGTCAGCAGGCCGGCCGCCGCGATCCGCTCGCGCTCGAGCGACATCACCGTGACCTGTTCCTGGACCGGCAGCAGGAGCTCGGCCCCCCGGCGGGTGGCCACGTCGAGGGCGGCGTCCAGCCAGCGCCGCGGGTCGGCGCCGAGCCCCGGCACCCGGTGCACCGCGCGCACGTGCCGGGTCAGCCGGCTGAGACAGAGCGGCTGCGGTGACAGCGCCTCGACCCGGTGGCCGGCCGCCGCCAGCAGCGTCGCGCACTGGCGCGAGGTCAGCCCCGCCCCGTCGCTGAGCAGTACGAACATGACAACCCCGCTTACTCCCGAAAGTATATGGCGTAAGCTTATGCCGTATACTTTGGTGCGTCGAGCGAATAGGGCGGAGCCTGCGATGGGGCGACGACGGCAGATCGACCGGGCCGCGATCCTCGACGCGGCGCTGGCGCTGGCCGACACCGATGGCCTCGACGCGGTAACCATGCAGGCGGTCGGCCAGCGCCTGCAGGTGACCCCGATGGCGCTGTACCGGCACATGGACGGCAAGCAAGCACTGCTCGACGGCCTGGTCGAACGGCTGCTGAGCGGCTTCCCGCTCCCGGCGGCGGGACTGCCGTGGGACGAGCGGCTGACCGGGCTGGCCGAAGCGATGCGGGCTACGGCGCGGCAGCATCCGGCGGTGTTTCCGCTGCTCCTGACGCGGCCAGCGGTGACCCCGGGTGCTCGCGTGGTGCGCGAGGCGGTGCTGGGGGCGCTGGCCGAGGCGGGACTTGATGAAGGTGCGGCAGCCCGGGCGGAGCGGCTGATGAGTACGACCGTGCTCGGGTTCGCGGCCAGCGAGGCGGCCGGGCGGTTCCGGAGGCACCCGAAGGCGGCCATCGACGAGGACTTCGCGGTGCTGTTGGGGTGGCTGCGGCTGATGGTGACGGGCGCCTAGGGTCGGGGCCGCACTGGGGTTGGACCGCAGCTAGGGGTCGCGGCCGGAGCCCATGGGGCCGCTCGGGCTATCGGGTCCGCTTCTTGCGGTTATCAGCTGGGCAGGTCCTCGATGGAGCGCCTGCAGGGATAATCCCTGCAACTGCTCCAGTGGGCCGGGCTGTGAGGCGCGTGGGCTCCGCGAGACGGATGAGGCGTGAGACCGGCGAGGCTTCTTGCTGTTATCACTGGAGGTGGCGGCGGGGCGGCCTCAGACGACGGGGACCGGGGGGCGGCGGAAGCGGGCGGGCTGGCCGCCGAAGGCGATGGAGTCGTCGGGGGCGGCGGTGACGGCGCTGACCTCGGTGAGACGGGCGTACTGGGCGGGGGTGAGCGGCACCGCGAGGCCGGCCAGGTAGTCCTCGAGCTGGGTCAGGGTGCGGGGGCCGATGACCGGGACCAGGGCGGTGGCGGAGCGGCGGGCGCGTTCGGCCAGCCAGGCGACGGCGGCCCGGGCGGGGGTGGTGTCCAGCTCCCCGGCCACCGTGACCAGGCTGTCGAGGATGGCGGTGTGCTGGGCGCTGTCTTCGGTGCGGACGCCCGCGCCCCAGGCGGTGTAGCGGCCTTCGGCCCCGGCGGCGCGGTATTTGGCGGTGAGGAGGCCGCCCGCCAGGGGGGCGTAGAGGCAGGCGCCGAGGCCGAACGCTTCGGCGGCGGGGATCAGGTCGGCGTCGGCCGGGCGGTGGGCGAGGCTGTATTCGTCCTGGATGCCGATCAGGGCGGTGCCCGGTCCGTGGTGCTGGTCAAGGGTGGCGGCGGCCGCCACTCGCCAGGCCGGGAAGTTGGACAGGCCGCCGTAGCGGATCTTGCCCGACCGGATCAGGTCGTCGAAAGTGGCGAGGATCTCCTCGACTGGCGTGACGCCGTCGGGGAGGTGGACCCAGTAGATGTCGACGTGGTCGGTGCGCAGGCGGCGGAGGCTGGCCTCGAGTGACCGGACGGCGATCAGGCGGCTGTTGCCGGTGGCGGCGGACCCGGCGCGGGGGCCGGGGGTGCGGGTGAACTTGGTGGCCAGCACGAACTCATCGCGGCGGCCGGCCAGGACCTCACCGAGCACCTCCTCGGCGGTGCCGCCCTGGTAGGCGTCGGCGGTGTCGATGAAGTTGCCGCCGGCGGCCGCGTAGGCGTCGACGATCCTGCGGGCCTCGGCCAGGTCGGTGCGGGCGCTGGGGGCGGTGCCGAAGTTCGACGTGCCGAGGGCGAACTCGGACACCCGCAGGCCGGTCCGGCGGCCGAAGGCGAGGTAGCTGAGGCTCATGACCCCGACTCTACGGCAAAAGTGAGGTGCCCCTCCGTTTTGCTACGATGGGCGCGTGAGTCACCCCGCTGTCTCCGCCCGGGCGCCGCGCCGGGATCGGGCCCGCAACCGCGAGGCGCTGCTGACGGCGGCCCGCGCGGTGTTCGCCGAGCGCGGGCTGGGCGCGTCGCTGCAGCAGGTGGCGCGGGACGCGGGGGTGGCGATCGGGACCCTCTACCGGCACTTCCCCACCCGCGACGACCTGCTGGTGGCGATGTTCGCGGACAAGCTCGCCATCGTGGCCGCCACCGGCGAGCAGGCGCTGACCGACCCGGACCCGTGGGCGGGGTTCGTCCGGTTCGTGGAGACGCTGTGCGCGCTGGCGGCCGAGGACCTCGGCTTCAACGAGCTGACCTCGATCGACCGCCCGGCCCGGGGCGGCGCGGCCGCGATCCGATCCCGCATCCACCAGCTATGGCAGCACCTGCTGTCACGAGCCCAGGACACCGGCGCGGTCCGGCCCGACCTGACCCTGGGCGACATGTTCGTGCTGCTGTGGTCGCAGAGCCGCATCATCGAGGCCACCTACGGCGTCGCCCCGCGCGCCTGGCGCCGCCACCTGTACCTGATGCTCGACGCCTACCGGGCCGAGCGGGCCACCCCGCTGCCGGAGCCCCCGCTGAGCACGAGCCAGATGGAACGGGCCACGGCGCGGCTGAACCGGGTGCAAGGATAGGCCGGTGATCGATCCGACCCGACCGCCCGGAGGCTGACCCCGTGCTCCAGTACCACTGGCTCATGACGCTGCAGGGCGGGAGCGCCACCCAGCCGGTGACGATGACGTTCAGCGGCGTAACCGACGTGGAGGCGGGCGACAGCCGGATGGCGACCTTCACCAGGCTGTTCCAGAACCTGGCCGCCGACGACGACTACAGCCTGGTCTTCAGCGGCGGTGCGCCGGCCGTCGTGTTCTTCAGTTTGGAGCCGGACCGCCTGTAATCGGACCGGCTGTGAGCCAGGGGCGGAGCTTGTCGGGGTTGCGGACGGCCCAGACCCGGGTGATGCGGCCGGCCGCGACCGCGAACGCGAACACCGCGACCGTCACCCCCTGGTACCGGCCGATCAGGCCGGGCTGGCCGTTGACGGTGCGTTCGAGCAGGACCAGGCCGGGCGCGCGGACCGCCAGCTCGGCCAGGTAGGCGGCGATCTGCTCGGCGCCTTGAATCGGAGCCAGGGCGGCGGCGACCAGGCCGCCGCCGTCGGCGACGACGGTGGCGTCGGGATCGAGCAGGCCGACGATGGCCCGGATGTCCTGGTGCTCCCAGGCCTGCTTGAAGTCGCGGACGACGCTGGCCCGCTCGGCCTCGGGGGCCGGGGTCAGCTGGGCTTCGCGGACGCGGCGGCGGGCGTGCGACGCCAGCTGGCGGCAGGCGGCCGGGGTCCGGCCGGTGATGGTGGCGACCTCGGCGAACGGGTAGCCGAAGATGTCGTGCAGCACGAACGCGACCCGCTCGGCCGGGGTCATCGCGTCCAGCACGACCAGGAACGCCATGCTGACCGACTCGTCCAGGGTGACCCGGTCAGCCGGGTCGGCGCCGCCGCCGGCTGACCCGCCGCCGCGCCACTCCCCCGGTCCGGGCAGCGGCTCGGGGATCCATTCGCCCACGTAACGCTCGCGCCGGACCCGGGCCGAGCGCAGCTGGTCCAGGCAGATCCGAGTGGCGACGGTGGTCAGCCAGGCGGCCGGGGTCTCGATCGCGTCCCGCTGGGATCCGGACAGCGCGTACCAGCGGGCGTAGGTGTCCTGGACGGCATCCTCGGCATCGGCCAGCGAGCCCAGCAGCCGGTAGGCGAGGTTGATCAGCTGGCGCCGTTCACCCATGACCGCGGGCAGGTCCGGGCTACCGGTGAACGCCTGGTCGTCAGACATTTTCCGTTCTTCCCTGAAAAGCGGCGGACTGGATACCCAGTCTGACGATCCAGCGCGCGGAAGTGTCAGGCCCTCACACCTGGCCGTGGTGATTCGTCGGATCGATATATAAAAGGCCGGCACCAGGGAGGCAACCATGCCAGCATCGGCCAGCCAGCTGCAGGCGGTCGTGGACCGGGTCGAGATCGAAGCGCTGCGGGGCGAGTTCACCGACGCCGCCATGATGCGCGACTACGACCGGGTCGCGGGCCT
>Ga0213875_10000586_pt1 | contig 29487 bp, 25 predicted proteins | sample BarmaccomBMRX_R8_FD_160105 | JGI IMG/M metagenome (GOLD analysis project Ga0213875, IMG submission 160105) | Root-associated microbial communities from Barbacenia macrantha in rupestrian grasslands, the National Park of Serra do Cipo, Brazil - RX_R8 | ecosystem: Host-associated > Plants > Roots... | reverse complement strand
GTCGCGGCTGATCATGCTCGATGACGCCGATGTCATGGTATGCGGCGGGGCGGAGGCGGCGATCTGCCGGCTGGGTCTGGCGGGATTTGCCGCGGCCCGAGCGCTATCGACCAATTTCAACGACGATCCGCCGCGCGCTTCGCGGCCGTGGGACAAGGATCGCGACGGCTTTGTGATGGGCGAAGGCGCCGGTGTGCTGGTGCTCGAGGAATACGAGCACGCCAAGGCGCGGGGCGCGAAAATATACGCCGAGGTTCTAGGCTACGGCATGTCGGGTGACGCCTACCACCTGACCGCACCAGCGGAAGACGGGAACGGCGCCTTCCGATCGATGCGCAACGCCCTGCGCAGCGCGCATCTCTCGCCCGATCAGATCGACTACATCAACGCGCACGGCACCTCGACACCGCTTGGCGACGAGATCGAGCTGGGGGCTGTGAAGCGGCTGTTCGGCGATCACGCCTATCACTTGTCGATGTCATCGACCAAGTCGGCGATCGGCCACCTTCTCGGCGCCGCCGGCAGCGTCGAGGCGATCTTTGCGATCCTCGCGTTACGCGACGGTGTCGTGCCGCCGACCCTCAATCTCGACAACCCGTCGCCGTCCTGCGACATCGACCTGGTGCCCAAGGAAGCGCGCCAACGTAAAGTCGGTTACGTATTGTCCAACTCGTTCGGGTTTGGCGGCACGAACGCCTCGCTGATTTTCGGCGAACCAGCCTGAGCCGCCGATCCGCAGCCGCCGCGGATCACAGCAACGAGAGAATAGGCGCGGAGCAGAAAAAATATGCGGGTTCTTCGCCTGTTAGCGTGGACCTTTATTACCGCTGGCCTGGTGATCGCAGGGCTCGCGGTTGCCGGTTACTGGCTGTATCGCGACGCCGAGGGGACCGGCCCGCTGGCGAGCGTGACAACGGTCGTGATCCCGCCGCATTCCGGCATCACCGCGATCTCCACGCTGCTCGGCGAACAAGGCGTGGTGCGCCGCCCTCTGGAGTTCGAAGCAATGGCCAGGTTGTCCGGCCGGGGCGGTGAATTAAAGGCGGGCGAATACGAATTTCCCGCCGGCGCCAGCACGATGCAGGCGCTCGAAATCCTCGCCAGCGGCAAGACAGTCAAGCACCGGCTGACCATTCCCGAGGGGCTGACCAGCGCCGACATCCTGAACTTGGTGCGCAATGCCCCGGCGCTTGACGGCGACACCGGACCGACCCCGCAAAACGGCGAATTGCTGCCCGAGACCTATGTTTATAGCTATGGCGATACCCGCCGCGAACTGATCGACCGGATGCGGCACGCGATGACCCGCACCCTGGCGCAGCTCTGGGCCGAGCGGCGCACCGATCTACCGCTCACCGAGCCCCGCGACGCGGTGACCCTCGCCTCGATCGTCGAAAAAGAGACCGCGCGCGAAGAGGAGCGGTCGCATGTCGCCGGGGTCTATATCAACCGATTGCGCCTCGGGATGCGACTGCAAGCTGACCCCACCGTACTGTTCGCGGTTTCGGGTGAAGGCAGCGCCAAGCCCGATCACCCACTGACCCACGCCGACCTGGCGATCGCCTCGCCCTACAACACCTACGTCAACAAGGGGCTGCCGCCGGGGCCGATCACCAACCCGAGCAAGGCATCGTTACGCGCCGCAGTACACCCCGAGCGCACCGACGATCTGTATTTCGTGGCGGATGGCGGCGGCGGTCACATCTTTGCCAAAACGCTCGGGGACCAGAGCCGCAACATCGCGCAATACCGGCGCATGACCGCAGCCGAGGGCGATGGCACGCCGATCATCGCCGAACCGGAGGCGCCGCCGCCGCAGGCCGCCTCACCGATCCCGGCGGCCTTGCCCGGCCCACCTCCTCCACCGCCGCCTCGCCCGGCGCCGCAGCAACAGGCATCGCGCATCCGTCACTGTCGCGCCGAACCCGGCCATGCCTGTCCACACTGATCGGCGCCTCGCGTCGCGGAGTCGCCGATGAGCCTTGCCAGCATGACAGGATTTGCCCGCGCCGACGGCGAGGGCAACGGTATCGCGTGGGTGTGGGAGCTGAAGAGCGTCAATAGCCGCTCGCTCGATCTGCGGCTGCGGCTGCCGCCCGGGTTTGACGCGCTCGAACCGCAACTGCGCGCTGGTCTCGGCAAGAGCTGCCGTCGGGGCAATGTCGCGGCGACGCTATCGGTTACGCGACTCACCCCGCCCGTAATGCGGGTGAACCGCGAGATGCTGTCCCAGATCGTGACACTGCTCAACGACCTGGCGGGCGAGGTCGAAGCGGCACCGGCGCGGCTCGACGGGCTGATTGGGTTACGCGGAGTGATCGATACCGTAGACGACGAGCCCGACGCGGTTACCGAGGCGCGCCGCGCAGCAGTGCTCGCCGGCTGGACGCTAGCTCTCGAGCGGCTGGCGCAAGCCCGCGCCGAGGAAGGGGCGCGGCTGCTGGCCGTGCTATCGGCGCAACGGCAGGAGCTGGCGACTCTGGTGACGGCGGCGACCACCTGTGCCGCAACTCAGCCCGAGGCGCTGCGCACCCGCCTTACGGCACAACTCCGCGAGTTGCAAAGTCTCGCGCCGACAATGCCGGAGGAGCGCGTGGCGCAGGAACTCGCGATGCTGGCGACTCGCGCCGATGTGCGCGAGGAACTCGACCGGTTGCGCGCCCATCTGGCACAGATCGGCGATCTGCTGCAGCGTGATGACCCCGTCGGGCGGCAGCTTGATTTTCTCTGCCAGGAGCTGAATCGCGAAGCCAACACGCTGTGCTCCAAATCAGCCGATATCGAGCTGACCCGCCTGGGACTGGGGATGAAGGCGACGATCGAGCAGTTTCGCGAGCAGGTGCAGAATCTCGAATGAGCAGCTCGCCGAGCGCCTACCCTGAAATCACCCGGCGCGGGTTTCTGCTGGTTCTGTCATCGCCTTCCGGCGCGGGCAAGACGACGATCACCCGCCACCTTCTCCAGCGCGATCCGCGCCTGACGCTGTCGGTCTCGGTAACGACGCGCCCGCCGCGGCCGGGCGAGATCGAGGGGACCGACTACTTCTTCATCGATCAAGCGCGGTTTGACGCGATGGTGGCCGGGGGGGACTTGCTGGAGCACGCGACCGTGTTCGGCCACAGCTATGGTACGCCGCGCCACGTCGTCGAAGCGGCACTGGCAGCCGGGCGCGATATCGTCACCGATATCGACTGGCAGGGAACCCAGCAGATCGGCAGCACCATGTCATCTGATCTGGTCTCGATTTTTGTTCTGCCCCCGAGCATGCAGGAGCTGGGGTCGCGGCTGAAGCAGCGGGCGCAGGACAGCGACGAGGTTGTGGCGGGCCGCATGGCCAAATCGGCCGAGGAAATGAGCCACTGGTCGGAATACGACTACGTGATCGTCAACTGCGACCTGGACCACAGCGTCGCCGAGGCCGAGGCGATTGTCTCGGCCGAGCGCCTGCGCCGCACCCGACAGCTCGGCCTCGCCGAGTTCGTCAATCGGATGCGAGCACGCTGAGCCGCGCTACCGCCGTCGCGAGCAAGCAGAACTGAACGACCGTCAACTCCTCGGCGCGCGCGGTCGGCGCGATGCCGGTTTCCTGTAGCAGCGCCTCGGTATTCACGCCGAGGCTTTTCAGGCTGGAGCGCAGCATCTTGCGGCGCTGCCCGAATGCGGCGGCAGTCACTTGCTCCAGGATCGAGCGATCGGCGGCGGCGAGCGGCTTGGCACGCGGAACAAAGCCAACCACTGTCGAGGTGATCTTGGGCGGCGGCACAAAGGCTTGCGGCGGAATATCGAACAGGATCCTGGGCTCGGTCAGCCATTGCGTGACGACCGAGAGGCGGCCGTAAGCCGGGCTGCGCGGCACCGCCACCAGCCGCTCCGCGACCTCGCGTTGAAACATCAGGGTCAGGCTCTCGAACGCGTCGATCTGCGCCAGCCAGCGCAAAAGCAGTACGGTCGCGATATTGTAGGGCAGGTTGGCGATGATCTTGCGCGGCGCCGGGGACAGCGACGCGACATCCGTTTCCAGCGCGTCACCGGCGACCAGCTCCAGCCGGCCGGGATAGTGCCGCGCCACTTCCTCCAGCGCCTCGAGGCACCGCGGATCGCGCTCGATGGCGACGACGCGGCGCGCACCGGCCGCGAGCAGCGCGCGGGTCAGCCCGCCCGGCCCCGGCCCTATCTCGATCACAGTGGCCCTATCGAGCGGCCCGGCGGCGCGTGCGATGCGGCCGGTCAGGTTGAGATCGAGGATGAAGTTCTGGCCGAGACTGCGACGCGCCGCGATATCGTGGCGCGCGATGACCTCGCGCAGCGGCGGCAGGTCGGCCATTGGCTCAATTTTGGAGATGGCCGGCTCGGCGCGCCGCCATGTCGGCGGCCAGGCGAAGGGCGGCGATCAGGCTGTCCGGACGGGCGATGCCGCGCCCCGCGATGTCGAACGCGGTGCCATGATCCGGAGAGGTCCGGATAAACGGTAATCCCAGCGTGACATTGACCGCACCGTCGAAGTCCAGCGTCTTGATCGGGATCAGCGCCTGATCGTGGTACATGCACAACGCGGCGTCGTAGCCGCGCCGCGCCGCGGCGTGAAACATCGTGTCGGCGGCGAGCGGCCCGCGTGCGTCGATCCCTTCGCGGCGCAGGGCCGCGACCGCCGGCGCCACGATGTCGATATCCTCGCGCCCCAAGGCGCCGGCCTCACCAGCGTGCGGATTGAGCCCCGCGATCGCCAGCACGGGCGCCGCGATGCTGAAATCCCGCTGCAACACCGCGTGCGCTACGCGGCCGGCATAGGTGATCGCGTCGCTTGTTAATTGCTCGGCTGCCTGGCGCAAGGCGATGTGAATTGTAACCGGAACGACTCGCAATTCCGCACTCGCCAGCATCATGACTGAGACGCAGCCGCCGCCGGCGAGCTCCGCGAGGTATTCTGTGTGGCCGGGGTGCCGAAAACCGGCGCGATAGAGCGCATCCTTGTTGATCGGGTTGGTGACCAGCGCCGCGGCCCGACCCGCCTGAACATCGGCCACCGCCCGGTCGATCGCCTCGATCACCAGCGGCGCATCTGCTGCATTGGGGATGCCGGGCACCGCGCGGGTTGCCCTGGCGACCGGCATTACCAGGACCGCCCGCGCAAAGCGAGCGTGTACCTCATCCGGGGACGCGATGGACTCGACCGGCGCCGGCCAGTCAAATTGTCGGGCGATCCCGGCTAGCCTGGCCGGGTCGCCTATCAGGTAAAAGGCAGGTACCCCTTCGGCGCGGCGCAGCCAGGCCTGCAGGGTGATCTCCCCGCCGATCCCGGCCGGCTCGCCCATCGTAAGGGCGAGCGGAGGCGGCGTGGTCACACCCGCACATCGACATAGGCGGCGCGCCGCAGATCGCGCAGGTAGCGCCGCGCAACCGTGTCGAGCCGCTCGCGGGTGAGCTGTTCGACAACATCCTCGCGGGTCACCACACCGCCGCCGCCGGTATTCTTGGCGCACACCATGATGACGCCGACCCCGTTTCGCTGGACGATCGGCTGCGACGCCTGCCCGATCTGCAGCTTATCGACCAGCGTGCGCAGCTGCGGCGAGATATTGCCCGCACGCAACTTGCCCTCGCTCGATAATTGCGGTGCCTTTTCCTTGCCGATCTTCAGAAAGCTCGGGCAATCCTTGGCCGCGTTTCGAATGTTTTCCGCCTCCGCCACCGCCTGCCGCCGTGCGGGCTCCGGGGCATTCGGAGCAATCGGGAAAACAACCTGCACGATGTCATAGACGGCGTCCTGCTCGCCGCCGCCGGTGCTGCCGTTGCGGCGGTCGAGAACCAGCAGCAGGTAGTACCCGCCGCCGGTATGGATTGGCTCGGACAGCGAACCGGGGCGCAATTGCGTCACCACCTTGCCGAGTTCGGCGGGCAGCTGATCGGGCCGCACCCATCCCATATCGCCGCCGACCGCCGCGGTTGCCGATTGCGAGAATTGCCGGGCCACCGCCGAGAACCGCGCCCCCTGATGCATTTGCTGCGTGAGGCGTTCCGCCAGTTGGCGTACCTGATCCTCCTGGGCGGGGCTGTCGACGGACAGGAAAATCTCGGCCACCCGGCTTTGCGGCTCGTTGGCGTGTTCCTTGGCGCGTTTCAGCGCGTCGTCGATCTCCTCATCAGAGATTTCGACGCTCTGCGCCGCTTGCCGTCGCACCAGCTTCGCCCACACGATCGAGGCGGTGAGCTGGTCGACCAGCGAGGCCCGATCGATGCCGCGCGCCTGCATGAACTCGTTGAGCTGGCCGGATTTCATGTTGTTCTGCTTCTCGATCTGGTCGAGAGCGTTCTTCAGTTCAGCGTCGTTGGCGCTGATGTTCTGCTTCTTCGCCTCCTGCAATTCGAGCTTTTCGTCGATCAGCGAATGCAGCACCTGGCCGCCCAGACGCTCCCGGGTTTCCGGGGTGTCGGGAATATTGGACGACACCATCACCATCCGCATGCGGGAGACGAGATCGAAGACCGAGATCACCTCATCATTGACCACCGCGGCAATCCGCATTTCCGGCGCGGGCGCTGCTTGCCCAGGGGCGGCCTGCCGCGGCGGCTGCGCCGCCGCCTGGCGGCTTGCGGTATGGGCCAGCTGAGCGCTCGCGCCAAAAACAATCGCGGCACAGACAAACCCGCTGAACCAACGCCAACCCATCGAAAACCAGCCTGTCCGTAAACGTACTGACCGGCAGCTTACACCCGGCGCGCCGTTCTGTCGCCCGGTGCGGGCTTTTGCCCTGGCTGCGGGGGATTACGAGTTGCCAGCGACCGACAGAACCGTGCCGCCGATTTCCCCCAGATTCTTGAAAACGACGCTGAACAGCACCGAAACACCCGGCGTGACGTCGCCGCTGCGGATGCCCGACTGAGTGACCGAGCCGATAAACGCCATGCACTCGTCCTGATAGATCGCCGAGAGTGTGGCATAGAGGCTGGTGCTGCTCGATTGCGGCGTCGAGACGCCGTTCAACAGATTGGTGGAATTGGTCAGGTTGATAGTCTCCGAACCCGACAGCGACCAGTAGCGGGTCAATTTGGCCGTGGTGCTTAACGTCAGCTGCTCACGCTTGCCATAGAGCAGGCTCTGCCCGGTGGACGGATTAACTGCCAGCTGGCTCGGCAATTGCGGCGGCAAGAGCAGATAGTTGATGCCAAACCGGAGATTCGAGGGCCCGGCATTGAGCCCAACCTCCTGCGACTTGTTGCTGAGCGAGCTCTTGTCGAGGCGGAAGCGATAGATCAGATCGAGGTTGGAATTCGGCGACATGACAAGGCGGCCGACCACATCCGACAGGCGCTGCTGCGCGCCGGAGGCCGGCGGCAGGTAATCATTGAGCTCGGCGCGATAGCTCTGCCCGATCAGGAAGCGGTAATTACCGCTATCCTTGTTGTACAGCGATCCCTTGAGCCCGTAATCGACGCGCTGACCCGTGTCGAGGATGTCATAGCCGGATAGCCGGTCCGGGCGGAACAGGTCGCTGTCGCGGAATTCGTAGCCGAGACTGTCCTCGTCGGGGATGCGATGGCTGTTGCCGCCATTAGGCCCGGCATAGATGCCGGCGATCGGCTCAATGATCGCGGTCGTATCCTGGCCGCGATGCGCCAGCGGATAGCTCCAGGTCAGCCCGAGCTGCGGAAAGGCGCGACCGGTGATGAAATTGCGGCTGATCGGATCGAGCGCCGGTGCCCCATTGACCGAAAAGAACGAGTTCGGCAGATCGGGGTTGGATTTCTGGCTGAGGTCGCTGACCGAATAACCGTCACCGCGAATACTGGCGACGAATTTGTATTGTCCGCCAATGCCGTCCTGAAAGCTCTTATCCCATTCGGCGGCGGTGGAGATGCGGCGGGTCTGGGTGCCAACCTCGCGCACGATATCGAGCAGATTGGCATTGAGTTTCCAGGTGCCGCCGTAACCGTCCGGCTCGCTCTGCCAATTGCGATTGACGACCGGCAGCACGATGGGTTGCGTCGAATCGCCAAGCCCCGGCAATAACGGCTGAAACACGTAGGCATTGACGTCGGTCTCGGCGCGCGGCTCGAACCCTTCAAGGTAGGCGCGGCTGATCATCGCATTGAGCAGCGGCTGGCCGAACCCGAAGCGCAGCAAGTAGGTCTGGTCTGATACGCGCTGCAGCTGGAACCCGGTGCGGTAGGTGTCGTCAAGGTCCCACACGCCGCTGGCATTAACGTGGCCGCGCATCTCGCTGCCAGTATCGGTGTTACTGCCGGAACCGACATTGCTGTAGTTGATGCTGCCGATTGCGTCGAGCGAGCCGTTGCTGAAACGCTGGCGGTATTCGCCCGCCAGCAGCTCGCCCGCCCGGCTGGTGAAGCGCGGCTCCAGCGTCAGATCCTTGTCCTTGTCGATGGCCCAGAAATAGGGGATCGCAACGTGGAACCCGTTGGTGTTCGAATTGCCAAAATTCGGCGTCAGAAAACCGCTGGCTCGCTTCACCGAGGGGTCGGGCGCCGAGATGTACGGGGTGTAGAACACCGGAAAGCCGTCAACTTCGAGGCTGGCATCGCGGAATTCGAGCAGCTTTTGCTCTTTATCGTCGGTGATGTCGCGCGCCTTGAGCTGCCAGGCGGGGGGCGCGCTCGGATCCTTCTTGCACAGATCGCACGGCGAGTAGACGCCACGACGGAACTCGAGCAGGTTGCCGTTTAGCCGGCGCGCGGCGTTGGCGGCGAGGCGCGAACGGTCCGAGAACAGCATCCGCACATTGTGCGAGAACGCGTTGTTCATCGAATCGCGCAATTCCATGAAATCGCCGAATACCACCTCGCCGGTCGGCAGCATCAGGCTGACATGGCCGGAGGCGTTGATCGTGTCGGTGTGCTGGTTGTAGGTGACCTGATCGGCCAGCAGGATCTCGTTGCCCTGCGAAATCTCGACATGGCCCTTGGCGATGGTCAGCGCCAATTGGTCATCGTACTGCACCTCGTCGGCCTGGAACACGACTGGTGCGTTGCGGTCCTGCGCGCGCTGCCCGGTGATCGAGAACTGCGCCGCCGCCGGGCCGGCCGCAGACAGCAGGACGCACAGCGCAACCACCGTCGCGCAGACGGGGCGCCTGTACAGCCTTGATCTTCCAGGTCGGGGGGAACCTGTCATCCGCCGTTCAAGCTAGGTAAAAGACAATACGGTCACTGCGGGGAAAATGTACCCAAGGTTGCGTGGCAGTCGGAGAACCTGCTCAACCGTCCTCAAGATGCAACAGCATCGAAGCGCCGAACAGTAGGCTCACTCCAGCGGGGGTCCATGCCGCAAGGAGGACGGGAATTTTGGCCGAGAGGCCGAGCGCGAATACTATATCCGACACGAAATACAACAGAAATCCAGCCGCAACGCCACTGACGATCAGCGCGGCGGTGCCGCCGCGGCGCTGCATCCTCAGGCTGAAGGTGGCGGCGATCAGCACCATCGCGCAAAACAGCAGCGGCCGGGCCAGCAGGATGTTGAACTGCAAACGGTGCCGCTGCGCTGAAAACCCCGATTGTTCGAGCAGCGAGATGTAGCCGGGCAACTCCCAGAACGACATCGTATCGGGCGGCGCGAGGCTTTCCTCGATCTTGCTGGCGGTCAGCGTGGTCGGCAATTGCAGGTCGCTGACCGGCTGCGGCGGCTGATTGGGCTGAAACCGCTCGCCTCCGGAAATGTGCCAGAAGCCCGGTTCCAACGTGGCGCTCTTGGCCTCGATGCGGCTGGTGAATTCGGCCTTCTTGTTGAGGAAGTAGAGGCTGGGGTCGCGCAGCTGAAGCGTGGTCGACGCGACCTTTTCGCCATGCAGGATGATCTGGCCGCCACCCGGGTCGCTTTGCCGCAACCACAGCCCGGCGTTCGACAGGCTGCTCGGGTCTCCCGATTGCCGCAGGATGCGGGTGTCGAGCTTTTCGTAACTCCCCTCCATTGAGGAGGCGATTGGATTGAACACCGTGATCGCCACCACTCCGATCGCCAGTGCCACGGTGATCGCCGGCGTCAGAAAACCCCACACCGACACGCCGGCGGCGCGCGCCACCACCAGCTCGTTACTGCGGGTCAATCGCCAGAAGGCCAGCATCGTGCCGAAGAGAATCGCGAACGGCATGACCTCCTGCGCGGTGTGCGGCAGTTTCAACACCGCCATTTCCAACAGCACGCCCCAGGTCGCCTGCGTCCGCGTGCCGCCGCGACGCAACAGCTCGATGTAGTCGAGCAGGAAGGTGATGCTGACCATCGTGCCGAACACGCCGCAGAACCAGACGAAAAACTGTCGCGCGATGTAGGTCGACAGGGTGCGGGCGAAACGGATCATCGGAGCCTTGCTCAGCCCTGGCTCAGCGGGCGAAGACCGGCATCCGCCACGACCTGACGCGGATGCCGTCGAGCAGCAGGATGCCGAGGCCCACGAACAGTGGCAGCAGATCGGTCAGATACATCAGGCCGGTCGCGGCCGGATGCCGGGCAGCCAGGTTCTTGATCGCGAGGTCGACCGCCTGAAAGATGAAGGCGAGCCCGACCGCCAGCAGCACCCGCGTCAGCTGGCCTCGACGGTTGATCTGCCCCGTCAGCAGACAGGCGAGCGGGATCATGACAAAGCTGAATACCGAAATCGGCACGATCAGCCGCTGATGACCCTCGATCAGGAAGCTTTCGCGAGTCATCTGATCGAGCTCAGGCGGCGGAAAGAACAGATCGCCGAGATAGCGCTCCTGCGCGTCGCGAAAGCGCACCCCCGGCGCGTCGCGCAGCATGTCGAGATCGAGCGTATAGCGGTCGAAGGTCAACACCGAGAGCTTGCCGGTGGCACGGTCGTAACGCTGCCGGCTGCCATTCACCATGATGATGCGCGAGGCCTTGCCACTATCGGCGAACGCACCGCGTTCAGCCAGGATCGTCACCGGCTGGTTCGGGTCGCGATTGTCGTCGATCATCAGCCCGACCACCTCGCCGCGCTCGTCGCGCGCCGCGATGTAGATCGTCAATTTGTCCGAGATGCTGGTGAAGGTTCCTTCCTGCAGCAGCGCCGAGACGAAACGGTTGCGGATTTCGAATTGCAGGTCCTTGAACTCGCGGTTCGAGGCCGGCAGGAAATAGGCTGACAAGGCCATCAGCAGCACAAACGCGATCCCGGCCAGGATGAAGACCGGCTTCGCCAGAGCCATCGGGCTCAGCCCGGCGGACCGCATGACGACAAGCTCGCTTTCCGCGGTCAATCGATTGAAGACGAACAATACCGCGATGAAGGCGCCAATCGGCAGCACGATGTCGAGAAAGCGTGGCAGGATCAGCAATGCCAGATAGAGGAAGACCTCGACCGCCAGGCCGCGATTGACGATCAGATCGACCAGCCGCAATGACTGCGCCAGCCAGACCGCGGCACTGAGTGCGGCAGTGACGAACAGCATCATGCTCAGGCATTGCCGCAGAATGTACCGGTCGAGGCTCGTCATTGGCGGCGGATCATAAAGTCCGCCCGCCACCCCTGCCACCGCTTTCCCGGTGCTTGGCACCAATGTCGCGGCCCTATCGGCGATGCGGCGGACGGGAGTGCCGATTGCGCGGGATTGACTCGCGGCGGCGCTGCGTCTATCGCGCCTTGGGTGTCACAAACGCGGCTGCGGGGCGCATCATGCAGGTAAGCTTTGGTCAATTTGCCCTCCCCTCCTCGGGCGCGATCGTTGTCGGCGTCTGGGAAGACCGCGTCCTGACGGGGCCGGCGCGGCGCCTGGATGAGGAGACCGGCGGTGCCGTCAGTCGCGCGGTCAACGCAGCGCCACGATTTCACGGCAAGAAAAATGAGATTCTGCCGATCATCGGTCCGCCAAACCTGACGGTCAGCCGCATCGTAATCGCGGGGCTGGGCAAACCGGACGCGATCGACGCCCGTATTCTGGAAGATCTCGGCGGGCACCTCGTCGCGCATCTCAACGGCGCCGGCGAGTCCGAGGCGGTGTTCGCGGTCGATCTCGGCGACGCTGCCGAGCCTAAGCCGGACGCGGCTGCGGCCCGCCTCGCGTATGGCGCGGCGCTGCGCGGCTATCGCTTTGACAAGTATCGCACCAGGCAGAAGCCCGAGCAGAAGGCGTCGCTCAAGAGCATCACCGTCGCCTGCGCCGATCCCGCAGGCGCGAATGCCGCGCATCGCGCCCTCGCCGCCGCGGCGGAAGCGGTCGCCTTTACCCGCGACCTGGTCTCGGAACCGGCCAATATCCTGTTTCCCGAAAGCATGGCCGAGCAGATCGCGTCGCTGAGCGAAGTAGGGCTATCGGTCGAGATCCTCGATGAAGACAAGATGCGCGAGCTCGGCATGGGGGCGCTGCTCGGCGTCGGCCAGGGCAGCGTGCGACCGTCGCGGGTCGTCGTGATGCAGCATCGCGGCGGCGACCCCAGCGCCGCGCCACTCGGCTTTATCGGCAAGGGCGTGACCTTCGACACCGGCGGCATCTCGATCAAGCCTGCTGCCGGCATGGGCGACATGAAATGGGACATGGCCGGCGCCGGCGTCGTGGTCGGGCTGATGCGGTTGCTGGCGGCGCGGCAGGCCAAGGCAAACGCCGTCGGCATTGTCGGGCTGGTCGAGAACATGCCGTCGGGCAACGCGCAGCGGCCGGGCGACATCGTCAAATCGATGTCGGGCCAGACCATCGAGGTGCTGAACACCGACGCCGAGGGCCGCCTCGTGCTGGCCGATATTCTGTGGTACTGCCAGCAGCGTTTCAAACCCAAGCTGATGGTCGATCTCGCGACGCTGACCGGGGCGGTGATCGTGGCGCTTGGCACCGATTTCGCGGGGCTGTTCGCGAATAACGAGCAGCTCGCCGAGCGGCTTCTGGCGGCGGGCAAGGCGGTCGGTGAGAAGCTATGGCGGCTGCCCTTGTCGGAGGCCTATGACCGCGCCATCGACAGCGACGCTGCGGACGTCAAGAACATCGCCGGCGATCGCGGCGCCGGCAGCAGCATCGGCGCCCAGTTCCTGCAGCGCTTTGTCAACAATGTGCCCTGGGCGCATCTCGATATCGCTGGCGTCGCCTGGTCGAAGAAAGATGCACCGACCGTGCCGAAAGGCGCGACCGCCTTTGGCGTGCGCCTGCTCGACCGGTTTGTCGCGGAGCATTACGAGAAGGGCTGAGTGACGCTCACCCCGGTTGGCAGTAGCGTGACCGAGATCGGCTTCTATCACCTGGTATCGTCACCGCTCGAACGGGCGTTGCCGCGCCTGCTGGACCAAGCCGTGCGACGTGGCTATAGGATCGTCTTGCGGGCGGCATCCCCCGAACGCGTGGAATATCTGAACGCGCTGTTGTGGACCTATGACGATGCGAGCTTCCTGCCGCATGGCTCAGCGCGCGATGGCAACCCGGCGAGCCAGCCGATCTGGCTGACCGATCGCGCGGAAAACCCAAACTCCGCCAACATGCTGATAGTGGTTGACGGGATCGAGGCTGAGGATCTCGCGGCCTTCGAGCGCTGCGCCGACATGTTCGACGGCAATGATGATTCCGCGGTGGCTGCGGCGCGCCAGCGCTGGCGCGCGGCGAAGGCGGCTGGCCACGCGCTTGCCTACCACCAGCAGACAGCCGCGGGCTGGGAGCGCAAGGCCTGAACCTTCCGCGCCGGCTGCGGCCCGTTGGTTTGTCGCGGCCTCAACCCGATGCGTGCGGAGCCCCGCGGCGCTGCGCCAAAACGAAGATCACCAGTGCCGCGACGGCCAGGGCGAACCAGGTGATCGCGTATTGCAGGTGATTGTCTGGCAATGCCAGGGGATCGGAGCCGCCGCCTTTTGGCCAGCCACCCGGGTTGGGGGCGGCGTCGGCCTGCACATAATAAGGCGCCGCGCCCGGCACGCCCAACGTCGCGGCTATGGTCGGGAGGTCGATCCAAAACCACTCGCCGGTCTGCGGGCGGTTGTCGGGGATGAACCAGCCGGGCTTGCGCGACGGCGCGACCCGCAGCAGGCCGCCGACACGCGCCGGACCCACAGGCTCGCCCGCCGCGCGGGTGGCCGGAGCTTCCAAGGGCGTCGGGACAAAGCCGCGATCGACCAGAACCACCTGGCCGCTCTCTTCGCGCAACGGGGTCAGCACATCAAACCCGGGATCGCCCTGTGGGTTGATCGTGTGCACATGGGCTTCCTTGTCGTTGAGGAAGGTGCCTTGGGCGATGACATGGTGAAATTCGAGGCTGGCGGCCGGCGCGCGGTTCTCCCGCAGGTCGATCGGGGGGGCCGCCAAGGCAGCCTCGCGAGCGGCAATCAGACCGTGTTTCCAATGCAGCCGCTGCACCTGCCAGGCACCGAGACTGCTGCACAGGAGGACGGCAAGGATAGTGAACAGGGTCGGGATCAGCCGCGGCCGAAACCCGATACCGGCAAGCCTCATCACGGCGGCTGTTGCAACAGGTTGTGCCGGAATTGCAGGGCGATAAGACCGGCTTTGAGCGGCCGCAGCATCGCAAACGCGCCGATAAAAATCAGCGGTATCCAGAGCACCAGGTGCACCCAGAGCGGCGGCGAGAACTTGACCTCGACGATCGCCGCCAGCGCCACGACGATAAATCCGAGAAACAGGATCACGAACACCGCCGGGCCATCACCAGCATCCTGCGCCGACAGATCGAGACCGCAGACCGGGCAGGCCGGGCGCACCGTCAGCAGGCCGGTGAAGAGCGGGGCCTTGCCGCAACGCGGGCAGCGGCACCGCAACGCGGCGTGGACAACCGAGCCCGGCAGGTAGCGCGGCGGCGGCTCGCCAGTCACCGCGATGCGGATGTCCCTAGGTTCGGCTCACCCGCCGACACCCTCGGGGATTGCCGCGCCCATGCCCCACCAGTAGATGCAGACGAAGAGGAACAGCCAGACGACGTCGACGAAATGCCAGTACCATGCGGCCGCTTCCAGACCGAAATGATGGTCGGGCTTGAAATCTCCGCGGATCGAGCGGAACAGGCAAACCGCCAGGAAGATCGTGCCGACGATCACGTGGAACCCGTGGAAGCCGGTCGCCATGAAGAAGGTCGAGGGATAGATGCCGTCGGTGAAGTGGAACGCGGCATGGCTGTATTCGTACGCCTGCACGCAGGTAAACGAGAAGCCCAGCAACACCGTCACGGTGAGGCCTTGGATCAGCCCCTTCCGATTGCCTTCCAGCAATGAATGATGCGCCCAGGTCACGGTGGTGCCTGACAGCAGCAGGATCATCGTGTTGAGGAACGGAAACTCGAACGGGTCGAACGGGTGAATGCCCTTGGGCGGCCACACCCCGCCGACCGGATACAGCGACGACGAAAAAAACGCCCAGAAGAACGCCGAAAAGAACATCACTTCGGAGGCGATGAATAGCGCCATGCCGTACCGCAGCCCAAGCTGCACGACAGGCGTGTGGAAGCCCTGGAAGGTGGCTTCCTTGATCACATCCCGCCACCACACAGCCATCATCGCCAGCACGCAGAGGAAGCCGATGATCATGACGACCATGCCGTAGCCGTGCATGAACAGCACCGTGCCGCTGGTCAGAATGCCGGCGGCGATCGCCGCCAGCAGCGGCCAGAAGCTGGGATCGACCAGATGATACGGGTGCTTGGGTGCCCCGTGGCCATGGCCGTGCGCGTGAGGGTCGGCGTGAATGTCGGTCATGGTCTCCGCCCTGTCTCCGGGTCGTATTCTCGCGGCGTGGTCAGTTTACCGCCTTCGCGGGGCCGGCGGGGATCGCGGCGGCGCTGGGCGGGGTCGAATCGGGTTTGCGGAACATCGAGTAGGATAGCGTGATCGAGTGGACATCCTGGGTTTCCGGGTCTTTCAGGAGGTCGGGATCGACAAAAAACACGACCCCCATCTCCTTCATCTCGCCGGGCGCCAGTTTCTGCTCGTTGAAGCAGAAACACTGGATCTTGTCGAAATAGATGCCGCTCTTGGCCGGCATCACATTGTAGGTCGCGGTCGCCGTCACGGTCTCGTTGGTCTGGTTGGTGGCGCGAAAGAACACCTGCTTCTGCTCGCCGGGATGAACCTGCACCTCATTGACCTCGGGAGCGAATTTCCAGCCGAGATCGGAAGCGGTCTCCGTATTGAAGCGCACCGTGACCACCGCCTTCGACATCTCCTTTGGCGCGGCCTCGGCCCGCTGCGTGGTGCCGCCAAACCCGGTCGCGGAACAGAACACCCGATATAGCGGGACCGACGCGAACGCCATCCCGACCATGATCAGGACGACGCTGACGAGAACAGCGGCGGTGCGGGTGTTGCGGTTGGTCATCCCGCCCTCAGCCGCCGCTGATCCGTACGATGGCGGTCACGTAGAACAAAGCGACGAGCCCGAGCAACACCAGCAACAGCGCCCGATTGCGGGCGCGGATGCGGCGGTCGCGCTCATTGAGCGCCGGCCTCGGCGCCTTGGAATTGGCCATACTCGGCTCGATCGCTACCACCAACCGCCTCCGCCGCAGTGATCGACCAGCAGCACGGTGAAGATCAAGAACAGATAGAGCAGCGAGAAGTGGAACATATGCCGCGCGCTCCGGTCGGTGTCATCGCGCATCACCTGGATCGCGGCGCCGGTAAAGATCAGGCAGAGGAGCGCGGCACAGGCGGCGTAGAACGCCCCGGCGATTCCGAGAAACCACGGCGCCAGAACCGGCGGCCACAATACCAGGGTATAAAGCAGCATCTGGCGCTTGGTTTCGCGGGCCCCAGCGACCACCGGCAGCATCGGAACGCCAGCCGCCTGGTATTCGCCCGCGCGATACAGCGACAGCGCCCAGAAATGCGGCGGGGTCCAGAAAAAGATGATGGCGAACAGCGCAATGCCACCCCAACCGATATCGCCGGTCACCGCCGCCCAGCCGACCAACGGCGGCAGGGCACCGGCGGCCCCGCCAATGACGATGTTCTGCGGCGTCCGCCGCTTCAGCCACATCGTGTAGACGAAGACGTAGAAGGCGATCGTAAAGGCAAGCAGCTCGGCCGCCACGTAATTGACCGCCAGTCCCATCACGACGACGCAGCCGACCGCCAGCACGATGCCAAACCCGAGCGCCTCGCCGGGCAGCATGCGGCCGGCTGGCAAGGGGCGTGTCGCGGTGCGCCGCATTACCGCGTCGATGTCGCGGTCGTACCACATGTTGATGGCACCTGAGGCACCCGACCCCACCGCGATACATAAGACCGCAATCAGGCCGAGCACCGGGTGCAGATGCCCCGGCGCCAGCAACATGCCGACAAATCCGGTGAACACGACAAGCGACGTGACCCTGGGCTTCAGGATCTGAACATAATCGCCGACCGCAGCCCCCGCATATGACGTTATGGCGGTTACCGGAACCTCACTCACTCTGGCTGCGTCCTCTTGCTTGGCCGATCGGTCTTAATGGGCCGCGGTCGGCGAGATGACCGGCAATTCCTCGAAGGTGTGGAATGGCGGCGGCGACGAGACCTGCCACTCCAGCGTCGTGGCGCCCTCGCCCCAGTAATTCGCGCCGACCCGCCGCCCGTACATCAGCGTGTGGAAGACGATGAAGACGAAGAACAGCGTCGCGATGTAGGAGATCACGGAACCGACCGACGACACCATATTCCACCCGGCGAAAGCATCGGGGTAATCGGCGATGCGGCGCGGCATGCCGGCCAGCCCGAGGAAATGCTGCGGGAAGAAGGTCAGGTTGACGCCGATAAAGGTCAGCCAGAAATGGATCTTGCCGAACGTCTCGTTGTATTGCCGGCCCGACATCTTGCCGATCCAGTAATAGAACCCGGCGAACAGCGAGAACACCGCACCCAACGACAACACGTAGTGGAAATGCGCGACGACGTAATAGGTGTTGTGCAAGGCGAAATCCACGCCCGCATTTGACAGGACAACGCCGGTGACGCCGCCGACCGTGAATAGGAAGATGAAGCCAACGGCCCACAGCATCGGCGTTTTGAACTCAATCGAGCCGCCCCACATCGTGGCGATCCACGAGAATATCTTCACGCCGGTCGGCACCGCGATAACCATCGTCGCCGCCGTGAAATAGGCCCGCGTGTTGACGCTGATGCCGGTCGTGAACATGTGGTGCGCCCACACGACAAACCCGATCACCCCGATCGCGACCATCGCATAAGCCATCCCGAGATAGCCGAATACCGGCTTTTTCGAGAAGGTCGAAACGATCTGCGACACCATGCCGAACCCCGGCAGGATCATGATGTAGACCTCGGGGTGGCCGAAGAACCAGAACAGGTGCAGGAACAGCAGCGGATCGCCGCCGCCGGCCGGGTCGAAGAACGAGGTGCCGAAATTGCGGTCGGTCAGGAGCATCGTGATCGCGCCCGCCAGCACCGGCAATGACAACAGCAGAAGGAAAGCGGTTACCAGCACCGACCAGACGAACAAGGGCATGCGGTGCAGCGTCATGCCCGGCGCCCGCATGTTGAAGATCGTCGTGATGAAGTTGATCGAACTCATGATCGAGGAGGCGCCGGCGAGATGCAACGAGAAGATCGCCATGTCGATCGACGGGCCGGGATGGCCGGCCGGGCTCGATCCCGACAGCGGTACGTAGATCGTCCAGCCGACACCAGGACCGGCGCCGTTGACGCCCTGCCCCGAACCGACAAACAGCGACCCGGCCATCAACAGGAACGCCGGCACGAGCAGCCAGAAGCTGACATTGTTCATGCGCGGGAAGGCCATGTCCGGCGCGCCGATCATCAGCGGCACGAACCAGTTGCCAAACCCGCCCATCGTCGCCGGCATGACCGCGAAGAACACCATCAGCAGACCGTGCGCGGTGATCAGCACGTTATAGGCCTGGTGATCGGTGATCAGCGTATTGTGCGGATGCGCCAGTTGTGCCCGCATCACCACCGAGATGCCGCCGGCGATAACCGCCACGGCGATCGCGAAGATGATGTAGAGCGTGCCGATATCCTTGTGGTTCGTCGAGGCGAACCAGCGGCGGAAAAACCCCGGCCGATGATCGTGCGCGTGCCCGTCATCGAGAGCATGCGTATCGCTGTAACTCATCGCAAGACCTCTGCGCTAACGGTTGCCGGCCGGAACGGCAGCGCCGCCCGTCGACCGGACATCGGCCGCCGCGGCGACCAGGGTTGCATCGGGGGCGCCCGGCGCCTTTTCAATGTCAGGAGAATTGGCGGCAAACTTCTTCTTGGCATCGACCAGCCATTTCTGGAAATCGGCTTTCGACATGGCAACCACCTTGATCGGCATGAAGGCGTGATTGACGCCGCAGATCTGATTGCACTCGCCGTAATAGTCGCCTTCGCGCTCGACATTGAACCACGATTCGTTCAAGCGGCCGACCACGGCGTATTCCTGCACGCCGAAGGACGGGATGAACCAGCTGTGGATTACATCAGTGCCGGTGACCTGGACTCTGACATTGGTGCCGACCGGCACGACCAGCGGATTGTCCACCTCGAGCAGGCGCGGCTGCCCCGGTTTCAGCTGATCATCGGGAATCAGGTTGCTGTTGAAGTCGATATTGCCTTGGTCCGGGTAGGTATATTCCCAATACCACTGATGCCCGGTGACCTTGATCGTCATGTCCGGGTTCGGCACCCGGTCCATGTAATACATCAGCTTGAACGATGGCACGGCGACGATCACGAGGATGATCACCGGCGCGATGGTCCAGATCACCTCGATCACCGGGTTGTGCGTCGTGCGGGTCGGCACCGGGTGCGCCCGCGCGTTGAACTTCACCATCACATAGAGCAGCAGGCCGAGCACGAACAACGTGATCAGCGTGATGATGACCAGCAGTTCGTTGTGAAATTCCTGGATGCGCTCCTTGACCGGCGTCGCCGGCGGCTGCATCGCGATTTCCCACGGCACCGGCTGCGATGCGTAGCTCGCCGCGGAGAAGGCTGCCCATCCGAAGAATACCAGCGCCAGCACCGCGCAAACCCGCAGTAACGCTGTCCCCGTTATCGATTTCGTCAACCGCACCATGTCCCCGCTGCCCCTTTTCGGCCAGGACGCCCGCCGCGCGCGGTCTTCTGGGAGACCGTAGGAAGCGATAGCGGGCTCGCCACGCACCCAACCACGCCGCGAGCCGTTTCGACCCTACACCAAAGCCGAGCGGGGCGACAACTCGGGCTGAATGCCGCGCCCGGCTTGATTTTGCGGCAAGCCGTCGCACAGTGAATAGGCACGCCTTACCCTTGGCATCAACCCGGGCAGCCGGAGGGCCGTGTGACCGATCTGCCGCACTCGCGAGCCTTTGAAAATCCGTACACGGCGCTCGACCGACCATCGTGGCGCGCGATCGCGCAGGCGCTTCGCAACAACGCATTGGCGAGCTTTCCGCCGCGCGCCTTTGACGATATGGCGGTCGGGCGCAGCTTTGCCGGGCGCCAACAGATCATTCTCAACGAACCGGAGGGGATCCGGCATGTGCTGATCGAGAATGCGGGGAATTACCGCCGCACCGCCTCGGTCGGGCGCGCCTTGGGGCCGGTCGTCGGACGCGGATTGTTTCTCGCGGAAGGCAGTGACTGGCGGCACCAACGGCGCATGCTGGCGCCGGCCTTCGCGCCCCGCATGATGGCGCCGGTCGCGGCGGAGACCGCGCGGGCCTGCCGCCAGGCGATTGCGCGCTTGCAGGTGCACCGCGCGCGACCGGTGGAGCTGTTTCCGCATCTCCAGCTGCTGGCGTTGGACGTCGCGGCTGCGACGCTGTTTTCGCTCGACATCACCGCCGAAGGGCCCCCGCTGCGGGCCGCGATGCAGCTCTATGCGACCGGTATCGGCCGGCCCTCAATGCTCGATTTCATTCTGCCGCGCGGCTGGCCGACACCGCGCAGCTGGGCGCGCTGGCGATTCCGCCGCGCCTGGATGCGCCGCATCGCACGCATCCTGGCGCAGCGAGCGCAGCGGCCCGCCTCCGCCGGCGAGCGCGACCTGTTCGACCTGATGGCGGAAAGCGGCGTGCCGCATCGCGAGCGGGTCGAGCAGGCCGCGACGATGCTGACGGCGGGCCACGAGACGACAGCGGTGGCGCTCGCCTGGGCCATCCATCTGGTTGCCGCGATGCCCGACGTGCAGCAGCGGATCGCGGATGAGGTCGCGACGCTCGATCTCTCGCCGGTGGGCGCCATTGAGGCGCTGCCGCGACTCGCCTACACCCGTGCGGTCATCGACGAGACCTTGCGGCTCTATCCGCCGGCATTCTCGCTCGTGCGGCAGGCGCGGGCCGCCGATATGGCGGCGGGCATCGCCATCGCACCCCGCGCCGTGGTGCTGATCGTGCCCTGGGTGCTGCATCGGCATCGCCGGTTGTGGCGTGATGCGGATACCTTCGATCCCAGCCGGTTCCTGCCCGGGAGCGAGCCGCCGGCGCGGTTTTCCTACCTGCCGTTCGGGACGGGCCCGCGCGCCTGTATCGGCGCGCAATTCGCACTGACCGAGAGCACGCTGGCGCTGGCCAGCCTGGTCCAGGCATTCCGTATCGAACCGCTTGACCACGAGCCGCTCCAGCCGGTTGCCTCGATCACCTTGCAGCCCGACCGCTCGCCGTCGTTCCGGCTCCGCCCGCGCTAGCTCCGCGCCTTATTTGTGGGCCTCGCTGTAAGGCAGGATAACGTCGCCCGACTTGTACTGATCGGGCCAGATTACGGTCTCGGCCTTGCCGTCGCGGAAATCGTCGACGGTCGTCCCTTTGATGTTCTGGAACTGCACCGTCAGGATGCGCGATTTCGCCCATTCGCCCTTTTCACCGAAGCTGACATCGCCGACTACGGTCTTGAAGCTGTTGTGGTGGATGTAGTCGGCGATCTTGTCCTGATCCAGGCCCTTGGCGCCTTCGACCGCGTCTCCGAGCACCTGCAGATCGGCATAGGCCCAGGGCCCGATGTAATAGCCGAGCGGATCGACGCCCTCCTTGCCGGCCTGCGCCTGATACTTGGTAAGGAATTCCATGACACCGGGAAAGCGCAGCGGCTGCGCCGGCAGCCACCAGTCAAAGGTGATAATGCCGTTCAGCATCGGCCCGAGGCTGGTTTTCAGCGCGGTGCTTTGCGGCCCAGTCAAATTGCCGCCGAACACCTTGGCTTTCAGGCCGAGTTCGTTGGCGCTGCGGATGATCCCGACGCTGTCAGCCGGATAGGACGAGATGTAGACGATATCGGCGTTGGTCGCTGCCAATGACCGCACCACCGGGCTGAAATCGGTTGTGTTGAGCGGGTAGGTGCGATCGTAGACGACATCGAGCCCGGCCTTTTTCAGATTGATGCGGGCGCCGTCGGCGGTGTTACGGGTGGCTTCGCCGTCACCCACGGCCAACGCGATCGTCTTCAGCCCCATTTTGTCCTTGTTGGCCTTGATGATATCGAAAAAACCTTCCGAAATCGCCGGCCGCGGATCGGGGCCCACCGGGAGCATCGAAAAGTATCGCGGGTACTTGAACTCCTCGTTGATGTCGAGCGCGAACAGGCTGATGAAATTCATGTTGTGCGCGATGACCACCGGCATCGCCGGCGCCGCGATGTTGGTCGCGTAGCCCGAGACGACGAGGTCGACCTTGTCGACGTCGAGCAGCTTGGTATAGATGCCCGGCACCAGCGATGGATTGCTCTGGTCGTCGTAATAGACCAGCTTGACGGGCCGGCCGAGCAAACCGCCCTTGGCGTTGGTGTCCTCGACCCAGATCTGCATCGCCAGCAACGCACTCTTGCCGTTGACCGCCAGCGATCCGGTCAAGGCCATCGACAAACCGATCCTGATCGGATCGCCGCTCGGCTGCTTTGGCGCCTGCGCCAAGGCAGGCTGCCCCGCGAACAGCAGCAGCACGAGAATAGCCGCAGCGAATCGTGCAATCATGCGCATCCCCCCAAATGCCTCGCGCAAAACGCGAAATTGTTGAGGCGCAGAGTGCGGCCTATGGCGCCATCCCGCAACGACAAGTTTGGGTAAGCGCCTCGCCTTAGAGCGGAGAGCCGCTCCGACGGCGGCGCCTAACCGGCTTGTGGCGCTCGTGCTGGAAATTGCCGGTGATATCGGCGAAGCGCGGCCGCTCAGCCAGCTCATTGAGGGTCATCGACAGGCGCCGGCGCCAGTTCGGATGCTCATCGGAGGTCGCGGGGACGTTGACCGGATCGGCCTCATCGGTCAGATCGTCAATCTGCGGCATCGCGAGAATGCTGGGGGTGCGCGCCAGAAAAGCGTGCGCGGCGCGCACCAGGGTGTGGTTGTCGGGCTCGCCGGTCGCCGCGATCAGCCCCTCGCGACGCAGCGCGGCAACAAGCTGCCGCTTGTCCCTCTGGCGGGTAGCGCGTTGCCGTTGCGCCTCGCCTTCACCTGGAAACAGGCCAAGCTTTTCCTTGAGATCAAGATCGCGTCCTTCCCACCAGCCACGCAGCGTCGGCAGGTCATGGCTGCCGACCACCGCCATGGCGAGCGACGGGTAGTCCGCCGGAGGGAGGAACTCGCCGGTCTTCGCATCCTGTTCGAAGAACAGCACGCGGTACGACAGTATATTCGCCGCCTGCATGCGCTCGCGGAAGCCTTCCGGCACGGTGCCGAGATCCTCCCCGACTACCAGGCACTGATGCCGCTGGCTCTCGAGCGCCAGGATGCCGACAAGATCGTCGAGCGGGTATTGCACATAGGCGCCGGCCGAGGCCGGCTGGCCGTCCGGCACCCAGTAAAGGTGCTGCAGCCCCATCACGTGGTCGATGCGCAGCCCGCCGGCATGCCGCATGTTGGCGCGCACGAGCTGGACAAAGCTGTGATACGCCTCGGCTCGCAATGCGCGCGGATTGAACGGCGGCAAGCCCCAGGCCTGCCCGGCGGGGTTATGGATATCGGGGGGAGCGCCGACTTGCGCGCCGGACACAACCGCGTTCGAATTGGCCCAGGTCTCGGCGCCGGCGCGGTCGGCGCCCACCGCCAGATCGCGGTACAGCCCGATCGTCATGCCGCCGCGCTTGGCGGCCGCCGCAGCCTCGCCCAGCTGGGTATCCGCGACCCATTGCAGCCAGCCATGAAAATCGACGCGATGGCGGTGTTCGGCGGCGAAGCGTTCGACATCGGCACCGGCGGCGTCGCGATAGCGCTCCGGCCAGGCGTGCCAATCCACGTGCGCTGGATCGACCTCGGCAAAGTGCTCGCGCAGTGCGAGAAAGCGGCAATTGCGCTCCAGCACCTCACCGCTCTTGCCGCGGAACGCCTCGAATTGCCGCCAGCGCTTCCGGTCGGCGGCGGCCCGGCAGGCATCGAACAGCATTTCCAGCACCGCAAGCTTTAGCGCTGCCACCTCGGCGTAATCGACGAGGTGGCGGTCACGGCACGCTGCCAGGCGTTGCTGGAAGGCGGGGCTCGCGATCAGCCCCTGCGCCGCGGCGCACGCCGCCGCCTCGGGCACCGCGGCAACATCGATATTAAGGATGTTGAGCAGGAGGCGGCTCTCCGGCGAATAGGGGCTGGCATGCTCCGGATCGTCGGGGAACATCGCGTGCAATGGGTTAAGCCCGATCACATCGGCGCCACGCGGCGCCACCAGCCCGACCAACTCGCGCAGGTCGCTGAAATCGCCAATGCCCCAATTGTTCGACGAGCGCAGCAGATAAAGCTGTATCGCAATCCCCCAGCCCCGCCGCTCCGCGCTGAGCGCTGGAGGGAGCCAGCATTGCGCGGGCGTTACGATGAGCGTTGTTGTCGCCGCGCCGGGGGTCAACTCAAGGCGGTGATACCCCTGCGGCAGATCGCCGAGGAGTGGCAGACGCCGGCGTTCAACAACGATCCCGGTAATGTGGCGCTGGCTGACCAGCGAAAGGTCACCGAACGATGCTTTTCCGGAGTCACTCCCGCCGTCTTCCATCGTCAGGCGCCAGCTGACCTCGCCGGTATCAGCGGGCAGCGAAATCACGATCTCCCCGGGCGCCGCCTTGCCGCGCAGGACGTGAACCGGGTCCAGCGGACGCAGCCACTCCTCCCGGTCGAGCGCCTCGAGCGCAACCTGCGCCTCGGCATCGGTGCCCACGGCAATTCCCATCGCGGCAAGCAGGTGCCGCTTGGTCTCGGCCGGGGTGACGATAACATCGCCGCGCGCATCGCGGAATTCGGCTTCTATGCCCATCCGCTCGGCGAGCCGGTCGAGCGCAGTGGCAGTGGGTGGCGGGGCTGGCGGCGCGGTAGGGATCGGCACGGTGCCTCGCTCGGTCAATGGGGCGGTATTGCGAAACAGTATTAAGCCCAACCTGTTCCCCGAAGGCCTGCGTTGACCTCCTCGCTCGGCTTACCAACATGTTCGCCGAGACAGCAGATGATAGCGAGGTTTGCGAGATGGACGCAGCGCCGAATGGCAGCAACCAATACGTAATTCCGGACAAGATGAAGGCGTGGGTGCTGGGGGGCCCCGACGAGCTGACCCTGATCGAAAAGCCAGTGCCGCAGCCCGGTGCCGCCGAGGTCTTGCTGCGCATCGACGCCATCGCCGTGTGCGCCACCGACATCGAGGTGCTAAAGCATGGCACTCCTGCGATGATCGACGGCGAGTTGCCGTTCCACAAAAACTTCACGCCCGGCCATGAATACATGGGCACGGTCGTCAAGCTGGGGCCCGGCGTCGACGAGTTCTCGGTCGGCGACCGCGTCACGGTCGAGGTGCATGCCGGGTGCGGCCACTGCCCGCGCTGTCGCGAGGGCATGTACACCTCGTGCCTGAATTACGGTTTCCGAGCCAAGGGCCACCGCGCCAACGGCTTCACCACCGATGGCGGGTTCGCGCAATACGCGATCAACAACATCAACACGATGGCCCATATTCCCGAGGATATGAGCGACCCCGAGGCGACGCTGGTGGTCACCGCCGGCACCGCGATGTACGGGCTCGACGTGATGGGTGGCCTCATCGCCGGCGAGGCGGTCGTGGTTATCGGCCCCGGTCCGATCGGGCTGATGGGCGTGGCGGTTGCGAAGGCACTCGGCGCATCGCCGGTGATCCTGACCGGGACGCGTGACAGCCGCCTTGAGATGGGACGGCAGCTCGGCGCGGACCACGTCGTAAACCTGCATAACGAAGACCCGGTTGCGGCGGTCAAGCGCATCACCGGCGGCAAGGGCGTCCAGTATGTACTGGAATGCTCGGGCGCGCCTAACGCGCTCAACGAGGCCGGCCAGATGACCAGCCGCGGCGGCCGCATCTGCCTCGCCGCCTTCCCCCACGAGCCGGTGCCGGTCGATATCGCGCACCTGGTGCGCAACAATATCTATGTCTTCGGCATCCGCGGCGAGGGCAAAAGCGCGACGCATCGGGCCGCCGCGCTGATGGCGCAGAAGCGCTTCGACGCCAAGCTGATTCACACCCACACCTTCCCGCTCGCCGAGGTGCCGACCGCGATCAAATACGCCCGCGAGCGCATTGAGGACGCGATCAAGGTGGTCGTGCAAATCCACGAGCATTGATGGCGCCGCTGCCGCACTCGCGAGCGTGGTGATAGGCTCGCGCGCTTCGCACTGTACGGGGGTCCGTCGGAAATCGTAGATTGGGCTCACGCAATAGCCGCCTTGTGAGCTCATGGTCGCCTGCCCCGCTAACCGATGGCCGAGCGGCCGCATCGCCGCGCTATCGATTTTCCTGGCATTGGCAAATGGCGGGGGCGCTCTGGCACAAGAAGGGGCGCCTCCTACCACCCCCTCGCAGGCGCAAAACAATCTGCCGCCAAACGCCGATGTGACCCCGTCTGATTGGAGTGTCCACGGCCAGGTCACTGTCGTCGATCAGGGGCATCTCGGCTTTCGCTCACCCTATTCGGGGCCGCAGAGCCTCAACCCCGGCAACCGCCAGGACGAGACAATCTCGGCCACCGCCTATATCGGGCGGCGGTTGTGGGATGGCGGCGAGATTTATTTCGACCCCGAGTTCAACCAGGGCGACGGGTTTAATCACACTACCGGCCTCGCGGGTTTCCCCAATGGCGAGGCACAGAAGGCCAGTTCGCACGTGCCGAAATTCAACCCGGCACGCGCCTACATCAAACAGGTCTTCGGCCTTGGCGGCGAACAGGAGGATATCACCGACGATCTCAATAGCATCGCCGGGAAGGAGGATGTGTCACGCATCACGGTCTGGGCCGGCAAGCTCGCGGTCAACGATCTGTTCGACACCAACGTCTACGCCCACGACCCGCGCAACGATTTCCTCAACTGGTCGATCTGGGAAGGCGGCGCCTATGATTACGCCGCCGACCCAAAGGGGTACAGCGACGGCGTCGCGATCGAATTGAACCAGAAGCGCTGGGCTTTTCGAGTGGGGGATTTTCTCCTCCCAAGATTCTCGAACAGCCGCGATCTCGACACTCGCATCTTCCAGCATCACGGATTGCAGGCGGAGTTTGAAGAGCGCCATCAACTCTTCGGCCAGGATGGCAAGCTGCGCATCCTCGGCTTTGCCAATACCGGCTACATGGGCAGCTATGCCCAGGCGCTCCTGACCCCGACGATCGACATCACCCAGACGCGCGCCACCCGCACAATGACCGGCCTCGTGCTGAACCTCGAACAGGGACTCACCGACCAGCTCGGCATGTTCGCCCGCTTCAGCCTGAATGACGGACGCCACGAGATCATGTCGTTTACCGACATCTCGCGCTCCGGCCAGCTCGGCTTCAGCCTCAAGGGCAGCGCTTGGGGCCGGCCGCAGGACACAGTGGGGCTGGCAACCGCCATCAATGCGCTGTCGGGTGTGCAGATCGCGTATTTCGCGGCCGGCGGCACCGGCATCCTGATCGGCGACGGCAAGCTTAATTACGCCACCGAGGACGTGCTGGAGCTGTATTATCGCGCCCAGCTGACTGAGTGGGCATCGCTGACAGGGGACTATCAGTTCATCGCCAACCCGGCCTACAACGCCGATCGCGGCCCGGTTTCGATCTTCGCCGCGCGGGTTCATTTGCAATTCTGACCGTTGCGGGGCGCCTTGCTCGACAGCGGCAAGAGACAGCGCAATGCGATGCCTCGTCATCGAGGATGAAGCGGAAACCGCCCGCTATATCTGCAACGGCCTCGCCGAGGCCGGCCATGTCGCGGTATTGAGCCGCAACGGCGCCGACGGGCTCGATCTCGCGACCAACGATCGCTGGGATGTCATCGTGCTTGACCGGATGCTCCCCGGCGGCATCGACGGGCTGGCGATCCTCACCGCCCTGCGCCAGCTTGGCAAAACGACGCCAGTCCTGATCCTCAGCGCTCTCGCCAGTCTCGACGAGAGGGTGCGCGGGCTGCGCGGCGGCGGTGACGACTATCTTACCAAGCCCTTCGCATTTTCTGAACTATTGGCGCGCATCGAGGCGCTGGCACGCCGCTCCGGGGTAGCGAGCGATGCGCAGGAATTGTGGGTCGCCGATCTGAAGCTCGATCTGCGCACCCGCCGGGCCGAGCGGGCCGGGCGGGCGATCCTGTTGCAGCCGCGCGAATTCCGCCTTCTAGAATACCTGGTGCGGCACCAGGGGCAGGTGGTCACCCGCACCATGCTGCTCGAATCGGTATGGGACTATTATTTCGACCCGCAGACTAATGTCGTCGACGTGCAGATCAGCCGATTGCGGCGCAAGGTCGATGCCGGGTTTTCACCCCGCCTGCTGCAGACGCTGCGCGGGGTGGGCTACATGATTTCGGCCGATGAGTAGGGCATTGGGCCAGATCTGGGCCAGCGCGGCGTTCCGCCTCGCTCTCAGTTATGGCGTCCTGGCGGTCGGCTCGTCGTCCGTCGTGTCGGCCGTCTTTTATCTCGCGACCGTGGGCGTGGTGGCACATAGCGCGGACGCCAAACTGGCGCCGCTGTCAGACCGCCTGGCCGCGCATTACGCGGCGCGCGGCCGCGAAAGCGTCCGGCAGGAGATCGACCAATTGCTGGACGATGGGGTCGATCAGGACACCGAGGTGTATCAGCTGGTCGGCCCGGACGGACGCAAGATCGCCGGCAATCTCGCGGGGTGGACCCCCTCGCCGGGGGAAGCCGGGCGGGTCGAAGACCGCGGCGTGATCCGCAACGGCCAGCCCTCTGTCAGTCGCCTGCTGCCGCGGCTCCTGCCTGATGGAGCCATCCTTGTGGTCGGGCACGATCTGCGTGACCAGTTGCGGATCGAACAGATCGTCTGGCGCGCAGTCTTATTAGGGGCGATCTGCGCGACGACCCTGGCAGCCATCGGGGCGCTGCTGTTCCGGCGCCAGCTCGAACGCCGCATCGCGGCGATCCATCGCACCGCGCACGAGATCGAAGCCGGCGATCTCAGCCGCCGCATTCCGGTTGCCGGCGACGACGAGTTCGCCCACCTCGGCCGCGACATCAACCGGATGCTCGACGAGATCGAGCGTCTGATGAGCGGCGTGCGCCATGTCTCGAACGCAATTGCGCACGATCTGCGCACACCGCTTGGCCGCATCCGCAGTCAGCTTGACGAAGCGCTGCGCTTCGCGGCGTCGCCGGCGCGGCTCGACGACACCGCGCGCAGCGCGATCACGCAGATCGATGAACTCATCCAGGTATTC
>Ga0213875_10000585_pt1 | contig 29492 bp, 18 predicted proteins | sample BarmaccomBMRX_R8_FD_160105 | JGI IMG/M metagenome (GOLD analysis project Ga0213875, IMG submission 160105) | Root-associated microbial communities from Barbacenia macrantha in rupestrian grasslands, the National Park of Serra do Cipo, Brazil - RX_R8 | ecosystem: Host-associated > Plants > Roots... | reverse complement strand
CCAGCACCACACCCGTGACGGCAAAGCCATGCTGTGAAAAATAGCGGCGCATCTTATCCAGCGCACGGGTCACGCGCTTGCGGGCTGCCTCTTCGGAAATCCCCAGCGATATGGCTACTTCCTTGAGGCTTTTATCATGCAGAAAGCGCAGCAAAACCGCCTCTCGTTCGTGTTGCCGCAACCCAGCCAGGGCCTCATGCAAATGCGGCTCAAGGCTGCCCCAGCTAATCGTTTTGGCGGGGGCTTGCGTTATCATTTCATGGGCTGCATTGCGCTCATGGCGTTGCCGTCTCGACTCCTGTTTAAGTGCGTCCTTAGCCGCAAAGCGAGCCGTTTGAAAGAGCCAGCCAGCGAGGACACTGCCTTCGCGTAAGGTGTGAGCCTTTTTCGCCAGGATGAGGAAGACCACCTGGGTGGCATCTTCGGCCAATGAGGGGTTGCGAACTTCGCGCAAGCAGGTGGAATAGACGAGATTAATATACCGCTCGACCAGAATGGCAAAAGCCGCCTGGGAACCTTGATCCACATATTCTCTGAGTAACTGCCAGTCCTGCATAAAAGTTCCTTCCTCCCTACCTGTCGCTACATTTACATTAAATAATGGACAGTGAACACCAGGAGCGGACAAAAAAGCAGAATTGTTTTAAATAGCTTCGAGGTGTTAACTCTATGATTAAAGAGGGCTGCGTCATTACGACAGAAGATGCTTCGTTGATAGGCTGGTTCTAGGGCGCAATGGATTGTTGTACAACCTTGGCATGTAACACCTAAGCAGGTGGGCACGGAGTCCCGTGCCCACTCGCATCTATCATTTTAACTGGAACAGCAAGTGCAACTCAATTATTAAGCTTAACTTTCGCTGCTTATCGCCTCTGGCACGCTAAAGTCATAACGCAATAACGATTGATCTAAGGCGATATAACTTTCGCGGGATGGCGACACCGAAATTAAAGCAATGGGGACGTTGCAGACTTCTTCAACGCGCCGGATGTAATCGCGGGCGGCTTCGGGCAATTCACTGAACCGCCGCACGCCTCCGGTGGGTGTCATCCAGCCGGGCCATTCCTCATAGATAGGCTCACACTGCGCGAGGACGCGCAAAGAGGACGGGAAGTGCGAGAGCGGCTCGCCTTTATACATATAGCCCGTGCAGAGCTTAATGGTCTCGAACTCATCCAAGACATCAAGCTTGGTGAGAATCAGACTGCCCAGACCGTTGACACGAGCAGCGTGACGTACCAGCATGGCATCGAACCAACCGCACAGCCGTTTGCGCCCGGTAGTCGCGCCAAACTCGTGGCCAATTTTGCGGCAACGCTCTTCCAAGAACGGCTCCATTAAAGTCGGGAACGGGCCTTCGCCCACCCGCGTTGTATAAGCTTTAGCAATGCCCGCCACATGGTCAATGTGGGTTGGCCCCACGCCAGTGCCCGTGCAGGCTCCACCCGCGATGGTGTTAGAGGAAGTCACGTAAGGATAAGTGCCAAAATCAATATCGAGGCCAGTGCCTTGCGCGCCTTCAAACAGAATATGTTTGCCTTCGCGTCGCGCCTCTTCCAAGATCACGCTGCAATCGGCCACAAAGGGCTTGAGACGGGCCGCAAACAATAGATATTGCCCTAATACCGCATCCGGGTTGGGGCGCTGTTCTTCGGTCAGGTGGCGCAAGCCATGCGTCTTGTCTTCCCAGTTCGCCGTAATTTTCTCGGCTAAGAGGTCTTCTTCAAAAAGGTCGCATACACGCACGCCAATGCGCATCATCTTGTCCACATAAGTCGGGCCAATGCCGCGCATGGTGGTGCCGATTTTACGGGCCGGGTTAGCCGCTTCCCGCGCCGCGTCGAGCAAACGGTGGTACGGCAAAGTGATGTGGGCGCGGTCGCTGACAAACAACTTGCCTTCGAGGTTCATGCCACGCCCGGTGAGGTGGTCTACCTCTTCAAAGAAAGTCGGTAAATCCAGCACCACACCATTGCCAATCAAGCAGGTCTTACCGCGCACCATGCCACTGGGAATGAGGTGTAAGATATATTCTTCGCCATCGGCCACAATAGTGTGCCCGGCGTTGGCCCCGCCCTGAAAGCGTGCCACCACATCAGCTTGCTCGCTGAGTAAATCAACAACACGCCCTTTACCCTCATCGCCCCACTGCGCTCCGACCACGACTAATGAACCCATAAATTCTCCCGCAAAACCTCCACGAAAACCACTTAATTTTACTCAACAGGTACCGGTTGTGTCAATGTGGACTCAGGCCGAGGTTAGATTGCCAAGGGTTAGGTTGCCAGCGGCTCTTTTGTGTTGTGAAGTGCAGGGTGAGCAGGTTGTGCCAGTTTCAGCCGCATAAAGAGCAGTGGGGCCAGGGCACTGATCCACAGCCCCAACAGAGCATAGCGAAGGTAAAGGCAAGTGTAGCTAATGAAGGTGTCACCTTTGGGAAAAACATGGCCAAGACCAAACCAGATGATAACCACGCCAGTAATTCCCAGAAAATAACGCTGAACCCGCTGCGTCGCTGTCCCTTGTGGATTTAGACCGCTCTGCGCTGAGAGCCAGGCCGCGCCCGCAGCAAAACCCAAAAGTGCGCCAGCAGGCCGCACGACACCCTCTGGCACTAAGATAGCGGGAATAGTACGATTGCCAGCAACCGCAATCATATTCTGATTCCAGTTATTAGGCAGATGCCAGTCTCGCAAGAGGAAGAGGATCATCAAATCTATGGCAATTAAGGCTAATGAAGCACAGAGAGCTACCAATATCTGCTGCCCTAAACGGCGCTGCTTCAGCCAGGCTGCCCCGGCATCTTCATAACGCAAAAAAGCCCACAGGAGAGCGCCACCAATAACCCAGCCCGCCAGGACATCTGTAGGGAAATGCACGCCCAGGTAGAGGCGCGATAAACCAATAAGAAATATGATAACTGCTGCCCACACCTTACCCACACGCTGCTTCGCCGCCAGGAAGCCCCACACGGCCATCGAATTTTGAGCATGGCCAGAGGGAATACCAAAAGAGCTTTCAAACTCAAAGCCGCCTGCCTTGCGCTCCAACCAAAAAGGACGCGGGGCATGAAAGACCAGTTTTAAGATGCTGTTGAAACTCGCACTCAGCAGAAAGAGAATCCCCAAACGAACGCCTAACCGGGCATCTACGCACCACAGCAGCGCGGGCATAATGAGGAGATAAAAGTACTCCGTGCCCAGAAAGCTGAAAAAGAGCATCAATGGCCTGGGCCAGTGCCCCACGCTTTGCAAAAAAATAATAATCCTGATGCCACTCTGCCAGACTGTTTCCATGATGCTTTTCTAAAGGCAGAGCCTCACTCCACTCAGGCCAGGATTCCAACTAATATATTCGGCAAAGCCATAGCAATAAACACACCATAAATTGCATCTAACCAGAAGAACGAGCCGATAGCACCCACGTAAATGATGCCCACTAAGGGAAACACCAAAATTCGCGTTAGCGACGGGGTGCCTTCGGCTTGCACAGCTTGCAACATGCTTCTGGCATCGCCAGTACTGGGGAAAGCGTGCATGGCAATCGAGACGCCTAACCAGATTAGAAAATAGTCGAGCAGCGAACCTGATTCAAATTGGAGTACCGGTATTGCGCCGGGAGCGGCAATCAGTGCGCCAATCAGGGAATTAACCAGGAAAGGGCCGATAGCGATAACAGTATTTTGCCAAGCCGTACGCGGCGGCTCATGCACAACATAGCCAGCCGGATTCCCAACCCGAAAATAACAAACGTCAAAGACTGCGACACGGAACCAGCGACAAAAGAGTTGATGCGCAATTTCATGCACGATGACTCCGGGGAAAGTTGCCAGGGTAACAAGAATGCCAGGTATCATGGCGTGGGCGCTCCTTGCGGTGATCGCAGCATTGACCGATTATAAGCTTGACCGATCTTGTCCAGCTTTTCGATTTGCTTCACTAATGCTTCCAATTTATCACTGACGGTATACACCTCATCGGCTTGTTCCTTAGACAGTTCGCGGCCCTGTAATTTATTCAGGGTATGGGCAGTGACATCTAATTGACCCGCATGAAACGAGACAACACAGAGCCGCACTAATACGGGGGTGGAATCGGGAAAGCGCGTCACCACTTTTTGATACTGTGTAACGGCCTCTGTATAATGCTGGCTGGTTTCAGCGCGATGACCACGATCAAAGGCAATGCCCGCACTGAGTGAGGCAGGAAAGCGAATAAAGGCGAGCAATAAGACGACTCCCACCAAGGCCGCTGTGCCCCTGATCCACTGCGGCAATGGGCGTTGCGCCATTTGCTCGCGGCAGGAGCGACAAAGCGAGAAGTTGTAGCCCGGTTCAATCTCAGGCTGCTGACAATTGCGGCACCCTACACTATCTTCTGCGCTTTCAACCTCTTTGCTTTCGCCAGCATCCATAAAGACTCCCTACCTGTTTAAAGGGTGATAAAGGCACCAGATAATTAAGAAGATTATAGGTGAATTGGAGTAATAATAGAATCATGTTTAAGTTGAGGCCGTCTAACATATTGCCGCTTAAACCGCTGTCATGTCTTTACAGCAGGCATAGGCTTTGCTATGCTAAATAACCGTGCCTTACAAAGCCGTTCAGTGTTGATGAAACTCTTCACCACTTCAATTTAATCATAGGGGCCGGTAGCTCAGTTGGTAGAGCAGGGGACTTTTAATCCCAAGGTCACAGGTTCGATTCCTGTCCGGCCTATTTTCGCGTCGTGAGTCTTGAGGGCCAAGCCTAAAGTCGTATCCACGTTCTCATGGCTTGGCCTCTTCATTTTTCTTTCCACAGAGTAGGGCATCGCAGATAAATCGCTACAACAAAAACTGCCGCTACGCTGGCTCCAAATTGCACCGCCGGACGCGGCCCCCACACCTTGGCCAGTGCGCCCACCATTAACGCCCCAAGCGGTGTGGTGCCAATGAGCGCCAGTGAATAAAGTGAGAAAACCCGTCCGCGTAAATCGTCTGGCGCTAAGGTTTGAATCATTGTGTTAGCTGTCATCAGAAACGTCAACAAGAACCAACCCGCGATCACCAGAAAGAAGCAACCAAGACTCAGATGGGGCGCAGTGGCAAAGGCGATCACGCTCAAGCAATAGAGAAACGCTCCCAGTAACAACCGTTTGCCACGATGCCGCATCTTGCCCGTTACAGCAAGACTAAAGGCCGCGCCCAGCGCACCAGCACCATTGCAGGTCATGAGCATGGAAAAGCCATGCTCATTGGTGTGAAACACATCTTTAGCAAAGACTGGCAGCAAGGTGGCAAAGGACATGGCCGATAGAGAAACAAAGCCCACCAAGATCGTCACCAGGCGTAGCGTGGGATGTCGCCACACAAAATAGAAACCCTCCGGCAAATCGGCCAGACTCGACTTTCTGTGCTGCGGCACATGTGGCGGCAAACGTTGCAGCAGTAAACCAATGATAAGCGCCACAAAGGAGAGGGCGTTGAGGAAAAAACACCCGGCTATGCCCACCGTCCCCATCAAAATGCCGCCGAGGGCAGGCCCCACCACACGCGCACTGTTAAAGGCCGTGGAATTGAGCGCAATGGCATTGGGCAGGTCTTCGCGCCCCACCATTTCAACATTGAAGGACTGGCGAATCGGAATATCAAAGGCGTTGACGATTCCCAGCAGCAAGGCCAGCACAGCGACGTGCCACACCCGCACCACATGCAGATATTCCAGTAACCCCAGGGCAAAAGCCAGCACCGCCGAAAGCGCGTTCGTGATCAGCAAGCCGTGCCGCTTATCTATGCGATCCGCCACCACTCCGGCATAAAGCGTCAGAAAAGAAATGGGCAGAGAGTTGCAAGCGGCAACGGCAGTGATAATTTGTGGCTCGGAAGTTAACTGGCGCACCAGCCAACCCTGCGCCGTGCCCTGGGCGAGCGTGCCAAAGAGCGAGATAAGATTACCAAACCAGAAGAGGCAAAAATTGCGATGGCGCAGGGCCGCAAAGCGGGGCGGCGCTTCGCCTTCTCGCATCTGCTCTTCGGTGGGAGCCGAAGGCATCCCAGAAAACGCAGGAGCCGCATCTACTTCCGAAAGCGGGTCACTTTCCTCTTTATCACCAGCCAAAGCCGTTTCTACATCTTCTGTAACATAGCTGCTTGAGTTGTTAGTGCCTGCAACACTGATGTAAAGGTTGTTGCCAGTTGGCAGCTTACCCTTGGCATGAGCCTCGCTCCCCAGTTCGCTTTCGAGTGAACCATTAACCGATGCCAGGCGAGAGGGCTGCGGGCCATTCACGGCTGCTGGTGCGTCACAGTCTGGCTGAGCCGCTATACTATCGGCATTAGGGGTGCCATGAGCGGCACAGGAAGCCGGGGCGTTTTGGGGCTTGTTGGTGTTAGGCATGGGAGCAGACTCCTTGCAGTTTAGTTATCTGCTCCACCTGCCACAAGCATCAAGATAATGTGGGACTTCCTGAGGAAATCAACATAAGCGAGAGGAAATTTTGATGGCAGGCTTTGGCAACAACAAACCGGCGAAGAATTGGGTTGGCACAATGTGGGGCTTTTTAGGCGGCTTGGTTGTGGGCGTAGGAGCCGGTGTCGGCGGCCCGAAGATTATGCATCGTCTCAGCAAGCCCGATACTGCTTCTAAAAAGACCAAACCGGTGGTGGCCAAACCCAGACCGACGGCGGGGCCAACTCTCGACCTATCCCCCGAACCGGCCCAACGCGGCATCCTGCTGTCTTCTGCGTCCCCCATTAAGCTGTTAAAGCCCAGCGAAAGCAAACGCACCCAGCAACAGGCTGATGGCGTCTTTACTGGTTTCAAAAACTGGACGGGCACTGCCGCTTATTTAAAGAGTGGGCAAGGCGGCTTATTCCTTAAAGCCACCGGGGGCACCGCCGTGAGCACCGGCTGGCAAGAGGGCGATTACGATAAATTTGTGCGCGGTATCCCTCTGCACGCCAATCTTACTTCAGGCCAACCTTACACCCTTTATTTTCAACGCAAAGGCCAACGCCCTATTGACTTAGGCACCTTCAACATCGGCACCGCCACGGCAGCACCAAAACCAGCTACCAAGGCCCCGGTTAATGTCACCACTAAAGCACCTGCCACTGCAACACATTGATTTTAGCCACAGAACCACACAGAAGGACACAGAAAGCAGAGGGGAAGGGGAGAGGGGGAGAAGAGGAAACTATGGAACCCGGAGTGTTGGGTGCCCACAGCACAGCATCAATATGCTGTGCTGTGGGCAGAGAGCGACGGGCTTTCGTAGGGGGACGAAGAGACTATCAGGTCAGCCCGTCGCTCACGTTCCGAGTTCAGCACTGTCCCCCTAGGACTTCTCCTCTCTTCGCCTCTTAAACCCTACACCCTGAACGCTATAACCCAACTTCTGTGTCCTTCTGTGTGTTTCCGTGGCTAAAAATTTATTTCTTGCGCCGCAGCAAGCCACCGATGACGAGCGATAGAGCCAACACTGCATAGATAATAAACAGCGAGCGAGAGGAGAGATGCTTTTCAAAGCCAGGGGTAAAACGTGGAGGCACCAGATGGTAATCAGTTATATAGGCCACACTGGAAATGATGGCACCACCTAACAGCGACACAGGAACATTCCCCTGCTCTGCCGCTTCACCAAAGCCTATCTCATAAAGTGCCGCCCAGATGCTATTGGCGGCACTATTGAGTGCCAGTCCAGTCATGGTGTATTTCAGGGATAATTCATGGTTCTGCGCTGCTTTATCACCATGCACAATATGGCTAATAGCATTGATGGGCGCGATGGCGCTGCCGTTTTCTACTTGTCCACATACCGCTGCCGCCACAGCAGTAGTAACACCCGCCATTTTGCCAATCAATAGGCTATTTATTAGAGCTTGCTTCCAGGATTTCATTTATGCAGGCTCCATCTATCAATCACAGCCCCGGTGGTGGATATTTGCTGCCCTTGCAAAGTGCGGCCATTGATGGCGATGCGCGTAAATGACCAGTCGCTATTGGAATAAAACGCCGTAATCGGACGCACGGACTTGCGCTTGTAACGATTCGCGCCGCCTTCACCTGTCACGATGTACACCACGCCACCTTGCGGCTTGAATCTCTCGTAATCGTGGTCGTGACCATTGAAAACCACATCCACTTTCTGGCGGCTAAAGATAGGAGCGAGAACACGTTTGCAGCAAGGCTCATCGCCATGCGGCCCAGATGAATAAACCGGCTGATGAAAGACGGCGAATTTCCAGAGAGCACGACTACGACGCAAATCGTTTTCCAGCCACGGCGCGACCACGCGGCGTAGGGTCTCTTCACTCTGGTTCGTATCCAGCACCACGAAGTGTGCCGAGGCATAATCAAAAGAGTAATTGCGCTCTGGCGTCAACCCCGGCGGGCCATTACGTGGCAGGACAAAGTTATCAAAGAATGGCTGCCCATTTCGAGTGTCAGTGTCATGGTTGCCCAGGCAGCCATAGAATGGCACCCGCGCCAGAATCGGCGCATAGATGCGGAAGAAATTAGGATCATACTTAGACGCTTCACCATGCTCATAGATGAGGTCGCCAGTATGCACCAGAAAGTCGGGATGGTCTTTCTCAATCTGCACTGCCAGCCGTTTCTGTCCGGTGCTACCCGCCCCCGAATCACCCCAAACCGCAAAATGAAATGGCTGACTCGGCAACTTGGCCGTTTGAAATTGACCACTTTTCAGGACAACGCCATCAGAGCTAACTTGATAAGAATACGTCGTCCCTGGCTTGAGTCCCGACAACTTGATAATGTGTTGCACCACTCTTGCGGGAGCAGTGACGACCCTCCGCTGTCCTATTGGGCGCACCAATGGAGACATCACCTCAACGGCTGAAGAAGAAGGCTTATCGGTATTCCAAACAAGGTAAGCTGAAGTGGGTGTCGTCCACTGAATGTATGGCGCACGAGTGAGTCTTGGGACATCTTTACCTTGGGCATCACCAGACCTGATGCCTATGATAAGGGCAGCAAAACACAACCAATGCGATGGCAGAAATCGTTTCATTTGTTTAATGGTCAAATACATAAAACACAAAGGGCAAAAAGATTACACCAAGAACACAGAGTTAATCAACCGCTTTGGTTGTCGAGCTATTGCTAACTCTTTTGTGATCTTGGTGCAGCCTTTGTGCCCTTTGTGTTGAAAAGAACTTAGACCGTCACGCCCTGCTCTTTGGGCAGGCAGCACTTTTTATACTTCTTGCCGCTACCGCAGGGGCAGGGGTCGTTGCGACCTACTTTGGCACCACCCATTGCACCGCTGGGCCGTGGGCCAACAGGAGAAGCGGCCGGGCCGTTGGTCTGCATATTGGATGGGGCCGAGGTGCGCGTTGGCTGCTGCGGGGCACCGAAGGTGGCGGGACGGGAGATGATCGCGGGTTCATCGTCATCGTCGCCATCGGCGTCCTTATCGAGTTGCACGCTGTCGTCATCGCCCGTATCCATCGGCAGGGTCTGAGTCAGACGCGCTTCCTGCATCCCCAGCATTTGGGGGCCAGCATAGACGGGCTGCGGCTGGTGCGGCTCAATGGGCATGGAGAAGATGGACTCGGTGACTTCACGGCGAATCTCGCCCAGCATCTTCTGGAAGAGCGCGAAGCCTTCCTGACGATAAACACCGATGGGTTCCTTTTGGGCATAGCCTTCCTGCCAGATGGCATCACGCAAGTAATCCATTTCGGCTAAGTGCTCCATCCAGTGGTCGTCAATAGAGCGTGTGACCTGCCAGCGTTCAAGGTTGCGCATCGCGTCCGCGCCCATCTGCTCTTCGCGCTCAGTGTAGATTTCGGCTACCATGTCGCGCAAGCGCAGGTCGCGGTTGAATTCCAAATCCTCGACCTCGCCAGCAAGCGAGACCCATTCCATCTGTTCCAGGTCTTCACTCTTCAAGTGCTTGGTCAGCAAGCCCGCACCAAATAAGCGACTGAGGCCCGTATAGAGTTTGTGCGCGTCCCATTCCTCCGGGCGCACTTCGCGGGGGCAGTGCTTTTCGGCTTCGGCAATGGCTGCCTGCTGCGCCATGTCGAGCACGGTGTCGCGCAAGTCGCCACCCATCAGGGCGCGGCGGCGTTCGCGGTAAATCACTTCGCGCTGCACATTCATCACGTCGTCATACTGCAAGACGTGCTTGCGGCTCTCGAAGTGGTTCAACTCCACCTTCTTCTGCGCCCGCTCGATGGACTTGCTAATCCACGAATGCTCGACCGCCTCATCTTCATCCCAGGCATTGAGCAGGCGTTGGCCGCGCACGCCAAACAAGCGCCACAACTCGTCTTCGAGCGACACATAGAAGCGTGATGAACCAGGGTCACCCTGACGGCCTGCGCGACCGCGCAACTGGTTGTCAATGCGGCGGCTTTCGTGACGCTCGGAACCGATGATGTGCAAGCCGCCCAGCGCCTTCACTGCTTCCTGCTCGCTGGTGTGCGCGATGTCTTCGGCGCGTGGCTCACTTTCGAGCACAATGTCTGCCGATTGCCCGGCCACGCCAGTCTCAATAAAGACACTGACGTTTTCGGTCGTGGGCACGTTATCTATCTCTTTCAAACGCTCCGCCACCCAATCCACGTCTATGAAGTTCTTCGCCCACAGCACATGGCGATTGACTTCTTCATAAACCGCTTCGGCGTGCTTGCCCGTTTTAACCACAGCTTCGCGCAAAGTCGGGTCAAGGGCACGTAGCACTCGCGCCAGGCGAATGCGATAGACCAAAACATCAATGGGCATTTCATGCACGTTGCCCTGCTCGTCTTCGGCCTGGCCCATCATCTGCGCCTGCATCACATCGTTCTCATCAATGATACCCAGACCGGCTAACTGATGATGCACCCACTCAGGATGCAGATAAGGTGCGTTGCCGCCCACCATACCTGCCATATCACTGAGCAGAATCAGGTTGGGCACTTCGACCACAACCAGGTCACGACGCTGTGCCGCGTTCTGCTGCCACTCGGCTAAGACCCGCGCCACCGCTGGCTTGTCGAGGCGATAATGCACCACTGCCGTATCGCCTAACACCTGTTGCATCTCTGGGTTGGCTTCCAGAGCACGCTGCCCTTTCACCAAATTCCAATCACGCAAACGCTCGCGCACCCATTGATTGCCCAGGTTGGTTTGGCCCAGGGCTGCCGCAATTTGCATCTCGTTGATTTCGATTTCGTTGGTTGGCAAGGAGGCCAGCTTATGCTGCGCCGAGGGCGAATCATGCACATTCAAGGCTTTTAATCGGGAGTTGACCCATTCCGACGTCACCACTTGAACTTCCAGGGTTTCCGGTGCATTGCCATCTTCCCCTTCTCCCAGTTGCACCGTATGCGTAATGCCTGCGACCAGTGCATCTACATCGAAATCCGCCATGCGCTGCGCGTTCGCTTTAGCTACTGCTTCCAGGAGCGTGCGGTCGAGGTCTTCCAGGTTGTTCAACTGCTCCAACAGATGGCCAAGGGCATTTTGCGCCAGCCCCAACGGCAGGCTCAAGGCTTGCAAGAGCACGTCCTCACCCTCGTCGCGGCCACTGGCTTGAGTGGCAATGCCCTCTTCCAGCACGCGGCGTAACTGTTCCGTGGAAACACGTACACCCATCAAGCGATTGAGCTCTGCGCCCAAGGCATTGAGCATGGTTTCATCTTGAACCGGATCACTATCCAACGGCAGTTTGTCGAGCAGCCCCAAACGACGGGCACGACTGCGCACCTTGTTTTTCAGGTCAGGTGTGGTCAGTTCCTGCCCTAACGTATCGCGCATCTCTTTGGCAATCTGGCCTTCGAGTTCGCCACGATGCTCTAGGTCGTTCATCTGCTGCACCACGGCATTGGCCCAGGCGAGGTCTTGCAAGCGTTCGGATGACAGACGATCCATGAACTTGTCCGTGGCCTCCTGGTTGCGTGCCCGCACATGCAGCATTTTGCCTTCGAGGTGACGCGCCAAAGTTTGCATCGTCATGACACGCCAGCGGGACTCGACATCTAAGGTGCCGCCCAGGAGGATGTCCACACCACGGCCAGCCATGTTGGTCGCAATCGTCACCGACGCCGGACGCGCCGCTTCCGCCACAATACGCGCTTCATTGCGGTGGTTTTTGGCGTTCAACACGTTATGCGGTAAGCCCACGCGCAGGGCTGTCACTAATTTGCTGCGGTCGGCATTGGGGATAGTAAACAGGCTGAGCAGACGCGATACGTTCTCTTCATGCAAGGCGTCGGGTTGCACGCCTACGGCTTTAGCAATCGCCTTGACTTTCATCAGACTCAGCGGCTCTGGACGGATGCCCTCCGACATATACTTCTGCATCTCTTCCTGTGTCAGTTGGATAAGCGGGAAGCGCAGGGCCGTAAAGATTTCCTGCTTCTGCGCATCCGGCATGGTCTTGTCGTCCCACAATTTCGTCTTGATAAGGTGCGCCAGGACAAGCGTTTGCAAAGCCTGCGGCTTCAACCGTTCCGCCATGCGCTCGGAAACTTCGACTGAACGAGTGCCGACCAACACCGGCTGCCCCGCGCAGTGGTGTTCCAGAATCTCAAAGGTAATGGCGCGCATCTTAGCCTCGACGGTCTTATACACCACGTCGGGATAATCCTTGCGCTGCACGGTGCGATTGGTCGGGATTGAAACGACTTCCATGCCATAGGTCTTGGCGAACTCAGCTTCTTCGGTTTTGGCCGTGCCCGTCATACCCGCCAGCTTGTTATACAGGCGGAAGTAGTTCTGAATGGTGATGGTAGCCACCGTCTGGCTCTCAAGCTGCACTTCCAGGCCGTGCTTGGCTTCCAGGGCTTCATGCAAGCCTTCGGAATAGCGACGGCCCGGCATCTTGCGTCCGGTGAATTCATCCACAATCACAATCTCGCGGCCCTGCTCAATCACGTAATTGACTTCACGCTGGAAGAGCGCATGGGCACGAATCGCCTGATCCAGCACTGGCTGCACTTCCTGCAACTTGGCTTCGGAGAGGCGACGGCGGCGCTCAGCAGGCAGGCGCAGCACGCGGTCAATAACCGCCGCATAAGTGACATCCGGAGTTTCGGCATGAGCACGCTGCACAATGGCCGCTTCTTCATCGGTGAGAATCTCACTGGAAACGAGGGTATCAAGGAAGCCATCGGGATCGGTAAACACCGGCGACCCCGCTTCACGCTCGGCAATGAGGGTACCCATATCGGTGGTAGCCGCCTGGCGACGCTTCTCGTCTTTTTCGGTAAACCATCCTAAGTTGCGCACCACGCGCTTGAAGTCTTCAAACGGCATCACTTCAAAGCCGCGCTCGACCAGACGCACCAAGACACGCTGCAACTGCTCACCGGAGCGGTTGGCAAAATCTGCGGGACGCAGCTTATTCTGCACTTCTTTAGGCAACGGCACGCGCCGCTTCACTTCATCGGCAAAGGCCGTCGCGTTCTCTTCGGTTAAGAGCGGCTCCAAGTGGCGGCTGACAGTATCGGAGGCTAACTCGGCAAAGAGCGCAGCGTCCAAGGCTCCCGGCACTGGCTTGCCCAGCACTTCGCGCAACGATTCCAGGGCGTCTTCGGAGAGCGTTACGGTCGCGCCAATAGCCTCAACTAAGCGGGCACTTTGATCGGCTTTGAAAGCATCCCACCGGGTGCCAAATTCTTCAATGGCTTGCGCTAAGGGAGCCACTTCATTGGATGTCAATAACTGTTCACCGATGAAGTTCTCGAAGCCTGCGGAATACTCGCCATCCTCAATAGCATTCTTAATATCCTGTACCGCATCGGCAGGCAGTTGCACCTGGGCGTTAATCTTTTCGACCAGGGCCTCCGCATTTTCGGCGTGCCAGGCTTGCAACTGCTTCACGCTTTCACCAACGAGGGCGGGCAACTCGGTGTTTTCGCCGGGTAAGTCGCGCACGGCCAGAATCAGCCGCTCACGCACCAATTCGGGGCGTCCGCCTTCACTGAGAAGGGAGGCGAGGGTGCGACGTGCATCACGCGGCACTTCGACCCACTGGGTCATTTCTTCTACCAAGTGATCGGCAATCTCCTGATGAGCGCGGTTCTGGTCGGCCACAAATGCGCGGGCCGCTTTCATAGATTCAGCAAAGGGGCCATTTTTGGTCAGCTCGTTTAATAACAAACGACGCAAGCCCACCACGTTCTCGCCGCTCTGGGCACGCTGGGCAATATTCTCGTGCCCGGCCAAACGTCCACGCAGTGTCTCGGCTTGCTCTTTCAAGAAACTCGTGCGCTCCGCCGCATAATTTTCGGTGAGACCCGAAATTTTACGCGCCGCATCGCCCGGATGCTCGACAACGGCACTCGTCACTTCGCGGCGCAAGGCTTCGCGCCCCTGGGTTAAGCGCACGGCTTCCCACAGCCGTTCAGTGGTCTCGAAAGGCAACAGGCCACGCAGGGAGATTTGCTCTAACCCATCAATCATGTTGCGCACTTCATTGGGGCCAACCGGGGCATTCTCATTGGCAGGCAGGGCATCGTGCAAGAGCGCATCGGCTTCCTGCAAATTACCCGGCGACTGCACAATCACTTCAACCAGGGCCGGATGCACATTCTCGCGCAGAGTGTTGGCGATCTTTTCCGCGTGCCGCTGCCGGGCCACTTCCGCCGCTTCATTTTTACGCGGCGCTTCTTCGGCCACTTCAGGCATCGGCACATCCAGCAGGCGGGCCACCACTAAATCCGTCGCGCTTTCTTCAATTAAGCCACGCCGCGCGATTTCATTGGCTACCACATTAGCGATAGCATGAGGCTTATCTTCGCTTTCCTCTAAAGCAGCCACCGTCCCACCCGCGAGGTCAGGCGCGAGAGCCAACTCATAGGTCAAAGCTCCAGCCAGACCCTCGGTACTCGAACTGAGGCTAAATTCCAGAGCCAGGGCATTAGCATAAGCCCGCGCCAGAGGCTCGGTTAAGCGCGTGACTTCTTTTTCCCAGGCCATGCGCAAACCGGCAGGACGCACCGCATTAATCGCAGTGGCTTCAAGGGTCGCCTGGCCATCGGCATTAATCAAACCATTCTCATAGAACTCATCGGCCACATCCAGGAGATGCGCGGCGTTATCAATACGCGCACTCTTTTCTGAAAGCAAATAGGCATCAATGAGATAGGCGATGGCTGCCGTGAACGCGCCGCGCCTTTGGATATCGGCCATCAGGCCGCCGATGTCAATTTTGCCGTTGATAGTCAGGCTATCGAGGAGGTTTTCCACATCACGATCCGTCACCGCAGGCATCAGCTTACGCGCCACGCCATCACAGGTCTTGGACATCTGCTGGCGGCGCAGGGCACGCTCGGTCTTAGCGACCTGTGCCGAAATAATGAGCGGGGTGCGCGCTTCGTCAATCAGGATGTTATCTACTTCGTCCACAATGGCAAAGTTGAGCGGACGCTGCACCATATCATCTGTGGTGCGCGCCATGTTGTCGCGCAGGTAGTCGAAGCCGACTTCACTGTTGGTGGCATAGAGCACATCACTGCGATAGGCGGGAATGCGCTGCTCGTTATCCATGTCGTTGGTCAAGAACGCTACCGAAAGACCCAGGAATTCATAAATGGGCCGCATCCAGTTAGCGTCGCGTTCAGCCAGGTAGTCGTTGACGGTAATCACATGGACGCCGCGCCCGGACAGCGTGTTGAGATAGACCGGGAGCGTGGCCACCAGGGTCTTACCTTCACCAGTCCGCATTTCGGCAATGCGGCCAGTATGCAGCACCGCGCCACCGATAAGCTGCACATCGAAGTGGCGCAGTCCAATGGTGCGCGTGCCTGCTTCGCGGGTCAGGGCAAAGGCTTCTGGGAGCAGCAAGTCCAGCACTTCTTTTTCCGCATCGCGCCGGACACGATTGTAATCATCCGTCCAGGTCATCTCGGTATCGAGTTCCTGCCAGCCATAAGGCTCTCCCGTAGCGGGGTCTTTGAACCTGGCAACACGAGTTGTCACTTCTTCTTTGAAGCGTTCTCGCAGAGCGAGGGAGCGGGCCTTTAATTCTTCATCGGAAAGCGCCAGCAACTCCGGCCCCAGAGCGTTTACTCGCTCCACCATCGGGCGCAGTTTGGCGACTTCTTTTTCGTTCTTATCGAAGAGCTTGGAGACCGCACCCACCACACCACCTTTACTGTCATTGCCAGGCATGGGGTTATTAGCCACTGTACCGTCGTCCGATTTTTTCTTACCAAATAAGTTCTTCAGGTTTAACATTCATAACTCCGTTTATAGCTGTCAGCGTTCAGCCGTCAGCATTTAGCTTGAGATTGGGATAGACGCGCAAAATCAGCCGCAACAACGCATCATGCACTTTCAATCCCCTAAAAGGCTGAAAGCTGATCGCTGACGGCTGAACGCTATGGAACTATTCGAGATAGCTATTGGTGCGGGTGCCAGAAAGGGAAATGGCTTCGTGTGCTGAGAGGCCCAGCGATGCCAGACGGCGGGTCGCATCGTAGCACGGGGCTAACGGCGACCATTGGGGCAGGAGAGACGACTGAGTCAGAGCCGCGTGAGTTGCAGTGACTTTACCGTGCGGTGCATTGCCATGCGAGACACCAGGCAACGTAATGCCTGTGGAATGAGCAAGGTCTGTCGTTTGCAGACTCGCTAAGAGAGAGGCGACCTCATGGGCATCTAATGCACTGGACTCAGGGGTGTCAAAGACTGGCGCAGCAGCCACCAGGGAAGCGATATGGCTTCGCGCCCCCAAATTACGGGCATAGCGTGCAGTGCCCCCTGCGGAATGTTGCAACCACCACAGCACCGCTTCATATTGCGAGGATGCACCTGCGCTTGAAAGCGAGGACAAAGACGACATCGCCAGCGGTGAAGCCGCCAACGACGCCCCGGCTGACGGTGAAGCCAGCAGCAGCGCGCAAATGGCCGAGAGGAGCAATACGTTCCACTCGCCACGCTTGAGCCAATTTGTCCGCAGTCTCGCCTGAGCGTTCATGATGCCAAAGCACCCAATTATCTTCTGCATCGGATGCGTTCTCTATTATACCAGTCCTTTAGACGCGGCGAATGAAGCAAGGTTGCTTTTACCAATGGAGCACTTGCAGTTACGTAACTACAATTCGGATATTGAAATCCCATTGCCGCACAATACAAATCTGTTGTATAACAAAACTGTCTTATGTGAGATGTTTTCAGGGGAGATCATGTTAATCAATCGTGTTGGCCCACCGGTGAGAGGGGATGACTTCTTTGGCCGTGATGCTTTTATGGAACTGGTCTGGCAGAAGATTGAGGCAGGACACGTTTTGTTAGCGGCCCCGCGTCGCTTTGGCAAAACCAGCGTTATGTATCGCTTGATGGATCAGCCTCGCGGCGACTATAAGATTATTCATGCCGATTTGGAACATTTTATCGAGCCAGTCGAACTGATCTCCGAGTTGATTCTCAAGATGGCTAAAGATGATCAGCTCTCGAAGATTAGCAATAGCCTGAGTTACTTTCCGAAAAAGCTCTGGGGCCGGTTTAGAAGCAACTTTGAGGAAGTGGCGCTCTTACAACTTAAAATCAAGCTGCGGGAACAACTCAGCAGTCAGTGGCGCGAAAAGGGTGATGAGTTCTTCCACAAGGTAGCCGCCTCAGAGCAACCGATATTGTTCATCTTAGATGAATTTCCCATGATGATTGACCGCATGGCTCAATCAGAGACGCACCGGGAAGAAGCTAAGACCTTGCTGCGTTGGTTACGCGCTTTGCGCGTCTCGCCGGAGATGAAGAACATTCGCTTTTTAATCGCGGGTTCTATCGGCATTGGTTACGTGCTGAACGAGTTAGGGGATATTGCGACCATCAACGATTTTGAGCAGTTACGCTTAGAACCCTTCTCACCCAGGATAGCGACGGAATTTCTACAAGAACTATCGAAGACAGCCAACCTGGCTCTGTCCCAGCCCAGCCAGCGCAAAATACTGGACCTCATTGGCACCAGAGTTCCGTATTTTATCCAAATCCTCTTTTCAGAAATTGTCAAAGCTTACACCCAAGACGGTGAGGCCATCACTCCGCGCAAGATTGAAGAGATTTATCACGAGAAGGTCTTAGGCGTAGATTGCAAGACGTATTTTGACCATTACTATGGCCGCCTGCGCGACTACTATGAGCCGCAAGAAGAAAGGGCCATCAAACGTTTATTACGCGAATTGGCTATGGCTGGCTCGCTCACTCGTGATGCTTCCTATAGCTTTTATCGCCTGGAAATGGGAGGGCCAGCCGATATTGAGCAGTTCAACTACCTGATGACCAATTTAGAAAACGATTTTTATATTCGCTTTCATACCGCAAGCAACTCTTATGAATTTTCCTGCAAGCTGCTACGCGACTGGTGGCTGCGCCACTACGCTATGCACATCAGCCTTGAGCACTGACACCGGAGGCTAAGCTTATGGAACGTCTTTATAATCCCGATTTAATGTCTGAGCAGGAGATTAAGCAAACCTTCGTCGCACGTCAATCGCTCATTGATGAACTGATAACTCTGATTCAGCATCAGCCGCACGGGGCGGGGGTACAGCACGGTGTTATTATCGCGCCACGAGGTATGGGTAAAACGACCGTGCTCCTGATGGTGCAATTTGCGCTCGCCGACCAGGGGTTGACTTCCCAATGGCAAGTTATCCGTTTCCCAGAAGAATCTTATGGCATTAATGACCTTGCTGACCTCTGGCTGGAAACCTTAAACCATCTATCTGAAGCAACCGCAGACACCCATTTAGCGCAGCAAGCGGAGCAGTTGAAAGCCCAGTATGCAGATAGCAATGACCTCCAACAAGCTGCTTTAGCCACGCTCAAAGATTGGTGTCGCCAGCACCAGAAACGTCTGCTCTTATTGGTGGATAACTTCGACATGATCTTAGCGCAAATTAATAACGAGCAAGATAACGCCCGTCTGCGCCAGATGCTCATGAATGAAGGCGACGTAATGCTACTCGGCGGGGCCACGACTTTCTTCAAAGAGGCTCATGCTTATGACCAGCCTCTTTACAATTTCTTTAAAACGTATGACTTGCCCAAGCTGAAATTTGCCGACATGGAGAACCTGCTGCGCCAACGCGCTGCCGCAGATGGCACACCCAACTTTGAGGCCACCCTTAAAGCCAATACCAGCCGTTTGCGCACACTCGAATATTTTACCGGTGGCAATCCCCGCCTGGTGCTGATGCTTTACCGCGTCGTCACCCGTTCTGAGCTTCTGGAAGTGCGGCAAGGTTTAGAGAAGCTATTGGATGAAGTGACTCCCTATTACAAACACAAAATCGAAATCCTACCCCCACAGCAACGCAAAATCTTGGACTGCATTGCACGGATAAGTAGCGAAACCCATGAAGGTCAGACTCCCTCCGAGATCGCTGCTGCCACTCGTTTCAGTCCACAGGTCGTTAGCTCTCAACTCAAACGCCTCTTAGAACAGGGCTACGTTCGCACCGCTAACCTGCGCGGTCGCAACTCTTACTACACCCTCTCTGAACCGCTCTATGCCATTTGGTATCAAATGCGCTTTGGCCGCGATGCCCGCCGCCGGATGCAATGGTTAGTGAATTTCCTCAAAGGCTACTACGACGCCGAAGAATTAGGCACTGAAAGCAGACGATTGGAAGACCGTTTTCATGAACTATTTAAATCTGGTTTGATGCGAGAAGCACACGAAGTTTTAGAACACAGGCGTTACTTAGCTGAAGCCATAGACGACTCAACGAAATACCACCAAGCCATTGAGCAGATCATCCGTGACTATATTGAACTTAAAGACACAGCAACTTTAAAAGAGGAATTGCTGACATCAGAAGTTCTGACCAAACTTTCTCCTGACACCCTTAATGCTCTTATAAGCGCAGGCTGCATTAGACAAGAAGATATAGAGGGATTGAGTACTATTACAACTCCTTCTTCTGTAAAACAAGAAGAAGCCGAGGCTCTAGCAACCCTTGAATTAGGCATCAAGGCATTCAAGGAGCATAAAACAGATACAGCCCTGCAACAGGCTGACTGTGTTTTAGCAGTCAGACCAAATAATTTCTTAGCATGGACGCTACGCACTTCAGCTTTGCATAAGTTAAAGAGATATGAAGAGGCAATTAGCAGTGCCGACAAAGCTATAGAAAACCAGATAATGGAGATTCCATTATCTGTTCTATGGTTCCTGCGTGGCCTATCCTTAGGTGCTCTGGGAAGATTTAAGGAAGCAATCACAAGCTTTGAACAGGCTATTAAAATCGCCCCGGAAAACAGCGTAATGTGGGAATATAAGGGTTTAGCTTTTTATGACCTGGGTAAGTACGATGAAGCTCTTGGAAGTTTCGAGCGTGCAATAACGCTTGAACCTGAAGACCCTGCTATTTGGAGCGCACGAGGTAAAGCCCTTAACCGGATTGACCGCCAAGAAGAAGCCCTCAAAAGTTTTGAACGTGCGTTAAAGATTAGCCCTGATAATTCCAACACTTGGAATTTGCATGGTATTACACTCTGTATCCTTGACCGCCAAGAGGAAGCCCTCAAAAGTTTTGAGCGTGCTTTTGCAATCCAGCCCAATAACCCTGACATTTGGCTGCTATATAGTATGGCCCTTGGTATTCTAAAGGAACCCGAAGATGCAATCTTAAATTTAGACAAACTCATAAACAACACAATAAATCAAGATGCTTCTTCAGAGCGTCTTATTCGCGCTTATTTGTTGAAATTCACCTACAATATCCTGAATAATGAACTTGAAGAAGCAGAGAAAATATGGTGGGAAATACTAAAAGCAAATCATATATACCTGTTAGAAAACTGGACAGAAATAATATCTCAAACCCTGATTTTAGTGGCAGAGCTTGGGCATCTGAAATTCGTGCGTAGATTGATGGCTCAATCACAACTGGAGAATACTTTCCTCCCCCTTACCCGTACATTAGATTACCTCCTAACAGGCAACAAAGCCCCTATCGAAAAGCTCTCACCCGAGGTGCGCAATATCGTGGATGAGATGATTGAAAAGCTTCGGCCTGTCGCGGATAAGGATAATTCAGATAGACCGAAAAAGCGTGTCAATAAGTCAAAAGCAGGTTCAAAAAGCCCAGGCCGAAAACGGTTGCATTGATCTACCCTTAGCGGCATATACGGCACCAAGAGCAACCTCAACTACTATTCAGGCGTCACTTTGTTAAAATTTAGACCAGATATTATGGATACCAGACAACAACTCGACAATTTACTCCGTGAGCGCATTTTGATCCTCGATGGCGCGATGGGGACGATGATGCAACGCCACAAGCTGGAAGAGGAAGACTATCGTGGGGAGCGGTTCGCGGCTCACCCAAAGGACGTTAAGAACAATAACGACCTGCTGAACCTCACTCAACCGCACATCATTGAAGAGATTCACCGCCAATATTTAGAGGCGGGCGCGGATATTATTGAGACGAATACCTTTCAGTCCAATGCCATTGACATGGCGCATTTCGGGCTGGAACACATCGTGCGTGATTTGAACCTCGCGGCTGTCAAATTAGCGCGCAATGCGGCGGAAGCGGTCAAGCAGCAAGACCCCTCGCGGCCTCGGTTTGTAGCAGGTGCTATCGGGCCAATGAGTAAAACGCTCTCTTTTTCGCGCGATGTCGAGAACCCGGCGGCGCGCGATGTCACCTTTGACCAGGTGAGGGCAGCTTATTACGAACAAGTCTGCGCGCTGATGGAAGGTGGCGTAGATATTCTCTTGCCGGAAACTACCTTCGATACACTCAACCTGAAAGCGGCACTCTTTGCCATTGAAAAGTATTTTGAAGAAAGCGGGCAACGCGTGCCGATTATGGTATCGGGCACCATCACCGATAAAAGCGGACGCACGCTCTCTGGCCAAACGGTGGAAGCTTTCTGGACTTCGGTTTCCCACGCCGACTTATTGAGCATAGGTCTCAACTGTGCGCTTGGCCCCAAAGAAATGCGGCCCTATATCGAAGAGTTGTCGAGTCTGGTGCCGGTTTATGTCAGTTGCTATCCCAACGCAGGTTTGCCTGATCCGCTCTCCGAGACAGGCTTCCCAGAAACTCCTGAATCGCTTGCGCCGCAGTTGCGTGAGTGGGCCAAGAACGGCTGGCTGAACATCGTTGGCGGTTGCTGTGGCACCACGCCACCTCACATCAAGGCTATTGCCGACGTGGTGCGCGATTGTAAGCCCCGCGTGCGGCCTGAGATTCCGCGCTACTCGCGCTTTAGCGGTTTGGAGCCACTCGTCATTCGTCCAGAGAGCAACTTTATCATGGTGGGTGAGCGCGCGAATGTGACGGGTTCGCCAAAATTTGCTCGATTAGTGCGAGAAGGCAACTTAGATGAGGCCACTAGTATTGCGCGTCAACAGGTAGAGAATGGAGCCAACATCATTGATGTGAACTTTGATGAGGGTATGCTCGACTCTGAGGCGATGATGACGCACTTTCTCAACCTTATTGGCCCGGACGATGCTATCTCGAAGGTGCCTACCATGATTGACTCGTCTAAGTGGTCAGTCATTGAAGCGGGGTTAAAATGCGTGCAGGGCAAGCCTATTGTCAACTCTATCAGCCTCAAAGAAGGGGAAGAGAAGTTCCGTGAGCAGGCGAAGCTCTGCAAACGTTATGGCGCAGGCATGGTGGTGATGGCCTTTGATGAAACTGGCCAGGCTGACACCTTGGAAAAGCGCGTGCAGATGTGTACTCGCGCCTATCATATACTCGTGGATGAAATCGGCATTGCGCCCGAAGACATTATCTTCGACCCCAATATCTTCCCGGTAGCCACTGGCCTGGAAGAGCATCGCACTTATGCGGTGGACTTCTTTGAGGCCACCCGCATCATCAAGCAGACCTTACCCGGCTGCAAAGTGTCGGGCGGCGTGTCCAATGTTTCATTCTCCTTTCGGGGCAATAATGCGGTGCGCGAGGCGATGCACTCGGCGTTTTTGAAGCACGCGATTGAAGCCGGGATGGACATGGGTATCGTCAACGCGGGGATGTTGGAGATTTACGAAGAGGTTCCCAAAGACCTGCTGGAATTGGTCGAAGATGTTTTGCTTAATCGTCGCGCCGATGCGACTGAACGCCTCGTAGATTTCGCGGAACAGGTCAAGCAAAAGGATAAAGGCGAAGTCAAAGAGGAGGCTTGGCGGGGGGGCACGGTGGAAGAGCGGTTAACGCACTCGCTCGTCAAAGGGATTGACGCCTTTGTGGAAGCCGATATTGAAGAAGCCCGCCAGAAGTATGACCGGCCCCTCAACGTCATCGAAGGCCCGCTCATGGATGGCATGAACGTGGTCGGCGACCTCTTCGGCTCCGGCAAGATGTTCTTGCCCCAGGTCGTGAAAAGCGCCCGGGTGATGAAGAAAGCCGTAGCTGTCCTGCTGCCTTACATGGAAGAAGAAAAGCGGGCCTCCGGTGGTCAGCAGGCGCAGGGCAAGGTTGTCATGGCGACGGTTAAAGGCGATGTACATGACATCGGCAAAAACATAGTGGGTGTGGTCTTAGGCTGCAACAACTATGAAGTCATTGACTTAGGCGTGATGGTGCCTGCCGATAAGATTCTCCAGACAGCGCGGGAAACGAACGCCGATATTATCGGGCTAAGCGGCCTGATTACGCCCTCGCTCGACGAAATGCAGCATGTGGCCCGCGAGATGAAGCGTGAAGGCTTCGAGATTCCGCTCCTCATTGGTGGCGCGACGACCAGCCGCATTCATACCGCCGTAAAAATCGCGCCACACTATGATAAGTCGGTGGTGCATGTCCTCGATGCTTCACGCGCCGTGGGCGTGGTGGGCAGCCTCATCAGCGAAGACATGCGCGATGATTTTGTTAAACAAGTCGCCAAGGAACAGGAACGTGACCGGGTGTCACACCAGAGCAAGCGCGAGCAAAAGCCGCTTCTCCCGCTTGCGGAGGCGCGTGAACGCCGCGTTAAGATTGACTGGAAAGCCGCAGACATCGCCAAGCCGTCCTTTACGGGCGTGCGCGTCTTAGATAACTTCCCGCTCGAAGAAATCGTGCCGTTTATTGACTGGTCGCCGTTCTTCCACTCCTGGGAACTCAAGGGCATTTATCCGGCTATCTTGCAGGATGAAGTCGTTGGCGAGGCGGCCCGTGAATTGTTCGAGGATGCACAACAACTCTTAGATCGCATTGTGCGGGAGAAGCTCTTAACGGCACAGGCTGTCTATGGCTTCTGGCCCGCTAATAGTGTCGGCGATGACATTGAGTTGTACGCCGACGAATCACGTAATGAAGTAGCAACCACCTTCCACATGCTGCGCCAGCAAATTGATAAAGCCGAGGGCCGTAATGATATGTGTCTGGCCGATTTCACCGCACCCCGCGACAGTGGCTTAACCGACTATCTCGGTGCCTTTGCCGTCACCGCTGGTATCGGCATGGACGAATTGGTAGCACACTTCAAAGGACAACTCGATGACCACAGCGCGATTTTGGCCCAGGCTTTAGGTGATCGGCTGGCGGAAGCGTTTGCCGAACTGATGCACAAGAAAGCCCGTGAGGATTTCGGTTATGGCCTGACCGAAGACCTGGATAATGAAGACCTGATCCGCGAACGGTATCGCGGCATCCGTCCTGCTCCGGGTTATCCGGCGTGCCCTGACCATACGGAAAAGCGCATTCTCTTCGACCTGTTGCAAGTTGAAGCCAATGCAGGTATCCGCTTGACTGAACATTACGCCATGCACCCCGCCAGTTCAGTGAGCGGTTTCTACTTCGCCCATCCCGAAGCCAAGTATTTCGCGGTGGGCAAAATCGAGCGCGACCAAGTGCTGGACTATGCCGCCCGCAAAGGGATGGACCCGCGCACGGTGGAGCGTTGGCTGTCCCCAAATCTCAACTATGATCCTGATGATATTGTGAAGTAGTAATTGGAGTTTTAAACAGCCCGGCGATTGAAATCGCGGCTCCGGGCGTGCCGCCGACCGTCCGCCTGCGCGGACGGCGCATGAGTGTAAGGTATGCGCGATACCAAATTGGCGTTATATCTGCATCTAGTTTGGGGTACCTGGGATCGGCTGCCACTTATCACGTCCGAAATTGAGCGGCATCTGCATCGCAACCTTGTTAACGAGGTGCAGAGACAGGAATGCAGTTTGTTAGCCATAGGGGGCACAGAGGATCATATTCATTTACTTGTCTCATTGCCCAGCACCCTTAGCATTGCACAACTTGTAAAACAGCTAAAAGGTGTCTCATCTCATTTTGTGAATAATGAACTGACCAGAGAGACACCTTTCAAATGGCAAGGGGCATACGGAGCCTTCACTGTCAGCCGTTGGGATACTGACCGCATTCTAAATTACATTCAGCATCAGAAAGAGCACCATACGCATAATACTCTGATGCCGGAGTTAGAATTGCTTGATGACAATAGTAGCCTCCACCTGGCTCATACTATTACCGTTAGTTCCAAAGAAATTACATTGCCAAAGAGTAACGCGCCGTCCGCGCAGGCGGACGGTCGGCGGCACGCCCGGAGCCGCGATTTCAATCGCCGGGCTTAATTAAAATTCGAGGCATTCGAGGCAACATGAAGAAACCCATTCTGCTCACTGTGCTACTCTTCATCCCCGTGTGCATGAGATTACGGTTGGTGCCCGCTCAGGAACTGGACTATAGGGCTGACCTCTTAACCAATAAAGTTAAACTGGGGCCGAATGCCAGTTTGAGCGGACGACCTGTTTTTCCGGCGGATAATCCCTGGAATACGCCGATTGACCGCTTACCAGTTGATCCCAACTCAGCACGCTACATCAACAGCATTGGGGCCAATGCACCTTTGCATCCCGATTTTGGCACGGTTTACAATGGGGCGCCCAGTGGCATTCCTTATATCATCGTGCCCGGCAGTCAGCCCCGCGTACCAGTGACGTTTGATTATGCGGATGAAAGTGACTCTGGCCCCTATCCTATCCCATCTAACCCGCCCATAGAAGGTGGACCTGATGGCGATGGCGACCGCCATGTGCTGATTATTGACCGCGATCATTGGAAACTCTACGAGCTATTCAATGTGCATTATGTAAGCAAGCGTTGGCAGGCAGGTTCCGGGGCCATTTTCGACCTGAACTCCAATGCTCTGCGTCCAGCGGGCTGGACTTCAGCAGATGCCGCCGGGCTGCCCATTTTTCCGGGTTTGGTGCGCTATGATGAAGTCATGGAGCAGAAAGAAATTAAGCACGCCTTGCGGTTTACGGTGCAAGCCACCCGCAAAGCCTATGTCTTCCCGGCTCGCCACTGGGCCAGCCGCAAAACCGATCTAACCTTGCCGCCAATGGGAATGCGCGTGCGCTTGAAAGCCAATTATGACATCACGAAGTTTCCGCCCAGCGCGCAGGTGATTCTCAAAGCCTTAAAGAAATACGGCATGATGTTGGCCGATAATGGTAGTAACTGGTTCATCTCTGGTGCGCCTGATCCCCGCTGGAACGATGATGACTTGGGCACCCTGAAGAGAATCAAAGGGTCTGACTTAGAAGTTGTGCGTATGGGTAATATTGTGACGGGAACCTAACCCCCCGTCCCCCTTCCCGGCACAGTAAGGGGGTGTCAAAGGCACAGCGTCGGGTGAAGTTAAGGTTTTAAAGAAGCCTCGCATTTCTCCTCGAAACATACGGAACGGTTCTCTCAGTAATTATCCTCTGACACCCCCTTCCTGTGCCGGGAAGGGGGACGGGGGGGTTAGGTCTCATGCAAGCACCAGAAAGTACTATCCCATGCATTAATAATAATTTCCCTTTTGTCGTACCATTCATTCGCTGGGCAGACTTATCTACGCTTAGCGCAGGCTATGCGATGCCACTACGCCGCATCTACGATCATGAATTCGTTTATGTGATTTCCGGTGAAGGCGAAATTATTATCGAGGGGCAAGCACACCCGGCTCATGTGGACTCACTGTTCCTCATCCTGCCGCGTGTATGGCATTCATTTCGGGCCTGTTCCCATCAATCAATCACTCTGCTGGGCGTGCATTTCGATTGGGTGCCACAGGCGGATTCGCTGCTGTTTCCCGTCTTTCGTCCTGCCGATGAACCGGTGGAAGAATCGCTTTTTCGCGTGCCCCGTCCCCTGCCCGGCTGGGACTTGCACACGTTGCCCTTTCTTGACCTCAAAGGCCGCTCCCCCGTGCGTCATGCTCTCGAAGCGGTGGTCATGGAATATTCCAGGGAAAGTGCCACAGCACGTCTGGCAGCCGGAGCTTTATTAGCGGCGACAATTATTCAAATCACGCAAGAATCCCAATCTCTGCACCACCTGAAAGTAATGCCTCCCCTGGGAGCCGATGCTATGCGCCGCCTGGAACGCGCCCGCGCTTTATTAGAAACTGTTGGGGAAGCGTCGCTTTCTATTGAGGCAGTAGCGGCGCACGTTGGTTGGAGTGCCGATCATTTGCGGCGCGTTTTCCGGCTGGCCCTCGATACCTCGCCCCAGAAACTTCAACGCGCCGCCCGTTTACGCTATGCCAAGCAGTTGATGCGCCACGAGAACCTGCCTATCTCTACCATTGCACTGCGGTGTGGCTTTGAGGATGCCTCACACTTTACCCGGGTTTTCAAACAGGACAATGGCCTGACGCCGCGCCAGTTTCTGGCACTGGCCAAGAAAGCTTAGTTAAGAAGGCTTAGTGACGTTGTGTAAACTGCACAGTAGCGAGGAGATACCATGAACCTGTTAGCGTTGAATGAGGACGAATTGAAACAGTTAGAGATGATAGACCTCGAATTATGTTTGCTGACAAAACGCCAGCAAGATTTGCTGGAGAAAATCAGCGGACTTAATCAACGGCATGGCGCAACCGCCAACCGCCGTACGAACACAGACCGGCGCAGTGGGCGGGACCGACGTGATGAGAGACGTGCCACTCGCCAGCCCGCCGCAGGTGCCACCCCAGAGGGGTCACCAGATGGGGCTAAGGATGCCGCGCCGCAGGCAGTGAGACCAAGCCGGTCTACCAACCCCGCCGGACGACGGGCCAGTAGATCGGAGCGACGTTTGGCCTTGGACGCCCATTATAAGTCCCTAAATAAAGACTTGGCTGCTGTCGTGCAACGCGGCGAGGCTTTAGCTCAACAGCGAGAAAAGTTGCTGCGTGCTGGCGAAGTTTCCATTGGTGATAGCGAGCAGGCTGATGCTGCAAAATGATGTCGGAAATATCCTATTCTGCCGGATTGCTCCCAGGCGCAATATTCTATAGGGGGTCATAATAGAACGGTAGGAGGCACCGAATGTATCTTTCAGCAAAGGCAGTGGCCGACTACGAACGGGACGGTTTTGTGCTGGTTCCTGACCTGTTCACCCCGGCAGAAGTCAAGGCGCTACTAAACGATGTAGAAAGCGGTGAGAAAGTGGCGCAACGGACGCGGGGCGTGGCCGACCGCAGCGGCAGAAAGGCGGGCATCGCCCTCTGGAGCGAACTGGGCGATGATATTTGGGCCGCAGCTTCTACCTGCCCGCGCATTGTCAACAACATTCGCATTCTGCTGCGCGAAGAAGTCGCCTTCTTTCACGGCAAAGTAATGCTCAAAGAAGCTAAGTCAGGCGGCGCGTGGGAATGGCACCAAGATTATGGCTACTGGTATGACCAGGGCTATGTCTTCCCACGTTTAATGAGTGCCTTTGTCGCTCTTGACCCGGCCACCAAAGAAAATGGCTGCCTACAAGTATTGCGCGGCTCCCACCAATTAGGACGGTTATCTCATGAGGCTGTTGGCAATCAAAGTGGGGCCGATGCTCGCCGTATTGACAAGATCGAAAAACTCTTCGAGCGCGTCCATTGCGAAATGACACCCGGCTCAGTGTTGTTTTTTCATTGCAATCTCCTGCACACTTCAGCCCCGAATGAATCGGAGCATCCACGTCGCTCTTTTATTATTTGCTACAATGCGCTTGACAACCCGCAACTAACAGACAAGCCAACTTTCGAGCAGCGCCCCTGCCCTGTCAGCAGCGATAATGCTATTCTTCAATTCGCTTGATTTTATTCACCACAAAGACACAAAGGAGAGGAGAATACGGGAAACAGAATACAGCACACAAGGTACTAATAATCAGGGGGTTTTCTGCATTCTGTCTTCTCTAACTCTTTGTGCCCTTTGTGTCTTTGTGGTGAATTCTAAACAGGAGAAATTATGCTAACTCAAGAGCAAGTACAGTTTTTTCGAGATAACGGTTATTTGAAAATTGCAGGTGCCATAGGGCCAGATGAAGTGCAAGAGTTACGCAATGCCACCCAAGCCCTGATAGATCGTGGCCCCACCGAAGAGATGACGACGGGGCAGCGGAAAGACTACCAGTATGGGCGGGTGCGCGGCAGTGACGAAAAAATCCTCCGGCGCATTGAATATATCCAGGGCAAGGGTGATGTCTTTGTGCGCCTCTTAGCGAATCCTGTTTTGTTGGATGCGGTGCATAAGGTGGTTGGAGAGCAGTTTGTGCCGACTTACGATTCGGTTGTCATCAAGATGCCAGGACACGGCGTGGAAGTGCCCTGGCATCGTGATGGTGGCGGGCCA
>Ga0213875_10000584_pt1 | contig 29499 bp, 25 predicted proteins | sample BarmaccomBMRX_R8_FD_160105 | JGI IMG/M metagenome (GOLD analysis project Ga0213875, IMG submission 160105) | Root-associated microbial communities from Barbacenia macrantha in rupestrian grasslands, the National Park of Serra do Cipo, Brazil - RX_R8 | ecosystem: Host-associated > Plants > Roots... | reverse complement strand
GGAGTGGCTGGTGGGGTTGGAGTGGCTGGTGGGGTCAGCGGGGGTGCTGGTGGGGCTGTGGGCCAGCAGCCAGGTCAGCAGGGCCTTCTGGGCGTGCAGGCGGTTCTCGGCCTGATCCCAGACCCGGCTGTGCGGGCCGTCCAGCACCTCGGCGCTGATCTCCTCGCCCCGGTGGGCGGGCAGGCAGTGCAGCACGATGCAGTCCGGGGCGGCCAGGTCGAGCTTGGCCTGGTCGAGCGCGTAGGGGGCCATGGTGGCGAGCCGCTGGGCCCGCTCGGCGTCCTGCCCCATCGAGACCCACACGTCGGTGGCCAGCACGTCCGCCCCGGCACAGGCCACAGCCGGGTCCTCGTACCAGCGCACGCGGGCGCCGGTCTGCTCACCGATGGCGGCCGCCGCGGCCAGGACCGCGGGATCAGGCTGGTACCGGGCCGGGGACGTGATCCGCACGTGCAGGCCGGCGGTGGCCCCGCCCAGCAGGTAGGAGTGGGCCATGTTGCTGGACCCGTCGCCCAGGAACGTCAGCGTCAGGCCGGCCAGCGCACCCTTGGCCTCGGCGATGGCCTGCAGGTCGGCCAGGATCTGGCAGGGGTGGAAGCTGTCGGTCAGCGCGTTGATGACCGGCACCGAGCTGGCGGCGGCCAGCGCGGTCAGCAGGTCCTGGCCGAACGTGCGCCAGGCGATCGCGGTCACCTGACGGCTGAGCACCCGGGCGGTGTCCTCGATCGTCTCGCCCCGGCCGAGCTGAGTGGTGCCGGTCTCGATGACCAGCGGGCTGCCGCCCAGCTCGGCGATGCCGGTGGCGAACGAGACCCGGGTGCGCAGCGACGGCTTGTCGAACATGACCGCCACCGTGCGCGGGCCGGCCAGCGGCTTACACGCGAACCGGTCCACCTTGAGCGTCGCGGCCAGGCCGAGAACCTCGGCCTGCTCGGCCGGGCTCAGGTCGTCGTCGCGCAGGAAGTGCCGCGGCGGGTGGGACGCGGGCGCGCTCACGAGGCACTCCCAGCGGTGGCCACCTTTTCAAAAATGCCGGGCAATGCATCGAGGAAAGCGGTCACTTCGGCGGGAGTGATGATCAGCGGGGGCGCCAGCCGGATCGCGTTCGGCTGCACCGGGTTGACCAGGAAACCGGCCTGCCGGGCGGCCGCCTCAGTGGCGACCGCGACGTCGTCGGTCAGCACCGCCGCCAGCCACAGGCCGCGGCCGCGGACCCCGGCCAGCAGCGGGTGGTCGATCGCGCTGATGCCCTCGGTCAGCTGGGCGGCGGCCGCGGCCGCGTTGTCGAGCAGGCCGTCGGTCTCGATCGTGGTCAGCACGGCCAGCGCGGCCGCGCAGGACACCGGGTTGGCGCCGAAGGTGGAGCCGTGGTCGCCGGGGCCGAGCACGGTGGCGAACGGGCCGAAGCCGACGCAGGCGCCGATCGGCAGCCCGCCTCCCAGCCCCTTGGCCAGCGTGAGCACGTCGGGGGTGACGCCGTCGGCCTGGTGGGCGAACCAGTGGCCGGTCCGGCCGATACCGCTCTGGATCTCGTCCACCACCAGCACCGCGCCGGCCGCGTCGCAGGCCGCGCGGGCCGCCCGCAGGTAGCCGGGCGGCGGCGGGATCACGCCCGCCTCCCCCTGGCACGGCTCCAGGAACACGGCCGCGACGTCGGGGCCAACCGCGGTCCGCAGCGCGTCGGCGTCGCCGTAGGGCACGAACCGGACCTCGATGCCGAACGGCGCGAACGGGTCACGGATGGACGCCTTGCCGGTCAGCGCCAGCGCCCCCATGGTCCGTCCGTGGAAGCCGTTCTCGGTGGCCACGTAGACCGGGCGGGTCTCCTTCTGGCCCTGCTTCTCCCAGTAGCGGCGGACCAGCTTGATCGCGGCCTCGTTGGCCTCGGTACCGGAGTTGGAGAAGAACACCCTGGCGTCGGCCGGCCCGTGGGGGCCGCCCAGCAGGGCCAGCAGCTTTTCGGCCAGCTCGATGCCGGGCTCGTGCATGAACAGGTTCGAGGTGTGGGCCAGCGTCGCCACCTGGCGGCTGACCGCGCCGGTGAGCGCGGGGTGGGCGTGCCCGAGGGCGCTGACCGCGATCCCGGCGAACAGGTCGAGGTACTCGTGGCCGTCGGCGTCCCAGACCCGGCAGCCCTCGCCGCGCGCCAGCGCCACCTGGGGCAGCCCGTAGTTCGGCATCAGGGCGGCCGCGAACCGTTTCCGCAGCACGTCGGTGGCGGTCATACAGCTACCTCCCGGTCTTGGCAACACTGTCGGGGACGACCATGGTCCCGGTCCCGGAGTCGGTGAAGATCTCCAGCAGCACCGCGTGCGGCTGGCGGCCGTCGACCACGTGGGCCTGGGGCACGCCGCCGCGGACGGCGGTCAGGCATGCGCCCATCTTGGGGATCATCCCGCTGCCGAGATTGGGCAGCATGGTCTCCAGCTCGGTCGCGCCGAGCTGGCTGATCACGTCGCCGGTGGGCGGCCAGGTCCGGTACAGGCCGGGCACGTCGGTCAGGATCATCAGCTTGGCCGCGCCGAGCGCGACCGCCAGCTCGGCGGCGGCGGTGTCGGCGTTGACGTTGTAGACCTCGCCGTCCTCGCCGCGGGCGACGCTGGAGACGACCGGGATCCGCCGGTCGGCGATCAGCGCCCGGATCGCCCCCGGGTCGGTGGTCTCGATCTCACCGACCAGCCCGATGTCGACCGCTTCGCCGTCGACCATGGCCAGCTTGCGGGTGGCGGTGAACAGGTTGGCGTCCTCACCGGACATGCCGATCGCGAACGGGCCGTCCCGGTTGATGAGCCGGACGATGTCCTTGTTGACCTTGCCGGTCAGCACCATCCGGACCACGTCCATGGCCTCGGGCGAGGTGACCCGCAGGCCGGCGGTGAACGTGGTCTCCAGCCCGAGCCGGTCCAGGTGCTCGGTGATCTGCGGGCCGCCGCCGTGCACGACGACCGGGCGCAGGCCCGCGTAGCGCAGGAACACCAGGTCCTCGGCGAAGGCGGCGCTGTTGGCCACCTCGGTCATCGCGTTGCCGCCGTACTTGATGACCACGGTCTGGTCGTGGAACCGGATCATCCACGGCAGCGCCTCGATGAGGGTCCCGGCCTTGCTGGCGTTGCCGGCGTTGCCGGCGTTGGCGGCGGCCGCGTTGTCGGTCATGTGGAGTAGGCCGAGTTCTCGTGCACGTACTCGGCGGTCAGGTCGGTGGTGAGGATGGTGGCGGCGTGCGGGCCGGCCGACAGGTCGACGGTGATCGTGACGTCCCGGGGAGTCATGTCGACCTTGGACCGCTCGTCGCCCGCACACCCGTTACGGCACACCCAGATCCCGTTGATGGCGACGTTCAGGCGGTCCGGCTCGAACTCGGCCGCGGTCGTCCCGACGGCCGAGACCACCCGGCCCCAGTTGGGGTCCTCGCCCGCGATCGCGCACTTGAGCAGGTTGCTGCGGGCCACCGCCCGGCCGGCCTGGACCGCGTCGGGTTCGCTGGCGGCGCCGATGACCTCCACCATGATCATCTTGCCCGCGCCCTCGGCGTCGAGCTGGAGCTGACGGGCCAGGTCGGCGCAGACCTCGGTCAGCATCAAGGTGAAGTCGGCCAGCTTGGGCCGGAAACTCGAGGCGCCGCTGGCCATCAGCAGCACGGTGTCGTTGGTGGACATGCAGCCGTCGGTGTCCAGCCGGTCGAAGCTGGCCCGGGTCGCCTCCCGCAGCGCGGCGTCGAGGTCGGCCGGGGGCAGGTCGGCGTCGGTGGTGAGCACGCACAGCATGGTGGCCAGGGCGGGCGCCAGCATGCCGGCCCCCTTGGCCATGCCGCCGATGGAGTAACCGGAGCCATTGGCGCCGCCCCGGCGGAAGCTGATCTTGACCACGGTGTCGGTGGTGCGGATCGCGTCGGCCGCCGCCAGCCCGCCGCCCCGGGAGGCCTCGGCCACGCAGGCGTCCACCCCGGGCAGGATCTTGTCCATCGGCAGCCGCTCGCCGATCAGGCCGGTGGAGCAGATCGCCATCTCCCCGGCCGAGTCGTTCAGGGCGGCGCCGAGCTGCTCGGCGGTGGCGTGGGTGTCCTGGAAGCCGAGCGGGCCGGTGCAGGCGTTGGCGCCACCGGAGTTCAGCGCGACCGCGCGGACCTGGCCGCCGCTGACCACCTGCTGGGTCCACAGCACGGGAGCGGCCTTGACCCGGTTGCCGGTGAACACGGCGGCGGCCGCCCGGGACGGCCCGTCGTTGATGACGACGGCGACGTCGCGGTCACCGGACGCCTTCAGCCCGGCGGTGACGCCGGCGGCACGGAACCCCAGCGGTGCGGTGACGCTCACGGCGCGACTCCCAGGGCGGTCAGGCCGGCCGTTTCCGGCAGGCCGAGCATGAGGTTGGCGTTCTGCACGGCCTGGCCGGCCGCGCCCTTGCCGAGGTTGTCGATGGCGGACACCACCACCGCCCGGCCGGCGTGCGGATCGGCCACCACCTGCAGGTGGGCCGCGTTCGAGCCAGCCGTGGCGGCGGTGGCGGGCCACTGCCCTTCGGCCAGCAGATGGATAAAGGGCTCACCGTGGTAGGTGCTGGCGACGGCGGCGCGGAGCTCGGCGGTGCTGGCGTCCTGGACCAGCCGGGCGGTGCCGGTGGCGAGGATGCCGCGCGGCATCGGGGCCAGGGTGGGGGTGAAGGAGATGGTGGCCTGGCCGCCGGTGGCCCCGGGCCCGGTCAGCACCGTCTGCAGGGCCTGCTCGATCTCGGGGGTGTGGCGGTGGGTGCCGCCGACCTTGTAGGCCGACACCGAGCCCATGACCTCGCTGCCGAGCAGGCTGACGGTGGCCGACCGGCCCGCCCCGGAGGTGCCGGAAGCGGCCACGATCACGATGTCCTCGGGGGCGACCAGGCCGTGGGCCAGCAGCGGGGCCAGCGCCACGATCGAGGCGGTGGCGTAACAGCCGGGTGCGGCGACCCGGCTGGCGGCCTTGATCGTGGCCCGGGCGCCGGGCAGTTCGGGCAGCCCGTAGGCCCAGGTGCCGGGGTGGTCGCCGCCGTAGAAGCGGTCCCAGGCGGCGGCGCTCTTGAGCCGGAACCCGGCTCCTAGGTCGACGACCTTGGTCTGCTCGGGCAGCTGCCCGGCCAGCGTGGCCGCCTCCGTGTGCGGCAGCGCCATGAACACCAGATCGGACCCGGCGAACGCGGCCGCCGTGGTCGGCCCGAACGTCCGGTCGGCCAGCGTGATGAGGTGGGGGTGGACCGCGGTGACCGGGGCCCCGGCGTTGGAACCGGCCCCGAGGGCGCCGATCTCCAGGTCGGGATGGCCCGCCAGCAGCCGGAGCAGTTCCCCGCCCGCGTAGCCACTGGCACCTGCGACCGCGACTCGTGCGCCCATGTCGCGTTTGCCCTCCGGGGTTAGGCTGGGTACTGCCGCTTGCTCTGCAAAATTATGCATGGTTGCGATAATTTATGCAAACGGGGTGCGGCGACGGAGCCGGCGGGCCGGTGGTGCCGTCCTAGCCCGGCGGCAGGCTCAGGCCGGCGGCAGGCTCAGGCCGGCTGCAGGCCGCCCGCCGGAAGATCGCGCAGGCGCCGCAACGGTGACAAGTACAGCCACAGCCCGGACAGGCAGCCCCCGGCGACGGCGATCCAGAGCGTGAGGTGGACCCCGATCACGCCGCCCAGCAGCCCGGCGGTCAGGCCGCCGAGCGGCAGCGTCCCCCAACTGACCCAGCGCGATACCGCGCTGACCCGGCCGCGCAGCCGCTCCGGGCAGGCCGCTTGCTGGTAGCTGGTCAGCGCGGTCCCGCACAGGGTGGCGCTGAACGTCCAGGACATCCAGCCGACGGCGAACAGCAGCACCCACCAGCCGGGCCGGGCGGCCGGGATCAGCAGACCCGGCAGCGCGAACACCGTCATCGCCAGCCAGCACAACCGGGCCGATCCGATCCGGGCCGCCAGCGGTTTGGACGCCAGGCCGCCCGCGACGCCACCGAGCGCGCCCGCGGCCAGTAGGAGGCCGACGTAGGCGGGCCGCAGGTGATCGGTCCGGATCAGGAACACCGGCCCCAGCGTCTCCACCATGATCACGAAAAAGTTGGCGCTGCCGTTCCAGGCGGCCCCGTTGCGCAAGATGGGCTCGTGCAGCACGTAGGCCAGTCCCTCGCGCAGCTGCGGCCAGAAGCGGGCGGGCCGCTCGGTCAGCGCCCGGCCCGGCCGGGGCTCGCGAGCCCGGATCAGGAACAGGCACCCGGCCGCCACCGCGAACGAGATCGCGTCCCCGGCCATGGCCCGGGCCGCTCCCACCAGGCCGACCAGCAGCGCCCCGAGCGCCGGGCCGGCCACCAGCGCCACCGACTGGGTGGTGGCCAGCTTGCCGTTGCCGTCCACCAGCTGCCCACGGCCGATCAGCGAGGGCAGGTAGCTGGTGTAGGAGACCAGGAAGAAGGCGCTCAGCGCGCTGGCCAGCAGCGCGACCGCGTACAGCGGCCCGAGGGTCAGGATCCCGGCGACCTGGGCGGCCGGCACCCAGCCGATCACCGCCACGCTGGCCAGATCGCAGCCGATCATCACCGTCCGCTTGCTGACCCGGTCGGCCAGCACGCCGGCCGGCAGCGCCACCAGCAGGTAGGCGGACGTCGCAGCGGCCGAAAGCAGGCCGACGGCCAGCGCCGAGGCCCGGAGCACGACGATGGCCACCAGCGGCAACGCCAGGATCGTGACCTGCGAGCCGATCTGGCTGACGGTCTGCCCGCCCCACAGGAGCAGGAAGTCGCGGTGGCGCCACAGCCCCGGCATCGGCGGTCAGCGGGCCGGGCGGTAGTGGAGGTTGATGACCTGGCCGGCCTGGGTGACGCTGAGCAGTTCGAGCGGCACCGAGGCGTACGGCACCGAGCCGGACAGGCGGACGCCGTCGCCCAGCAGGATGGGGGCGACCAGGATGACGATGTCGTCCATGAGGCCGGCCTGCAGCCACTGGCGGGCGACGTCGCCGCCGACGACGAGGACGTTGCCGCCGCCGGCGGCGGCCCGGGCGGTGGCCACCGCGGGCGCGATGTCGCCGGACAGGAACGTGACCGACGGGTCAGGCTCGGAGGCGGGCGGGTGGTGGGTGAGCACGAACTGCGGGCCCGACCAGGCGCCGCCGAACGGCTCGGTCGCCTGCTCGGCCTGGCCGGGCTGGCGGCCGGCCTCGAACGTGTTGCGGCCGACCAGCAGCGCCCCGGTCGAGCCGATGATCTCGTCGACCAGCGGGTTCGGTTCGTCGTAGGCGAAGATCCAGTCCATCGCGTCGTTCGGGCCGGCCACGAAGCCGTCCAGGGACGTAGCGGTGTTCCAGCGCACCAGGCTCATACCGGTTGGACGTTCGGGCCGGTCCGGACTCATCGTCAGCCGGTGCGCAGCTCGGCGCCGACCCGCTCACTGGCGGCGGCCACGGCGGCGTCGCGGACCTCGGCGACCTCGGCCGCGGTCAGCGTCCGGTCGGGGGCGCGGAACCGCAGCGTGTAGGCCAGCGACTTACGGCCCGGGCCGACCTGCTCGCCGGTGTAGACGTCGAACAGGCGGACGTCCTCCAGCAGCGTCCCGTCGCCGGCCGCGGCCGCCCCCGCCCGCAGGGCCGCCTCGACGTCGGCGGCCGGCACCGCGCGGTCGACGATCAGCGCGACGTCCTGGGTGGCGAGCGGGTAGGAGGACAGCACCGGGGCCTGGACCGGCCCGGACCGCTCGGCCGCCGCCAACACGGTGGACATGTCGAGTTCGAGGGCGCTGGTCCGGGCGGGCAGCCCGAACGCCTGGATGACCCGCGGGTGCAGCTCACCGGCGTAGCCGGCCAGCCATTCGGTCTGCTGGGAGCCGTCGCTGGCCTGGACGAAGACGGCGGCGCAGCGGCCCGGGTGCCAGGGGGCCTGCGCCTCCGCCCGCACGTCGACCTTGACCTGGCAGATCTCGCCGATCTGGCGGGCCGCCTCGATCGCGTCGGCCCAGCACTCGTGGCGGCCCGGCCCCCACCAGCCGGGCAGCTCACGGTCACCCGCCAGCACCAGGCCGACGTGCAGCGGCTGGTCGGGCAGGGCGGCCTCGAGCGCGGCCAGCTCCTCGAAGTCGGGGGCCCGGTCGACCCGCAGCCGGGGCGGCACCGCCCGGCCGCCGGGCCGGGTCAGGTAGACCAGCCCCAGCTCGAACAGGGCGGCGTCGGCGAAGCCGCGGCCGACGTTGCGGTTCAGCACCCGGAACAGCCCGGGCAGCAGCGTCGTGCGCAGCAGCGGCTCGTCGTCGCTGAGCGGATTGGCCAGGGCCAGCGCCTGCCGTCGGGGGTCCTCGGGCGGCAGCTGCAGCGCGTCGGCGTCGGCCGCCGACACGAACGGGGCGGCCAGCACCTCCACGTAACCGGCCCCGGCCAGGCCGCGGCCGACCGCCCGGCGCAGCCGCTGGCGGGTGGTGAGCCCGCGCCCGGCGAACGCCCGCGGGCGCCGGACCGGCACGTTCTCGTAGCCCTCGAGCCGGATGACCTCCTCGGCGAGGTCGGCCGGGTCGTTGAGGTCGGACCGCCAGGACGGCGCGGTGGCGGTCAGCACCCGGGTGGCCCGGTCGTGCTCGGTGGCACAGCCGAGCTGGCGCAGCCGCCAGGTGACGGTGTCGAGCCCGTAGATCACGCCCGCCACCCGGTCCGGGTAGTCCTCGGCCATCGAGACCCGGGTGGGCGGCACCTCCACGTAGGCGTGCTGGCAGCCGGGCACGATCGTGCCGCTGCCGAGCGAGGCGAGCATCGCCACCGCCTTGGCCGAGGCCCGCAGCGGGAGCTCGCGATCGACCCCGCGCTCGAACCGGTAGGAGGCTTCGCTGTGCAGCCGGTGGCGGCGGGACATCTTGGCCGTGCCGACCGGCGAGAAGTGCGCGGCCTCGATCAGCACGTCGGTCGTGCTGTCGCTGATCTCGGTGCTCAGCCCGCCCATGGTGCCGGCCAGCGAGATGGCCCCGGAGTCGTCGGCGATGACGATGTCCTCGGGGTCCAGCGTCCTGGTCACGTGGTCCAGGGTCTCCAGCCGCTCCCCCGGGTGGCCCCGGCGGACCTCGATCGTCCCGGTCACCTTGGCGTTGTCGAAGGCGTGCAGGGGCTGCCCGAGCTCGAGCATCAGGTAGTTGGTGACGTCGACGGCCAGCGACACCGTGCGGACACCGCAGCGGTTCAGCCGAACCTGCATCCACAGCGGGGTGGCGGCGCCGGTCTGGAAGCCACGGACCGAGCGCAGCACGATCCGGTCGCAGGCGGTCGGGTCGGCGATGGTGGCCGCCCGCACGTCGCTGGACACCCAGCCCAGGTCGCCGCCGAGCCCGGCGTGGGCGGGCAGCCCGGCGTCGGCCGGGTCGGTGAACGGCACCGCGTAGGCGATGGCCAGCTCGCGGGCGACCCCGCGGACCGACACGCAGTCGCCGCGGTCGGGGGTGACCGCGATGTCGAGCACCTCGTCGCGCAGGCTGGCGTAGGCGACGAAGTCGGCCCCGAGCGGGGCGGCGGCCGGCAGCACGAGGATGCCGGAGTGGTCGTCGCCGATGCCGAGCTCGTCGGCCGCGCAGATCATGCCCTCGGACAGCTTGCCGTAGGTCTTGCGGGCGCCGATCTCGAAGCCGCCCGGCAGCACCGCGCCCGGCGTGGCCAGCGCGACCTTGTCGCCGACGGCGAAGTTGGTCGCGCCGCAGACCACCCCGAAGTTGCCCTCGTGGCCGAGCTCATGCCCGTCCTCGGTGGCCATCCGGCAGTAGCGGATCGGCTTCTTGAACTCGGTCAGCTCCTCGATCGACAGCACCCGGGCGATGACCACGCCGGAGATGTCGTGGCCGACCAGCTCGACCGACTCGACCTCGAGTTTGAGCGCGGTCAGCCGCTGGGCGATCTCGGCCACCTCGACCGAGGACTCGACCGGCGCGTACTCGCGCAGCCAGGACAGCGGAAGTTTCATGGTCAGATCTCCGTCCCGAAGGCCCGGCTGAACCGGACGTCGCCTTCGGTCGTGTCGCGGATGTCGGTGACGCCGTGACCGATCATGAGCGTCCGCTCGATGCCCAGGCCGAAGGCGAAGCCGGTGTACCGGCCGGGGTCGATGCCGCAGGCGATCAGCACCCGCGGGTTGACCATGCCGCAGCCGGCGATCTCGATCCAGCCCTGCGAGCGGCAGACCCGGCAGGGCTCGCCGCCGGCCCGGGTGGAGGCGCCCCGGCACACGTGGCACTCCATCGACACGTCGCCGGACGGCTCGGTGAACGGGAAGTAGTCCGGCCGGAACCGGGTCCGCAGCCCCTCGCCGAACATCGCGTCCACGAACGCCTGGATCACGCCGCGCAGGTCGGCCATGGTCAGGCCCTCGTCCACGGCCAGGCACTCGATCTGGTGGAAGACCGGGCTGTGGGTGGCGTCGAGCGCGTCGGCCCGGAAGCAGCGGCCGGGGCTGACCACGTACAGCGGCAGCGGCCGGGACAGCATCGCCCGGATCTGCACCGGCGAGGTGTGGGTGCGCAGCACCACCCCGGAGTGGCCGGGGTCGCCGCTGCCGTCCCCGGCTTCCTTGGGGCCGGCCACGAACAGGGTGTCCTGCGACTCGCGGGCCGGGTGGTCGGGGGGGAAGTTGAGCGCGTCGAAGTTGTACCACTCGGCCTCGACCTCGGGACCCTCGGCGACCTCGTAGCCCATGGCCACGAACACGTCCGACAGCCGGTCGGCGGCCATCGTGACCGGGTGCCGGGCGCCGGCCGGGCGCCGGTCCCAGGGCAGCGTCACGTCGACGGTCTCGGTCAGCAGGACCTGCTGGTCCCGCTCGGCCTCGAGCTCGGTGGTGCGGTCGGCCAGCGCCTGGCGGACCGCGCCGCGGGCGGCGCCGACCCGCTTGCCCGCCTCGGCCCGGGCCTGCGGCGGCAGCGCCCCGATCTCGGAGTTGGCCAGGGTGAGGGGCGCCCGGTCACCGGCGTGGGCGATCCGGGCCGCCTTGAGCTGGCCGAGGTCGGCGGCGGCGTTGATGGCGGCGATCGCCTCGTCGCGCATCCGGGTGACCTCGTCGGGCGACAACGGGGTCACTTCCACGGGGTCGTAATTACTGCTGGGTCCGGACATCGGGCCTTCTCATCAATGATTTTAAAAGGGAACCAGGTTGCGTGCGCCACAGTGTGCCGCGCGGTCGCAGCGAACAAGGGCCTACCGCGCAGAAGGCCCGCGGTACTACCGGCTCGCTCAGGCGAGCGGAGTCCCCGCGGGCATGGTAAATCGGAACTCGGCGCCGCCGCCCGGCGCGCGTCCCACGCTGATGGTCCCGCCGTGGGCTTCCACCAGGCCTTTGACGATGTAGAGGCCAAGGCCGGTACCTCCGCGCCGCTTGCCCCGCCAGAATTGGCGGAACACGCGTGAGGCGAGATCGGGGGCGATCCCCTCACCCTCGTCCTGCACGGAAACCGCCACGACGTCGCCTCCGGCGGCTGGCTCTACCACAACGGTTACGGTACCAGCCCCGTGACGGACCGCGTTCTCGATGAGGTTGGCCAGGATCTGGTCCACCTTGTCGGCGTCCAGCCAGGTCTCCGGCAGGCCGCCGGCCACCGTGAGCCGGAACCGGTCCTCGGGCTCGCCGGCCGCGACCCGGCCGGCCATGATCTTGCGGGCCCGCTCGGGCACGTCGACCAGCTGGCGGTGCACCTCGAGGCGGCCGGACTCGATCCGGGACACGTCCAGCAGCTCGGTGATGAGCCGGGTGACCCGGTCGGCGTCGGCGTTGACCGTCTCCAGCATCACGCGCTTCTGGTCGTCGGTGAACCGGTGCCACTTGGACAGCAGGGTCGCGGTGAAGCCCTTCACGCTGGTCAGCGGGGACCGCAGCTCGTGCGCGACGGTGGAGACGAGGTCGGCCCGGCTGCGCTCGAGCCGGGCGCGCTGGCTGGCGTCGTGCAGCGCCACCACCAGCCGCCGCACGTCGCGGCGGCGGCGCGGCTCGCGCACGTAGCGGACGTGCACCAGCATCTCGGTGCCGTCGGCCAGGAACAGCGGCCGCTCCGGGTGCCGGGTGCGGGTCTGCAGGCCGTGGTAGGGGTCGGTCAGCGACCACCAGTCGCGGCCGTCGGCGTCGTGCAGCGGCAGGATGTCGAACAGTTCCTTGCCCAGCGCCTCGTCCGGGCGGACCCCGGTCAGCCGGGCGGCGGCCGCGTTGAACACGATGACCTGGCCGGTCTCGTCGGCCACGATCAGGCCGTCGGGCAGCTCATCGGCCATGACGAGCTCCCCGGGCACGCTGGCCAGCTCAGGCCAGCCCAGTGCCGTTCGGCTCGTCATGACTCACCCACTCCTGACCGTTACCGTTTCGTGTAACGGAATGTGATGGAACTCTAGCGTGCTCGCGATTGCAGGACAGCCCCCGCACCTGGAGATTTCTCAGCCAAGCGGGATAAAAGCCGTAGACGTAAGCTTTTCGTCATTTCGTTCGGGCGTGCTGGGCGCGGGCACTGGCATAAAGACAAACGGCCGCCGCGGTGGCTAGGTTCAGGCTTTCGGCCCGGCCGTAGATGGGGACCGCGACCGACTCGTCGGCCAGCGCCAGCACCGGCTCGGGCATCCCCCACGCCTCGTTGCCGAAGACCCAGGCGGTCGGCGCGGCCAGTTCGGCGGCCGACAGATCATCGAGGGTGCGGCCGCCGCGAGCGTCGGCGGCCAGGATGCGCAGGCCAGCTGCCCGCAGGTCGGTCGCGGCGGTCTCCAGCCGGACCCCGGCCACCAGCGGGACGTGGAACAGGCTGCCGGCCGAGGCGCGGACCGCCTTGCCGTTGTAGGGGTCGACCGAGGCGTCGGAGAACAGCACCGCCCCGGCGCCGGCCGCGTCGGCTGCCCGCAGCACCGTGCCGGCGTTACCGGGGTCGCGGACGCTGGCGAGCACGGCGACCAGATCCGGCGCACCAGCCGGGCCGCCGTCGGCGTCCGACGTTTTCAGGGCTTCCTCGAGCGGCACGTCGACAAAGCCGCACACGGCCAGCAGCCCTTGCGGGGTGACGGTCTGGGCCAGCTCGGCCATGACCTCGCCGCTGACCATGTGCACGGGAATCCCGGCTTCGGCCATGGCGTCCACCAGGCCGGCGTGCCGAGCCCGGGCGTCGGCGGTGGCGAACAGCTCGGAAACCGGGGCCCCGCTGCGAAAAGCCTCCGTAACGGCCTGCGGGCCCTCCGCCAGGAAGGCCCGCGCACGCTGCCGGAGCGCCCGTTTGGTCAGCCGCCGGGCGGCTTTCAGCCGCGGGCTGCGGACACTCGTGTATTCCGTGCTGCTGCCGTCAGGCAGCGGCACTGCCTGCCTCGGCCGGCAGGTTCGCCTTGGCCACCGCGACCAGGGCGGTGAACGCGGCCTCGTCGGACACGGCCAGCTCGGCCAGCATCCGCCGGTCGACCTCGACCCCGGCCACCTTGAGACCCTGGATGAAGCGGTTGTAGGTGATGCCGTTGGCCCGGGCGGCGGCGTTGATCCGCTGGATCCACAGCCGCCGGAAGGCGCCCTTGCGGTCCTTGCGGTCCCGGTAGGCGTAGGTCATCGAGTGGAGCTGCTGCTCCTTGGCCTTGCGGTACAGCCGGGACCGCTGGCCCCGGTAGCCGCTCGAGCGCTCGAGGACGGTGCGGCGCTTCTTCTGGGCGTTGGTCGCCCGCTTGACGCGTGCCATTGCTCTGTTACTCCTTCAGCTCGCGGGGGCGGGTTACTTACCCAGCAGCTTCTTGATCTCGCGGATGTCGTTCTTGGCGACGGCCGTGGGTCCGTCGAGCCGCCGCGTCACCCGCGACGACTTGTGCTCGAGCAGGTGGTTCTTGCCGGCACGGCGGCGCATCAGCTTGCCGGAACCGGTCAGCTTGAACCGCTTCGCGGTGCCCTTGTGGGTCTTCATCTTCGGCATGGTCGCCGTCGTCTCCTTGTCCAGCGCGCCCGTGGGCGCGTCGCCTTACATGCGTGCGTCATTCCGGTCCGGCGCTTCACCACCGCCGGGCCGTGTGGTCCCCGCGCCTGGCACCAGTAGCGTCAGGCGCAGGTCGAGCTGCCCGTCAGCTGGTCGAGACCTGCTCGCCCTGCTGCCGGTTTCCCGATCCGCCGTTGGCCCGTCGCGTCGCCGAAGCGGCGGCGACGGCCCGGGGGCCGGGCACGGGCCGGGCGGGCGCCCGGTCCGGGGTGGTCTGGGGTTCGCGCTCAGCCGGAGCAGCGGGAGCGGGTCGCGCTGCGGGCCGGGGCCGGGCTGCGGGAGCAGGACGGTCCTCGGGCTCGGGGCGTGCCTGCGCAACGGGCTCGGGCTCGGGCTGCGGCTGGGCCTGGGCAACCGGCTCAGGCTGCAGAACGGGCTCCGGCTCCGGCGCCGATTCCGGCTGCGGAGTGCGGTCGACCTGCGGAGCACGCTCGGCTCGCTCAGGGTGGGACCGCTGGGCCGGCTCGGGACGCTCCGGCCGGGGGCTGTCAGCCTTCCGGCGGTGCGGGCCGATGACCATGGTCATGTTGCGGCCGTCCTGCTTGGCCGACGTCTCGACGAAGCCAAGGTCCTCGACGTCGTTCGCCAGCCGCTGCAGCAGCCGGAACCCGAGTTCGGGCCGGGACTGCTCGCGTCCGCGGAACATGATGGTCACCTTGACCTTGTCCCCCGCCTTGAGGAACCGCTCGACGTGGCCCTTCTTGGTGCCGTAGTCGTGCGGGTCGATCTTGGGCCGGAGCTTGATCTCCTTGATGACCGTCTGGGCCTGGTTCTTGCGCGATTCCCGGGCCTTGAGCGCGGACTCGTACTTGAACTTGCCGTAGTCCATGAGCTTGGCCACCGGTGGCCGTGCCGTCGGCGCGACCTCTACCAGGTCAAGGTCGGCTTCCTGAGCCAACCGGAGCGCGTCGTCGATGGACACGATCCCCACCTGCTCGCCAGCCGGGCCGACGAGCCGGACCTCGGGAACGCGGATGCGCTCGTTTATACGCGGTTCAGCGCTGATGTGACCTCCTGAAGTCACTCCCTGCCGGTGGAGTCTCCGCCGGCAGATTGCCTGTCCTGTCGCCTGCGCGGCCTCCCGGCCCCGGCGGCGAACCGCCAGAAACGAGAAAACCCCGCACGCCGTGCATGCGGGGCGACCACCACGGCGGGCTCGGCCCCGCATCACCACTGTGACACCGGGTGCCCGCCAACGCCAGATCCAGGCGGTACCCGATTGCCCGGTTTAACCCGGGACCGGGTGCCGATTGTTCCGGCCTGACCTGCCAGCCAGGGGCCGGCGAGGTGGGAGGTGGCGCCTCCGCTTGCCCGTCCAGTGCTGACGCACCGGACTAGTCGTTGGCTAAGAGTAACAACAAATTCGCGATGGCCCGAATTCCTTGGCCGAGGTGGCCGGTGATTCTGGTGGTTCCGGCTGGCCGGGGCGGGGATGCGGGGGCCGCTTCTTGCTGTTATCGGCAAGCGTACCGGGCGGGTCGAGGTGGCGGAACGCTTCTTGCTGTTATCAGCGGCGGACGCGAAGACGGCCGGAGTCGGACGCGGCCGGGCTACCTTCTTGCTGTTATCAGCGGCGGACGCGAAGACGGCCGGAGTCGGACGCGGCCGGGCCAGCTTCTTGCTGTTATCACCCGCGCCGGGGGCTCCGGAGGGTGCCGAGGCTCCGGGGTGCAAGCGTCCGGAGATTTGACGTCAGTGGCTGACATCGGCTAGAACTGGTGATGACAGCTACTGACATCGTATTGGGGCTGAGGGCCCCGCGGAGGCTGGTTCATCATGCGAATCTTTGTCACCGGTGCGTCCGGCTGGATCGGGTCGGCCGTCGTTCCGGAACTGCTGCAGGCCGGCCATCAGGTGACCGGGCTGGCCCGGTCCGACGCTTCGGCCGAGGCGCTGGCCGAGGCGGGGGCCGACGTCGAGCGGGGCACCATCGACGATCTTGATCTGCTGGGGAAGGCGGCGGCCGCGGCGGACGGCGTCATCCACCTGGCGTTCAAGCATGACATCGCGTTCACCGGCGATTTCGAGGGGGCGGCGACGGCCGACCGCACCGCGATCGACACGTTCGGGGACGCGCTGGCCGGCTCGGGCAAGCCGTTCACGATCGCGTCGGGCACGCTGATGGTGGCGCTGCCCGGCCAGGTCGCGACCGAGCGGGACGGCCTGCAGTCGGGCGCGGCCGCCGGGCACGGGGCCGGGCCGTCCATGCGGGCCGAGAACGCGCTGGCCACGCTGGCGCTGGCCGACCGCGGGGTGCGCTCGTCGGTGCTGCGGCTGCCGCCGACCGTGCACGGCGACGGCGACAACGGGTTCATGGCCGCGCTGGTCGGGATGGCCCGCGCGGCCGGCAACGCCGCCTACGTGGGCGACGGCGCCAACCGCTGGCCGGCCGTGCACCGGCTGGACGCCGCCAGCTTGTTCCGGCTGGCGGTCGAGCAGGCCCCGGCCCGTTCGGTGCTGCACGCGGTGGCCGACGAAGGGGTGGCGCTGCGCGACATCGCCGAGGTGTTCAGCCGCCACCTGAACGTGCCGCTGGTGTCGGTCACGCCCGAGCAGGCACCCGAGCGGTTCGGCTTCCTGGCCGGGTTCATCGGGCTCGACAGCCCGGCCTCGAGCACGATCACCCGCGAGCTGGTGGGCTGGCAGCCCACCCACCCGGGGCTGCTCGAGGACCTGGACCAGGGTCACTACTTCCGCTCCTGAACGGCCACCGGCCGGGACTTCGCACGAAGTCCCGGCCGGTGCCGTTCTCGCCCTTTATGAATAAATCAGTTGAGCACCCGGCGGCGGAACGTGATCGTGCCCAGGTAGCCGATGAGCACCGCCCCGCCGACCAGCACCAGCAGGATGGCCCAGGTGGCCAGGTGGCCGATGCCGGGGGTGAGCACCGAGCGCAGGCCTTCGGAGATGTAGATCATCGGGTTGAACAGCACCGCGATCTGCAGCCAGCGGATGCTGTGCAGGGCCGACCACGGGTAGTAGACGCAGCCGAGCATGGTGGCCGGCAGCAGGATCACCGCGAACAGCATCTGCATCTTGCGCGGGTCCATCAGCGTGCCGAGCAGCAGCCCCAGCGCCGCCGTCATCATCGAGGCGGCGACCAGGATCAGCGCCAGCAGGAACCAGTTGGTCACGTGCGCGTGCGGGCTCTGGCCGGAGGCGTGCACGAACAGCACGATCGGGACCACGATCAGCGCGCCGACGAAACCCTGGATCGCGCCGGCCACCATCTTCTCGAACGCGAGCACGCCCAGCGGCACCGGCGCCAGCGCCCGGTCCTCGATCGTGCGCTGCCAGGAAAACTCCATCACCAGCGGGAACGTGGTGCCGAGGATGCCCTGCATGAGCAGCATGGACGCCATCAGGCCGGGCAGCAGGATGGTGGAGAAGGTGGTCCCGTTGCCGCGGGCGGCACCGGCCTCGAACGACCCGGCCGCACCGATCTTGGGCAGCACGTAGGTGAACACGAACACCCACAGCAGCGGCTGGATCACCGAGCGGATGAACGTGGACGGGGCGTTGCGGCCGAGGACCCGGAACTCACGGGCCATCATCGCCGCGAACGTCTTCCAGGTGGTGGGGTGCGGCTCGGGGGCGCCGGTGATGACCGCGACCGTGCGGTCCGGTGCGGCCGCGGCCGACGACGACGGCGCACCGGGGGCCGGGCTGGGGGCGCCGGGCGGCGGGGTAGGGGTGGTGGTCGTCATTATTCGCGGTACTCCCGTCCCGTCAGGGTGAGGAAAACGGTCTCCAGGCTGGGCTTGAGCTGAGCGGCGTCGCGGACGGTGAGGCCCGCCCGGGCGCCGGCGGTGACCAGCTCACCGAGGATCCCGGCCGGGTCCTTGGTGAACACCCGGACCTGGTCGCCCTCGGTCTCGACCTTGCCAACCGTTGGCCGGCCGTCCAGCAGGGTGGCCGCGTCCACGGCGGCGGCGTCCCCGTCGTAGCGGACGGTGATCACGGTGTCGGCGCCCGCACCCTGCTTGAGCTCGTCGATCGTGCCGGCCGCGAGGACCAGGCCGTGGTCGACGACCGCGACCCGGTCGCAGAGCGCCTCGGCCTCTTCCATGTAGTGGGTGGTGAGCAGGATCGTCTGGCCCTCGTCGTGCAGCGCCCGCAGGGTGTCCCACAGGTTGACCCGGGTCTGCGGGTCGAGCCCGGCGGTCGGCTCGTCCAGGAACAGCACGTCCGGCCGGTGCACCAGCGCGCGGGCGATCATCAGCCGCCGGGCCTGGCCGCCGGACAGGTCGGTGGCCATCGCCCGGCGCCGGTCGGTCAGCCCGAAGGCGTTGACCAGCTGGTCGGCCCGGCGCAGCGCGTCACGGCGGCTGAGGCCGAAGAACCGGCCGCGGAACTCCAGGTTCTCGGTCACGCTGAGCTGCATGTCGAGCGTGTTGTTCTGCGGGACCACGCCGATCGTGCGCTTGACCCCGACCGGGTTGGCGACCACGTCGATGCCGGACACCCAGGCCCGGCCGCCGGTCGGCACGATCAGCGTGGTGAGCATGCCGATCGTGGTGGACTTGCCCGCCCCGTTGGGCCCCAGCAGGCCGAAGAACTCCCCCGGGGCGACGTCCAGGCTGATGCCGCGGACGGCGTCGACGTTGCCGCGGGAGGTGGTGTAGGTCTTGCGCAGGTCGTCGGTGCGGATCGCGGCGCCGGGCCGCGAATCCGGTCCGGCCGCCGCGGTCTCCTGGGCCGCTTCGGCCTTGGACGGCGGCGCCTGCACGGTTGAATCGGTCACGTACCGCGCTCCTTCCGGATCAGGGTGCTGAACCGCTCGATGGTGTCGATCAGGAACTTGCGGATCACCGGCTCGTCGGCCGGGTCCACGTAGTCAAAGCATTCGCGCCAGCGGGGCCCGACCTCGGTCAGCGTCTCGATGAGCTTGTCCATGCCGCGCTCGGTCACGTACAGGCGCACGACCCGGCGGTCCTGGACGTCCCGTTCACGACGGACCAGGCCGTCCCGGACGAGGGTGTCGACCACGGTGGTGACGGTGCCCGGGGTGGACCAGCCGCGGGCCGCGACCTCGCTCGACTTGAGGCCGTTGCGGGCGGCCAGGACACGCAGGACGGCCAGGCCGGCGCCGGTAATGCCGGTGCCCTGGACGGTCTGGCCCCAGAACGTGCCCATGGTGCGGGCGGCCATCGGGAGCAGCTCGGGCAGGGCGGCGTCGTCGGGGATCTTGGCGTCTTCGTCGCCCCAGGCCCAACCGGCTTGTTTGGACCGCTCGACGGCCGATTGAAGGTCGTCGGGCGAGAACTTCGGGTGAGCCGCCGTTTTCGAGGGTGGCTCGGGGGTGCCTGAGCCGGGGGCGACGGGGCCGGGGCTGACCGGCTCGCCGGGGGCCGGGGGTGGATAGGCCGGTTGGGATGTCACGAGACCAGCATGGCGTTCCCGCTGGTTCGGTGTCAAATTATTTGAGGACGAACTATTTGAGGCATAAATGTCCGGTTCGGTGCGGGAGAGGCCGGTTCACCGATAACTTGATCGCGGCATATGGGGGGCCGACGAAGGAAGACGGCAGTGATCGAGATCAGCGTGCCCACCCAGCAGATCTTGCAGACCATCCGGATCACTCAGGGCCCCGACGAGGCGGTACTCCCGGTAGAGATCACCGGGGCCAGCCTGGACCGCGGCATCGTGCGCTATCAGGCGTGGATGGACGGGCAGGAGCGAATCCTGGAGGCCAAGGTGGAGGCGGTGCTGTCGTTCCTGAACGTGACGAGCGGACGCATCGTCGATGTGTCCTTCGACCCGGCCGGTCTGGTCAGCTTCGCCCTCGCTTAGCGGGACGGCGGCTCAGACGGGCGCGGAGCGACGGGCCAGCTCGGCCTGGCCGGCCGAGCGCATCGCATCCACCGGGGCCGGGCGTACGCCCGTCATCAGCTCGAACTGGCCGGCGGCCTGGTGCAGGAGGAGGTCGAGGCCGCCGACGACGGTGGCGCCGGACTGCTGGGCGGCTTGGGCCAGGCGGGTGGGCCAGGGGGCGTAGACGACGTCGAAGACGGTGGCGGGGGCGGGGTGGCCGGCGCCCAGTTGGCCGGCCAGGAAGTCGGCGGCGCCGGCTGGGCCGGTGGAGATGAGCAGGTCGGGAGCGGTGTCACCCGCTTCCGTGAGGGTCTGCAGGTCGACCCGGACGTCCAGGCGGGCCGCGACCGGCAGGAGGCTGGCGGCCCGGGCGGGGTCACGGACGGCGACCGTCACCGTGGATAGGCCGACGGCTCGCAGGGCGGCCAGGGCCGAGCAGGCGGTGGCGCCGGCGCCGAGGATGATCGCGGACTTCGGGGCGGCCACGCCGGCTTCGGCCAGGGCGGACACCATGCCGGGGACGTCGGTGTTGTAGCCGCGCCGTTGGCCGTGGTCGAACACCACCGTGTTGACCCCGCCGACGTCGGCCGCCAGCGGCTCGATGGTGTCGAGCAGCGGCAGCACCGCCCGCTTGAGCGGCATCGTCAGCGACAGGCCGGCCCAGTCATCGTCGCAGGAGGCGAGCAGCGCGGCCAGGCCCGACTCGGCGCATTCAATGGCGGTATAGGTCCAGTCGGTCAGGCCGAGCGCGGCGTACCCGGCCCGGTGCAGCACCGGGGACAGCGAATGGGCGATCGGCGACCCGAGGACGGCGGCTTTCACCGGGCCGATGCTATCGGGCTCACTTGCCCAGGTTCTGCTCCAGCTCCTGCCGGAACTGCTCGAACTGGGTCTGGCTGGAGGTGAACTTGGTCAGCCCGGTCTTCGGGTTGGTGGTCACGAAGTACAGGTCGTTGCCGGACGCCGGGTGCAGGGCCGCCTCGATCGCGGCATGGCCGGGGCTGTCGATCGGGCCCGGCGGCAGGCCGGCGAACCTGTAGGTGTTGTAGGGCGAGTTGCTCTGCAGCTGCTGGTTGGAGGCGATGATGCCGAACGTGTTCAGCCCGTACATCACCGTGCTGTCCAGCTGGAGCTTCATGTTCTTGTTGAGCCGGTTGTAGATGACCCGGGAGATCTGCGCGTAGTAGGTGGTGCTGCCGCCCTCGGCCTGGATCAGGCTGGCCACGGTGATGATCTGGCCCGGGGTCATGTGCACGGCGGCGGCCGCCGCGCTCAGGTTGTCGCTGTCGGCTTCCTGGTTGAACCGCGCCACCATGCCCTGGAGCACGCTGGCCGCGGTCTGGTTGGGCTGCACCTCGTAGGTGGCCGGGAACAGGTAACCCTCGGGCTTGCCGTTCGCGTAGGAGGGCAGGCCGAGCGACCCCGGCGACTTGAGGGCCTGCTGGTAGTCGGTCAGCGGGATGCCGGAGTGGGCCCCGAGCTGGGCCTCGATCTGGGTCAGCCGCAAGCCCTCGGGGATGGTGACCTTGTCCTGGACGACCGAGGCCGGGTTGACCAGCGCCGCGTAGGCGAGCGTGGCCTTCATGTGCTTCTTCAGCCGGAAGAAGCCCGGCTCGATGGTGCGGGTGCTCTTGCTGTGCTCGGCGGCCAGCTCGAACGACCGAACGCTGGCGACCACGCCCAGCGTGACCAGGCGCTGGCCGACCTGGGTGGCAGTCTGCCCGTCCTGCACCTGGGCGATCACCTGGCCGGTGCCGCCGGTGGTGTAGTCGGCCGGGTAATAGCGGCTCTGGACGGCGTTGTAGACGAAGTAGCCGCCGATCCCGACCGGGATCAGCAGGACAACGAGGATGACGATGAGCGGGACCAGCCAGCGCCGGCGGCGCTTGCCGGTACCGCCGCTGCCTCTGCCACCGCGGCCGGACCGGCCGCCCCGGCCGCCCCGACCGCGGCCGCGCCCGGCGTCGCCGTCGTCGTAGTCGTCGTCGCGGGGGCCGCCGAGGCCGGGGACGAAGCGTTCACCGTCTGAGTAGCCGTCCTCGTCGTCCCAGGCCGGCTCCGATGCCGAGGGGGCCGAGCCGCGCGCGCGGGCCCGCCCGGGGCCGGCCACGTGCTGGGCGTACTCGGCGGGGCCGGGATCGTCGTAGCCGGCCGGGTCCTGGTACGGGTCGCGGCGGCCGGCGTAGCCGTCGCGGTCGTCGTACGGTTCGGCGTCGTTGGAGTAGCTGTCCGGTTCGGCGTACCGGTCGGCGCGGTTGGCGTAACCGTCGCGGTCGTCGAACTCGTAGTCCTCGGGCTCGGGCTCGGGGTCACGGCCGCGGCCGCGGCGGGCGGCCTGGGCGGCGGGCGGGCGGTAGGCGTCGTCGCCGTCGTTGGCGGGCGGGTAGGGCTCATCGTGGGGGACGAAGCCGGGCTGGGTTGCGCGTCCGGGGTGGGCCTGGGGGGCTCGTGAGGCTGAAGGGGCCGTGGGTGATTGAGGGGCCTGAGGACCTCGTGAGGAGGGTGGGGCCCAGGGGTTGGACTGGGACTGGGTCTGGGTCTGGGTCTGGGGGGCCAGCGGGTGGGGCCGGGTTTGCGGGGGCTGGGAGGCCGACCGGGACTGAGGGGCCGACGGGGCTGGTACGGCGGGCGAGTTGGGCCGGAACTGAGGAGCCGCCGGGGCTGGTGAGGCCGATGGGTTTCGCCGGGACTGCGGGGCCGTTGGGTCCTGCGGGCCGCGTGGATTCTGTGGGCCGCGCGGGTTCTGTGGGCCGCGTGGGTTCTGTGGGCCGCGTGGGTTCTGTGGGGCCGTTTGATTTTGCGGGCCGCGGGGGTCCTGCGTGGTCCGTGGGTCCTGGGCGTCCCATGAGTCCTGGGAGTCCCGCGGGTCCTGGGGGCCGGGGCGGCGGCGTCGGCCGGGCTGGGGCTGGGCGGAGGGGTCGGCGGGCTGCTCGGGGCGGCCGCTGCGACGGGTGCCCTGGTAGGGGCGAGCGCCTTCCTGGGACTGGGGAGCGTCCTGTGACTGCTGAGGCTGAGGGCCGGTGGCGCGGGGGTTGGTGAACCAGCCGCCGGGCGGGGTGTGGCCGGAGTGGCGGCCCCGGGGCCCGGCCGGGGGCTCACCGGCCGGGGCGCCGCCGCCCGCGCCGCTCGAGCCACCGCCGCCGCCCGCGCCACCCGGGGCGCCGCCGTTGGCCGCACCGCCGGCGTGGTCCGGGGGCAGGGTGAAGTCGGGGCGGGGGCCGTAGCGTGACGGCCATCCCTCCGGGGCGTCCGCTTCGGCGGCGGTCGGGCGCGCGTGCCTGCGGCCGCGGCCCGGTTCTCCGCGATCTTCCGGCGGATAGCTCATGTGGTCTTCCTGCCCCCGCTGGGCACGAGTTCACCTGGTGGGTTTCCGGTCGCGCGTTCGCTGTCGAGGGCGGCCTGCAGCAACACGGCGGCCGCGGCCGCGTCGACGCTCTGGCGGCGGGCCTTGGAATTCTTGCCGCCCTGGCGGAGCACGGCGTGAGCCGTCGTGGTGGTGAAGCGCTCGTCGAACAGGCGGACCGGGACCGGAGCGATCCGTTCCGCGAGGCTGGTGGCGACCGCGCGGGCGGTCACCGCGGCCTGCCCCTGGCGGCCGGCCAGCGTGGTCGGCAGGCCGACGATGACCTCCAGCGCCTCGTGCCCGCTGGTCAGCTCGGCCAGCCGGTCCAGGTCAGCGCGGCCGTGCCGGATCACCTCGAGCGGGCTGGCCAGCACCCCGTCGGGGTCGCTGCGGGCCACCCCGACGCGGACCGAGCCCACGTCGACCGCCAGCCGCACGCCGCGCCTCACCGCGCCCGGCCCGGGCTGAGGCGCGGGCGCGAAACCCGGCGAGCAGGCCGAAGGCGCGGCAGACACGCAGGCAAGCATGGCATCACGTTAACCTGCCGGCCTACGCGCCGTCCCTCAAAGCATCCCGAACCGCCGCAAACGCCACCTCGATGCGGCCGTCGCCGTCGGGGCCGAGGGGCGCACCGCCCCCCTGGGCGACGTCAGGCTTGCCACCGCCCCCGCCGCCGAGCGTCCGGGCGGCCACCCCGACCAGCGCGCCGGCCGCCAGCCGGCGGTCCCGGGCCGCGTCGTTGACGGTGACCACCACGACCGGGCGGTCGGTGGGCACGCCCACCACCATCACCACGGCCGGGTGGTCGGCCGGGATCCGGCCGCGGACGTCGAGAGCCAGCTTGCGGATGCTGTCGGCGTCGGTGCCGTCCGGCACCCGGTGGCCGACGAACGCCACCCCGCCGATGTCCTCGGGCCGGGCCGCCAGGTCACCGGCCACCTCCAGGAGCTGGGCGGACCGAACCCGCTGGAGCTCGCGCTCGGCCTCCCGGAGCCGGGTGACCAGCGAGGAGACCCGCTCCGGGAGCTCCTCCCGGCGGGTCTTGAGCTGCTCGGACAGCTGACTGACGAGGACGTTCTCCTTGGCCAGGAAGCGGAACGCGTCGATCCCGACCAGCGCCTCCACCCGGCGGACACCGGAGCCGATCGAGGACTCGCTGAGCAGCTTGATCAGGCCGAGCTGACCGGAGTGGGCCACGTGGGTGCCGCCGCACAGCTCGCGCGAGTAGTCGCCGACCTCGACCACCCGGACCTCGTCGCCGTACTTCTCGCCGAACAGGGCGAGCGCGCCCATCGACCGGGCCTCGTCGATCGAGGTTTGGAACGCCCGCACGTCCAGGTCGTTGACCAGCACCTGGTTGACCTCGTCCTCGGTCTCGGCCAGGACCGAACGGGGCACCGCCCCGGGTGAGGTGAAGTCGAACCGCAGCCGGCCGGGGGCGTTCTCCGAGCCCGCCTGGGCGGCCGCGTCGCCCAGCGCGCCGCGCAGCGCCCGGTGCACCAGGTGGGTCGCGGTGTGCGAGCGGGAGATGGCCCGGCGCCGGTCCACGTCGATCTCGGCGAACGCGGGCGAGCCCACGCTGACCTCACCGAAGCTGACCTTGCCGCGGTGCACGATCAGGCCGGGCAGCGGCACCTGGACGTCGAACACCTGGATCTGGCTGTCGGGGCTGCCACCCTGGCCGGCGACGCGGATGACGCCGCCGTCGGGCAGCTGGCCGCCGCTCTCGGCGTAGAACGGGGTACGGTCGAGCACCACCGAGACCGCTTCGCCCTGGCGGGCGGACGGTACCGGCAGGTCGTCGACCAGCAGGCCGACCACCATCGCCTCGCCGGAGAACTGGTCGTAGCCGGTGAACACGCTGGCACCGGCCCGTTCGCGCAGGTCGGCCAGCACCGAGATGTCGGCGTTGCCGGTCTTCTTCTGGGCCGCGTCGGCCTTGGCCCGGTCGCGCTGGGCCGCCATCAGCCGCCGGAAGCCCTCCTCGTCGACCGCCAGCCCCTGCTCCTCGGCCATCTCCAGGGTCAGCTCGATCGGGAACCCGTAGGTGTCGTGCAGCTGGAACGCCTGCTCGCCGGAGAACCGGTCCGCCTTCTTGCGGCGGGTCTCCTCGACGGCCGCGTCGAAGATCGCGGTGCCGGTCCGCAGCGTGCCCAGGAACGCCGCCTCCTCCGCGTCGAGCACGGTGTGGATGTTGGCCGCGTCCCGGCGCAGCTCCGGGTAGAGCGGCGCCATCGCCTCGATGGCGGTCGCACCCAGCTCGTGCAGGAAGTGCTCGTCGCTGCCGGAGCCGTGGCCGCCGCCGCGCTGGCCACCGGACAGCATCCGCAGGTTGCGGATGCTGCGGCGCAGGATCCGGCGCAGCACGTAGCCGCGGCCCTCGTTGCTGGGGATGACCCCGTCCTCGACCAGCATGACCGAGGCGCGCACGTGGTCGGCGACGACCTTGAGGGCGACGTCGTTGCGCTCGCTGACGCCGTAACGCTGTTCGGTGAGCTCGGCCGCCCGGTCCAGGATCTTGTAGGTGGTGTCGACCTCGTAGATGTTGTCGACGCCCTGGAGGATGGCCGCCATCCGCTCCAGGCCCATGCCGGTGTCCACGTTGCGGAACGGCAGCGGGCCCTCGATGTCGAAGTCGGTCTTGGAGCGGAACGCGCTCAGCTGGTCCTGCATGAAGACCAGGTTCCAGACCTCCAGGTAGCGGTCCTCGTCGGCCTCCGGGCCGCCTTCCTTGCCGTACTCGGGACCGCGGTCGTAGTAGATCTCCGAGCACGGGCCGCCGGGGCCGGGCACGCCCATGCTCCAGTAGTTGTCGGCCAGGCCGCGGCGCTGGATCCGGTTCTCGGGCAGCTTGACGACGTCCCGCCAGATCGCGTAGGCCTCATCGTCGTCGGGCAGGACGGTGGCCCACAGCTTGTCTTCGGGGAAGCCGAACCCGCCGTCGTGCTCGGAGCGGGTCAGCAGCTCCCAGGCGTACGGGATGGCCATGTCCTTGAAGTAGTCGCCGAACGACCAGTTACCGAGCATCTGGAAGAACGTGGCGTGCCGGGTCGTCTTGCCGACCTCTTCGATGTCACCGGTGCGCACGCACTTCTGCACGTCGACGGCCCGCTTGTAGGGCGGGGTCTGCTGGCCGAGCAGGTACGGCTTGAACGGCTGCATCCCGGCGATGACGAACAGCACCGTGGGGTCGTCGGCGACCAGCGAGGCCGACGGCACGACCGTGTGCCCATGCTGCTCGAAATACCCCAGGAAGCGGCGCGCGATCTCTGCCGACTCCATCAGCGGCCATCCTTCACATGATTGATAACTATCCCGCGGGCCGTCCCGGCGAGCCCGGGGACGGCGCGGTTACTGGTTGGTGGTCTTGGCCAGGTTAGAGCCTGGCTGGTCTTCCTGCCGATCCGTATACAGGTCCATGCCCGCGCGCACGTCGCGTGCGAACCGGCCCGCCGACCGCACCCCGGCCACGGCCGCCTTCTGCGCGCGCCAGGCGGCCCGGGAGGTGCGCCAGGCCGTCCGGGTCGCGGAAAAGGGCGCCGGCCGGGGGGAACGCCGGGCCGCGGCGGACCCCGGGCGGCGGGACGTTTTCAGTATTTCCCTGGGCGGCATGGGTGCGGACGGTTGCGTTGGCGACCGCGGCGGCCAGAACGGGCCGGGATCGGACTCCGGCCGCTCACCGGTCACGCGGACCTGGACCGCGCGGCCCACCGCGGTGGCGCGCCGGTAGCCGGCGATCCCGGCCGCGGCCCCGACCGACAGCCAGAACGCTCGCCGGATCATCGCCGGCCTCCCGCGGACTCCGCCTTGGCGGCGGCCGGGATCGCCCCGGCCGGTACCGTCTGCCCGTCGCGGCGCAGCGAGACCGCGTGCCGGACCCCGTAGACGAGGGCCGCGGCCCGGCCGGCCGGCCCGGTGGCGACCGCCCGGCCCAGCCCCGCCAGCGCCGACACCTGGGCGCTGAGCTGGGACATGCCGGTGTTCAGCTCGTCCATGCCCTCGGCCACGGTGCTGGTCGCGTCCAGCTGCTGGTGGGCCCGGTCGACGGCGGCCTGGGCTTGCTCGAACACGCCGTCACTGCGGGTGCGCATGTCGGCGACCAGGCGGCGGGCCTCGGCCAGCAGCCGGGCCAGCCGGATCAGGACGTAGACGGCCGCGCAGACCAGCACGGCGAAGAAGAAGGCAGCGACCAGCGCGGCCACATCTCCCCAGTTGATCATGCGTGTTTCCTTTGACGGCTCGACGGACAGGGCGCCGGGCCGACCTTATCGCGCGGAGGTCCCGCCTGACCTGCGAAGGATGGCGCGGATCTTTGCGGCGCGGTCGGCTACCCGGGCCTCGTTACCGTGCCCAGAGGGCTCGTAGTAAACCCGATCGGCTACTGAATCAGGAGCATAACGCTGGGTCACGACTCCTTCGTCGAAGTCGTGCGGATAACGGTAGTCCTCGCCGTGGCCGAGCTGGCCCGCGCCCGCGTAGTGGGCGTCCCGCAGGTGGGCCGGCACCGGGCCGATCAGCCCGGCCCGCACGTCGGCCGAGGCGGCGGTGATCGCCTTGATGACCGCGTTCGACTTGGGCGCCAGGGCCAGGTGGATCACGGCCTGGGCGAGGTTGATGCGGGCCTCCGGCAGCCCGACCATCTCCACCGCCTGGGCGGCCGCGATCGCGACCGGCAGCGCGGTCGGGTCGGCCATGCCGACGTCCTCGCTGGCGTGCACGATGATCCGGCGGGCGATGAACCGCGGGTCCTCCCCCGCCTCGATCATCCGGGCCAGGTAGTGCAGGGCGGCGTCGACGTCGCTGCCGCGGATCGACTTGATGAACGCGCTGATCACGTCGTAGTGCTGGTCGCCGCCGCGGTCATAGCGGACCGCGGCCCGGTCGACGGCCCGTTCGAGCACGGCGGTGTCGATGACGCCGCCCTGGGGCATGCCGAGGGCGGCCGCCTCCAGATAGGTCAGGGAGCGGCGGGCGTCGCCGCCGGCCAGGCGGACCAGATGGTCGAGGGCCTCGTCGTCGAGCTCGACGCTGTCGCCGAGGCCGCGGGGGTCGGCGATGGCGCGGGTGATCACGCCCTTGATGTCGTCGTCGGACAGGCTCGTCAGCGTCAGCAGCAGCGACCGCGACAGCAGCGGGCTGACCACCGAGAAGAAAGGGTTCTCGGTGGTGGCGCCGATGAACGAGACCCAGCGGTTCTCGACCGCGGGCAGCAGCGCGTCCTGCTGGGTCTTGGAGAACCGGTGCACCTCGTCGATGAACAGCACGGTCTGCTGGCCGGTCATACCCAGATCGCGGCGGGCGGTCTCGACGGCGGCGCGAACGTCCTTGACGCCGGCCGTGACCGCCGACAGCTCGACGAACTTACGCTTGGTGACCTGGGAGACGACGTAGGCCAGGGTGGTCTTGCCGGTCCCGGGCGGGCCCCACAGCAGCAGCGACATCGGCGCGTCGTTGTCGATCAGCTTGCGGAACGGGGTGCCCTCGCCGGTGAGATGCTGTTGCCCGACGACCTCGTCGACGGTCCGCGGGCGCATCCGCACCGCGAGGGGCGCGGTCGCGGCGGCGGCTTCCTGCTCCGCGTCATCGAACAGGCTGCCGGACTGGGGCGGCTGGCCTCCGTAGGTTCTGGCCACACACTGACAGTAACCGACCGGCGCACCGAAACGTTACCTGGCGATGGGTTTCCGGGGGCGTGTGGTGGTTTCGGGGATGATGGGTGGTTTGGGGTGACGCGGGGCTGCGGGTGGCGTGGGCGTGGCTGGGGGTGTTGCGGGGTGCTTCTTGCTGTTATCAGTCGTTGAGTGGCGGGCGCTGGGCGGGAGCGGGAGCGGTGGAGGGAGTTGGAGGCCTGGGGTGAGTGGCGCGGCGCGGCGAGCTCAGCTTGCGGCTTCTTGCTGTTATCAGAAGTAGGGCCGAGGTTGGCGTCGCGCGGGAAGTACACATGTACTGCCGAGGTTCCTGGGGTCTGGGTGACGCGAGAGGCGACCGGGCGGGGTCGCGGCTCCTCGGTGAGGTCTCACTGGAGCAGTGACAGGGATAATCCCTGCTATTGCTCCAGCGAAACTGCGGCCGGAACGGGTGTGACTGGTGGGGTTGCGCGAGGCACGACTAGTGCACACTCATGGCCGGGCTGGGCCCATCCTGGAGCCCGAAGTACCCGTCGGAGGCACAACACCACGCGCCTCCCGGGACCACAGCGGCAGGTGTGACGCAAGACGCGGCCGTGGCAGAAGGGGCGCCGGGTCAGGGTCGCCGGACGCCCCCGGGTCGGGGTCTGCGGACGGGGCGGGGTGACGGCGGGGCGGGGTGAGCGGGACCGGGGCCGGAGCGGGGACCGGAGTACGGCGGGGTGCTGTCCGGTCACGGGAAATCAATCCCCGGGGCAGCAGAGGCCGGCCGGAGCCGGAGAGCAC
>Ga0213875_10000583_pt1 | contig 29524 bp, 25 predicted proteins | sample BarmaccomBMRX_R8_FD_160105 | JGI IMG/M metagenome (GOLD analysis project Ga0213875, IMG submission 160105) | Root-associated microbial communities from Barbacenia macrantha in rupestrian grasslands, the National Park of Serra do Cipo, Brazil - RX_R8 | ecosystem: Host-associated > Plants > Roots... | reverse complement strand
ACGAGATCTTGTCCTCCATCGAGGAGGCTGGTAGCGACCGCGTGGTGGTTCTGTCCGGGGCCGGAGGTAACTTTTGCTCCGGGTCGGATCTGAGAAGTGACCGGCGCGCCACCGAGCACCCGCTGCGCCGTACTCGCCGTGCTCACGGCGTGGTGGCACGCCTGCACTCGCTTCCGATGCCGACCATCGCCAAGGTTCGCGGCGCCGCCGTGGGCGGCGGGGCCAGCCTCGCACTCGCGTGCGACTTCGTACTGGCCTCGCCGACCGCCTATTTCTGGCAGATATTCACCGACCGCGGGATGTCGCCCGACACCGGAAGCTCGTGGATCCTGCCTCGTCTGGTCGGCCTTCAGCAAGCCAAGCGGCTCGCATTTTTCGGAGGCCGCCTTGACGCAGACCAAGCGCACCAGGCCGGGCTGGTCACTTTGGTGGAAAAAGATGACGAGCTCGATCGGCGCGTGGCGCAATGGGCTACAGATTTGGCTCAGCGGGCTCCGGTGGCGCTGGCGATGACCAAGGCCCTCCTCAATCGGAGCTTTGAAAGCACGTTGGATGAGGCGCTGGCGCACGAGGCAGCTGCGCAGGCGGTAAATCAGCTGGGGGAAGATGGCCGGGAGGCGATCAGTGCGTTTCTCGAAGATCGGCGTCCGAAATACAGCGGACGATGATACCGGTCTTCCGGCTGAGGCGGCGAAAGTACGATGGGGACGACCTACAGCTGAACGAGGGGGCAGACAACCATGGCGCCAGGCTCCAAGCCGGCCGAGCGCAGGATAAGCCGGAACGATGCGCGGCGCGCGGAGATCGTCGATATCTGCGCCGGCCTGTTCGCCCGACAAGGCTACGCTGAGACCGGCATTGCCGAGATCGCCGACAGCGTCGGGCTGGCCCGTGGTGCGCTTTATTACTACATCGGCTCAAAAGAATCTCTTCTGGCCGAGATTCACGACCGCGTGCTCATACCGCTGCTGACCGAAACGCACCGCATCGTCGATATGGACACAAGCCCGGAAGAACGCTTGCGTGAGGTGTCCAGGGTCCTGCTCGAAGCGATCATCGAACGGCGTGATCACGTGTGGGTGTTCTTGCACGAGTACCGCTCGCTCACCGGCCCCCGGCGCGAGAGGTTCAGAGAGCAGCGCCGCGAGTTCGAGAGTCTCCTCGGCCAGCTCTTCCGTGAAGGCGTAGCCGATGGATCGCTCCAGATCGACGACGAGTACAGTACCGTGATCGCCTTTCTCGGTTTGCACAATTACACCTACCAAGTAGTGAGATCGCACCCTGAGCTCGAGGCGGCGAAGCTGTCACAGATCTACTGCGACATTTTCTTCAACGGGGTCACGGTAAAGACCAGGTCTTAACCTGCCAGCGGTAGCAGGCGCGATCAGCAGGTGATCACCGTCGGGCGCGATGCTGTAACTCCTTGAGCGAATCTCCATCCTGGCGAAGGGTGGCGCGCAGGTTGATGTTTGGCGCCTGCATTCTCGACCGAGTGCAAACGTGCGCATTCTCGGTGACCATGCGAATACGGTTCAGTCACTGCCCTGTCCCGTAAGAGCCGTGATCTGGCCGACTCGACGGGACTTGACTATTTCTTCGCAGCTCAAGCCTTGTGATGCTCGGATCTCCGTAGTAGTGTACTGACCGTTCGAACTATACGGATCGAGAGGTATTAAGCCCGGGCACGAGTGACAGCCGGAGACGCATCCTGCCGTGCGCGCGGTGCGATCTGAACAGCTGTTTTATAGCAGCAACCCGTCATTTAAGCGTGCCTTTTATGTCTTTTTCTGGCTTGCTTCTTGATTGTCCGAGAATTAGATTTGCGGGAGAAACGATGGTCGCAATGAAGCGCTTTCCCGGAAGATCCAGCCTGGCGCTGGCGTGCGCCGCTCTAACGGTCGCTGCGGCAGTTTCGGCCTGTAGCAGTAGCTCATCGGGTGGCTCTTCCGGGTCATCGTCCGGGACAAACTCGGACAGTTCATCAAGTACCAGTGCCTGTGCCACCAAGGCAAAAGCAGAAGTCGCCAAGTACGAAGCGCCAGTAAGCTTCACGGCCAGCAAGCTTCCCAAGTCGGTGGCCAGTCTCAACCCCTCCTCGACCACCATCGCGTACGTGGGGGACACGTCCGCCGAGGTGCTGGACGACGCCTACAAGGGCATGGCCGCCGCGGCCGAGAAGCTCGGTTTCAAGGTGAAGCTCTACAACACCGGCGGCGGTATTCCCCAGACTGACCAGGCCATCAGTGAGGCCATCAACGCGCACGCGAGCGTGATCGTGCCGAGCGCGGTACCGCTGGCCCTCATCACCAGCGGCATTCAGCACGCGACGCAGGCGCACGTCCCGATCATGTCGCTGTACGAGACGCCGGAAAACGGCCCGCTGCCTGACGTCAAGTACACGGTGCAGCTGTCGGGCACGGTGACGGGTACCGAGGCAGCCTGGTTCGCTTTGGCCAAGACAAACTGCAAGCTCAAGATGGGCGAGATCTATTCACCCGACGAAGGCCAGTCGGTCAACGCCGACAAGGCCATGAAGGCGACCTTCGCCCAGTGGTGCCCGAAGACATGCAGCATCGTGTCGGCCAGCGAGACCAATCCGCAAGGCGGTACCTCCTACACCACGACCCTTACGTCGTCCCTGGTGGAGGCGCACCCGGACATCAACTACATCTATTCCGAGGACGCGGGCGACACGACCTTCATCCTCCAGGGCCTGCGTTCACTCGGGAAGATCAACAAGGTCGGCGTCGACACGATCGGTGGCGTGCCCTTCGAGGACCAGGCCATCAAGGATTCCACCTCCGGGCTGTCCGCTGAGGTGGCCTCGCCGGGCTTCGTGTACGAAGGCTGGCTGGCCATGGATGGGGTCCTGCGAACGCTGTCCGGCGGCACTGGCACCGAAGCCATCCCGCAGCGACTCGTCGAGAATTCATCGTCGGCGTCCAGTAATCCCTACGCCTCGCTCACGAACTACCCGAAGCTCTTCCTGAGCACCTGGCAGAGCAGCTGATGGCGGACGAACCAGCCAGCCAGCCAATCCTTGAACTCGAGCGGGTTACGAAGTCCTTCGACCACATCACGGTCCTGGACGCTGAGGACATCACGATCCGCCCGGGTTACGTGTACGGGCTGCTCGGCGCCAACGGCTCCGGTAAGTCCACGCTGGTCAAAGCGCTGGCTGGATACCACGCACCCGACTCGGGCTCAGCTGGAGCTCTCCGCGGTCAGCCCATTCACTGGCCGCTCCGGACATCGTCGTCGGGCATCGCGGTGGTGCCACAAGATCAGGCACTGGCGCTGGAGTTGTCGATAACCGACAACTTCCTGGCCGCGCGCCGTCGTTTTCGGAGCCTGGCGGGACGGATCAGCTGGCACCAGGAGCGGGAAGCCACGCGCCGGTCGCTGCGACGTATCGGCCTGGACCGAGATCCAGCCGACATCGTCGGCACGCTGACCGCCGCCGAACGAGCGCTGGTAGAGATCGCCAGAAGCCTGGAAGAGGTCCTCCTCACGCAGGTGGATTCGCCACTGCTCATCCTGGATGAACCCACCGCGAACCTGGCGCAGAACGACGTCGAAAGGGTCTTCGCGGCGACCCGCGAGATTGCTGATCAGGGTGGCGCGGTCATCATCGTCAACCACCGGATGAGCGAAGTACGGGCCAGCTGCGATTACCTCTACGTGCTCAGAGATGGCCGGGTTTCCTTCCGCGGGCAGGCGAACCAGGGTGACAGTACTGAGGTGCTGACGGCGATGTTCGGGCGCACCGTGGGTGCGCTGACCGCGCCATCGCAAAGTGAGCTGACGGCAGGCCAGGCACCGCTGCTGCACCTCTCCTGCTCGGCGGAAATGAGCAACATCGGGGACCTCGATATCTACGGTGGCGAAGTAGTCGGCATAACGGGCCTGGTCGGGATGGGGCAGGACGTTCTGCCCTACCGGATCATGGGCATGCAGAATCGCGCGGACCTGTCCGTATCGGGGCCGCGCGGACCGCTGCGTCACGGTCCCGAGGAGGCCTGTGCCGCTGGTCTGGCTCTGCTCCCGGCCGACCGCTCGGCCGCAGCCTTCTGGACAGCGGGAACGGTAGCGGAGAACTACACCATCGGGCGATTGCGGACGAAACGCTCGCGCTGGCCGCTGGTACTGAATCGCGACCTGCGCGCCGCCGGGACACGGATGGTGTCGGCCTGGAACGTCCGGGCCAGCTCGGCCGACGCACCCATTCACACCCTCAGCGGCGGCAACCAGCAGAAAGTCCAGATCGCCCGGGCTATCGACCGACAGCGGTGCACCGTCCTGATCGCTCACGAGCCGACTCAGGGAATTGACGTGGCCGCCCGGCTGGAGGTCATGACCGCACTTCGCGCATTCGCCGAGGCGGAGCGGGCTGTAGTGGTCTGTGGTGCCGATTACGAGGCGCTGGCTGAGCTGTGCGACCGGGTCGTCGTCCTGAAAAAAGGGGCGGACCCGGTCACCTTGCATCGCGCAGAGCTGTCGGAGGAGTCCATTGCCCAGTACGCGATGGATTCCGCGGTGACGACGCGCTAACGGAGAGAGCGATGAACGAGCACACTAAAGCCGACGAAAATCTGACCGCAGAAGCCCCAGCCGGCGACCGGCCGTCGAGCGAAAATGCGCAGTCCGCTGCCGCGCTGCTTGACGTAAGTTCCGCTGACCGCGGTCTGGCCGGTACCACGGTGCAGGTCGGGCGACGGCTCGGCCTGGTCGTGTTTGGCCTGATCATGGTGGCTCTGTTCGCCGGGCTGAGCCCGCACGCGTTCTTCACGCAGGGCACCGCCATCACCATCATCACGGCCGAAGCGGTTCCGATGATGCTCGCCCTGGCCGTCACCATCACGCTTCGGCTGCACGATCTGGACGTTTCCTTCGCGGCCGTCATGATTCTCACGGCCGTCATCGCCGCCGAGCTGCTGACGTCACATCATGTCAGTCTTCCGGTAGCGATCATTGTGGCGCTGGCGGTCGGTCTCGGCGTGGGCCTGATCAACGGCTTCATGGTCGTCATCTTGAAGCTGAGCAGCTTCATAGCCACTCTCGGAACGATGAGCGTGGCCGAAGGCTTGGCTCTCGCCGTCTCCCGCTCGCAGATCCTCACGGGTCTTCCCAAGGCTCTCACCTCGACGATGCAAGATGGCCCGGGCGGTGTACCGCTGGGCGCGATCATCGGCTGGGGTCTGCTGGTCATCCTGTGGCTGATCTTCGAGTACACGCCCTTCGGCCGGTACCTGCTTTTCATCGGCGGGAACCGTAAGGCTGCCGAACTGCTCGGATTGCCGGTGCGCCGGGTCCGTATCGCTGCCTACGCGATGACCGGGCTGCTGTTCGCCGCGGCCGGGCTCGTACTGGCCGGGATGTTGGGCTCTGTCGATCCCACCAGCGACGCCACCTTCCTGCTCAGCCCGCTCGCGGCCGCATTTCTCGGCACCACCGTCTTCCAACTGGGCCGGTTCAATGCGTGGGGGACCGGTGTGGCGATCTACGTGCTGGCGATCATCTCCACCGGTCTGCAGATTCTCGGTGCTTCAGCCTGGGTGGGCGATGTCTTCCAGGGCGGCGCGCTGATTATCGCGATCGCCCTGTCGCGCGTCCTCGGAAAGAACAGCGAAGTGGACCTCAAGCTGTGACCGGTATCGCGATCGTCGGAGCCTCGCCCAACAGCCCGCTCGTTCACGACCTGATCCGCAATCTTCGTGCCCACGGCAGTCCGGAAATCTTCCCGGTCAACCCACGCCACAAGACCATGTTCGGCCTGCCCGCGTTCGAGTCGATCGAGACGATCGGCCAGCCTTTCGACGCCTTCATCGCCGTTACCCCGGCGCCCACTGTTCCCGGCATTGTTGCTGCCGCGGCGAAGCTTGGATGTACCCGGGGCGCGGTCATTTCTGCGAGCTTTGCCGAGGCTGGGACGGAGCGTGGCCGGGAGCTGCAGCAGCAGCTCGTCGAGGCGGCCGGGGACAAGATAGAAATCTACGGACCTAACTGCATCGGCTTCGCTGACATGGCCGACGGCTTGTGCGCGATCGCCGAGCCGGTCCCACCCGGCCTGAGCCGAGGCCCGGTCAGCATCGTCTCTCAAAGCGGCGGCCTGACCTCGGCGATCATGGCGTCGCTGCTGGACGATGGCGTCGGCGTCGATTGGTGCGTTTCCATCGGCAACGGTGCATCGGTCGATGTCGCCCACGCCATCGACCACGCGGTGAGCCGTCCGGGCACCCGCGTAGTGTGTGTCTACGCCGAGGAACTACGGCCGCATGGCGACCGTCTCGTAGCCGCGCTGCAGAAAGCCCGCGACCGTGGGGTCGGCATCATCATGCTGCACCCCGGCACGTCCAGTAAGGCCCGGCTGCTAGTGCAGTCGCATACCGCCAGCGTGGCCGGTGACGATGTGCTGATTTCTGCCTTCTGCCGAGCGCACGGCGTCGTCCGGGTGACCAGCGTCGAGCAACTGGCCCGAGCCGCCGCGATCTGGGCTCGCCACGGAGCCAAGGCTCAGGGCGGCATCGCGGTCGTGGGTGGCGCCGGTGGTGCTTCAGTGCTCAGTACCGACCTGGCCGCGCAAACGGGCTTGGAGCTGCCGACCTTCTCGGCTCCCACGCTTGCGAAGCTCCGGGCGGGCGCCGGTGAGGGGTCCTTCATCGAGAACCCGCTGGATCTGGTGCGGCCATCGGTCCAGCGCTCGGAGCTGTACGGGCCAGTCTTCGACGATCCGGAGATCGACATGGTGCTGGACGTGGTCCCAGTCACCATGCCCGATTCCGACGAGCTGGGCGCCGCCGCCAATCATCGCGACAGCATCGACATGGTCGTATCGCTCAGCGAGGCGACGGGTAAGCCGGCTGTCGTCTGCTCAACGGCAACCGGGCCGTGGACGGGCTGGGCGGAGAACTACCGGCGCGAACATCCTCAGGTGCCGTTCTTCAGGGGCCTGCAACTGACCATGCAGGCGCTCGGTGCGCTGGCGGCCGCCTCCACCCGAACGCGTTCCCCGTCAGCACCCGACCGTGCGCTCCGGCCGTTCCAGCCGAACGACACGCTCGTCACCGAGATCGCCGGCCGGCGTGAGTTCACCCGGCTTGGTATCCCCGTCGTTCCCGGCGCCGACGCCCGCACGACCGCGGAACTGGCTCCGCTGCTGAACGGCCTGAATTACCCGGTGGTGGTCAAGGCGGATGTGCGCGGTGCGGCCCACAAAGGTGACCTCAGCGCCATCGAGCTTGGTTGCGCCGATCCGGATCAAGCGCTGGCGGCTGCCGAGCAGATCGTGGCGCGCCTGCACGCGGGCAACCTGGACCATTCGATCGAGGGGATCCTGGCCGAAGAGCAAGTGGCAGGGCGTGAGGTCTTGGTGGGTCTTACGCGCACCGCCCTCGGCGGATTTCTCACGGTCGTCCCTGGCGGCGTCGGTACCACCACCGGAGACCGCTTGCGAACCGTGGCGCTACCCGTCGCCGACGACATCATCAACGTTCTGGTCGCAGCCGCCGTGCCTGAACTACCAGCCGACGCATCGGGCCTCATCGCCGCCATCGAGATAATCCGGAAAATGGCTGGCGAATTCATCTCCGGTGGACTCCGGAATTATGTGCGGGTGGAAGTAAACCCGCTCATGGTAGGCGACGATAGCGCTGCTATCGCCGACATCCTAATGGAGCAAGGGTAAGGGAAAGGGCGCCAGTATGGGCAAGCTGATCATCGAAGAGCACGGCGACATCGTGGTCGCGACCATGAGCAACGTCGAGCGTCATAACGCCCAGGACAGTGGCATTCACGCTGGCTTCAAAGAGTTCTGGCCTTATCTGAAAGAATCCGAAAAGCTCAAAGTTTGCATCCTTACCGGAGATGGCGACAAAGCCTTTTCCTCCGGTCACGATCTGAAAGAGGCTGCGGAACAGTATGCCAGCGGCCAGATCAAGCCGGACTACGCGGAGGGGGCCAGCCTCGGCTACCCTCATCTCTTCCAAACCGGCAAGGTGATCATTGCCGCGATCAACGGCTACTGTTTCGCCGGCGGCCTTCTGACGGCCCTGGGCTGCCATCTGCGGATGTGCAGCCGAACCGCTGTTTTCGGCAATCCTCAGGTCCGGCGGGGCCGTGGCTCACGCGTACCCGTACACCTGCGGCGGGCCGGCGTGCCCACAGCTGTTGCCATGGACCTCGTCCTCACCGGTGACCGGATCGACGCCGAGCGCGCGTATCAGGTGGGCCTGGTCAGCCGGATCTTCGACGACAAGCAAGCGCTCCTCGACGGTGCGATGGCCGTCGCCAAGCAGATCGCCGCCAACTCCCCGCGCGCCGTAGCCGCCCCGATCCGGGCCTGGGAGGCCGGGATCATCGACTGGCCGATGAGCATGGCGTTCGGAGTCTGGGACCAGATCACCGAGGCGATGGTGCACGACGACGACTACCGCGAGCGGACGCTGCAGTTTGCGTCGCATGAGGGGCCCGGATCTCAGAAGGCCTAGCTGGTTCCGTCCAGTGGGCCGCGATCGACGATCAGGGAGTAAAGCATGGACGTAGGACTTTCACCAGATCAGCTCAGCCTGGCTGACGCGACGCGCAAGATGCTGGCCCGGCACTGGGGCAGCGAGGGCATCCGCGCGGCGGCGCTGCCCGACGGCCAAGGTCATTCGGCTGAACTGTGGAAGCAACTGACCGCTTCCGGCTGGCTGGGGCTGGCTTTCCCGACCGAGGTCGGGGGCGACGGTGGTTCGCTCATCGACCTCGGAGTGATCGTCCGCGAGGCCGGACGGGCGCTGGTGCCGACCACGTTCTCCAGCACGATGCACGCTGCCCTGCTCATCGCGGAGCTGGGCACACCCCAGCAACAGGATCGCTGGCTGCGGCCGATCCTCAGCGGTGAGTTGCTCGCGACCGTGGCCTATGCCGAGTCGGCCGCCGTCCATGACCCAGCCAGTTATCAGACCGCGGCTCGGCGGATCGAGTCGGGATGGTCCCTGTCGGGACGCAAGCTGTTCGTCGAAAACGCCTCCCTCAGCGGCCTCGTGCTGGTGGCCTCCCGAGTGGCACGCGATCAGGTGCCCAAGGGCCTGGGGATTTGCGCGGTGCCTCCGCAGGAGGAGGGGGTCTCGTTCCAGCGTCATGTGACCTTCGGCCACGACCTTCAGGACGAGATGAGCCTGGATGAAGTGATCATCGGCGACGACGCCTTCCTCGGATCTGACTCCGCCGAAGCCCTCCGGGGCTGGCGGCGCATAACCAAGGTCGTCACCGCGCTGGCCAGCCTGGAAATGGCGGGCGGAGCCCAGTCGATAGTGGAGCGCACGGCGGAATACGTGAAGGTGCGAGAGGCCTTCGGTAAGCCGATCGGCTCGTTCCAGGCCGTGCAGCACCACCTGGCCAATGCGGCCATGGCGGTCCGCGGAGCCGACCTCGCTGCCTGGCAGGCGCTCTGGCGGCTGTCTGAAGGCCTCCCGGCCGGCCGCGAAGTGGCGATAGCCAAAGCCAGTGCCGGCCGTGCCTACAAACAAGCATCGGTCATCGCTCATCAGCTCCACGGCGGAATGGGTTACATCGAGGAAACCGACCTTCACCTGTGGTCCAGGCGGGCCATAGCGGCGGACCTCCGGCACGGTTCAGCCAACCACCACATGCAGCGGCTCGCGGATCAAGTGGGAACGCTCTGACAGCGGAAGGGAAGGGGCACCAGTGAGGTTTGCGCTGACGCCGGAAGAAGCCGCATTCCAGGAAGAAGTCCGTACGTTCGCCCTGCATTACGTAGAGGCTGGTCTCGACAAAGAGGAGGAAAAGCGCCGTAGCGGCCATGGGGCGGGTGGCTTTTCACCGCTGGAGCTGCAGTTCTACAAAGATCTGGGCGAACGTGGCTGGAACTCCATGCACTGGCCCCGAGAATACGGTGGCCAGGAAGCCAGCGCCGCTATGAGTTCCATCCTCAGTTTCGAGCTCGAATACCAGCGGCTCCCGCAAGTTGAGTGGACCGTCTCGACCTTTGCGCCGACGATTCTCAAAAACGGCACGAAGGAGAACATCGACCTGTGGCTGGAGCGGATACGTAGCGGCGAGGTCGTCTTTGCAATGGGATACTCCGAGCCCGACGCCGGTACGGACCTGGCCAGCTTGCGCACCTCAGCCGTGCGCGACGGCGACAACTACATCATCAACGGCGAGAAAATCTGGAACAGCGGCGCTCACGTCTCTACCCATGAGTGGCTGGCTGTGCGAACCGACCCGTCGGCGCCCAAGCACCGCGGCATCTCGGTGATCATCGTCCCCATCGACGCTCCCGGCGTCGAGATCAGTCCGCTGTGGACCTGGGCGGGCAGCCGGACCAACATCACCCATTTCACCGACGTTGTGGTACCGGTCGCCAACCGGATCGGCGAGGAAAACATGGGTTGGCGTTATATCGCCGGCGCCTTGGACTATGAGCGGGCCGACATCGGTGCGCGGGTCATCGGTCGGCTTCGCCGAGTGTTCGATGATCTGGTCTTGTACTGCCAAGGGGCGGTACGCGACGGACGCGCTCTCATTTCTGACCCAGTGGTACGGCAACAGCTTGCCGAGCTGGAAGCGCAGGTCGAGGTCGTATCACTCATGACCCACGAGGTATCCGCCACCGTCGACCGGGGCGAGACTCCGACGGTCATCGGCACCATGCAGAAGGTCATGGCTTCCGAACTCCGGACCACGCTCACCAGCGCCGCGTTCGAGCTCATGGATCTTGAAGGCCAGCTTGACGGCGACGACCCTCGCTCGTTCGTCCGCGGAGAGTTCGAACGGGAGTACCGCTACGCGCCGGTCCAGCGATTCGGGGGCGGCACCAACGAAGTCATGCGGGACATCATCGCGCAGCGCGGGCTTGGCCTTCCGCGCACTGCCCGCTAGCAGCGAATCGAAGGAGTAGGGGAGCACATCTTGACCGCATCACGGGATCAGTACCCGACCTACGACGAGCTCAAGGCCTTCGAGGACACAGGCGAGCGCAGCTCCTGGGGGGTGTTCGGTGCCGACGACCAGATTGGCTCCATCAACTTCCTGACCGAGGATGTCATCGTTCAGGCAGCCGCCGAGATCCGCCTGGGCCGCTGTGTGAACCTGGATCTGCCGGTCGGGGAACCCAAGGACCCGTTCTGGAGCAGCCGCTCGGCGCCCGTCCGCACCGAAACGGTGAACCGTACCAGCCGGGACGATCGCCTCGACAACTTCTACCTGCAGGGTGGCTCGCAGTGGGACGCTCTGCGCCATCACCGTTACCGCCAGCACGGGTACTACGGCGGCCGCCAGGACGATGATGTGGATGACGGCCAGCTGCTCGGCATCGACCGCTGGGCCACCCGCGGGATCGTCGGCCGCGGGGTGCTGCTTGATGTGGCGGGCTACCTGAGCAGTCAGGGTACGGCTCTGTCCCCGACGGAGCGATTCCTCATCGGCAGCGACCTCATCGAAGAGATAGCCAAGGCCCAGAGCATCGATTTCCGGGCCGGTGACATCCTGCTCGTCCGCACCGGGTGGCTCAGCTGGTATCAGACCCTCACCGACGAACAGCGCCGCGCCCGGGCCGCCGAGTTCCAGGCCGACCGGCGATCGCTCAAGCTGCCCGGCATCGACCCCCGGGTCCCCACCGTGGCTTGGATCTGGAATCACCGGATCGCGGCCATGGCCACCGATACCCCCACCTTCGACGCGCTGGAGTTCCGGCGCGAGGACGGATGGGCGCACCAGCGCCTGCTCGCTCTTCTCGGACTGGCGATCGGCGAACTCTGGGACCTCGACCAGCTGGCCGAGACCTGCGCTGAGCTGGACCGCTACACCTTCTTCCTGACCTCGTCCCCGATCAACCTGCCCGAGGGCGCCGGTAGCCCACCCAACGCGTACGCGATTTTCTAACGGGGAGATTCGGTGGAATTCTCCCTCGATCAGACCGACCGCGAGTTCGTCAACGAGCTGCGCGAGTGGCTTGACCAGCCAACGCCGGACGGCGTCGGCCAGTGGCTCCACTGGCACCCTCCAGGCGAGTACGAGCTGAGCGACTCAGCCGGAGCCCAGGACTTCTTTTCACGATTGGCCGCCCGCGGCTGGCTGGGAGCTTCCCTTCCCCGCGAGTACGGCGGCCAAGGCCGGTCCGCGGTCCAGTCGTTTCTCTATCTCGTCGAGATGGCTCATCGTGACCTGCCGTCCGGCGGTATGGGCGCGTGGTCGGTGGGGCCCGCGCTGGCCCGTTACGGGACCACCTACCAGAAGAAGGAGTACCTCGAGCCGTTGGTGCGGGGCGAGTGCACCTTTGCCTTGGGGCTCACTGAGCCATCCGGTGGTACCGACCTGGCGCGCCTGAAGACACGAGCGGTTCGCGACGGCGACTACTACGTCATCAACGGGCAGAAGCTGTTCACGTCGGCGGCCCACCGTTCGTCGCACATCTGGCTGGCCGCCCGGACCGCGGTGACGGACCCGCCGCACCGGGGTGTCAGCATCTTCGTCATCCCTGTCGATGCTCCTGGCGTCCAGTACACCGGCCTGCTGACTCAGGCTGGCGAGCGCACCAACGCACTGTTCCTGGACAACGTACAGGTGCACGCGCGCGAGCTCATTGGCGAGGAAGGCCGTGGCTTCAGCGTGCTGCTTGAAGCCGTAGACCTTGAACGGTTGACGCTGTGCGCACCAGAAGTGGACATCATCCTCGATGAGTTGCTGAATCACTGGACGGCAACAGCTGGAGACCGTGACGATTCGGTCGGCGATGCCATTGCGGAGTCGCTCACGTGGGCCGAGGTGGCTCTGATCACCGGGGTGGACGCCGCCTGGCACGCCGATCAGGGACATCGGATCAGCGTCGAGGCAGCCAGCTGCAAACTCATCAGCAGCCTCTTGCGGGAGAAAGCCGCAGACCTCGCGCTCACCTTCGTCGGCGAGGGCGGCCTTGAATCTGCGGAGTCTGGAACGACCCCGCTGAACTGGCCTTACCTGACGCAGACGTATATGGCGGCACCCAAATACCGGTTTGCGGCCGGTGGCCTTGACGTTCAGCTGGATCTGATTGCCGAGCGAGCGCTCGGCGTCCCGAGGTCGAGGACGTTCCGTAGTGAAGCTTGAGTTCTCATCAGAGCAGGATGCCCTGGCCGAGTTGGTCGCGGGCATCGCCCAGGACGCACGGGAGAAGGGCTGGTTCAACCGCTCGGCTGGAATGGAGCAGGCGGGGGGCGGCGACATTGTCGAACAGCTCGCAGGCGTCGACCTGTTGCGACTGGGACTGCCCGAGCCGCTCGGTGTCGGCGGCGGCTGGGTCGAGAGGGCCATCGTGGCCGAGCAGCTTGGGCGAGCCGGATACCGAGGGCAGTACTTCGACGCCCAGGCGGCCGTCCTGGTCTTCAGCCAGCTGGGCGACTTGGATGACGAGGTCCGGAAAGCGGCTGCCGGGAGCCGGTTCCTGGCCGTTCCCGGCCTTTACCTTGGACCGGATCGCGCGCGACTGAGCCAGGAACCAGCTCGTGCGATGGGAGTAGAAGGCGCGCCGCACGCCACCCACGTGATGTGGCTGCGGGGGACAGGAGAGGAAGCCCAACTGGCGATCGCGTCGGTCGGCGGAAGTGTGAGCGTCCGCGGTCAACACTCGGTGGACGGCGACGCGATCGGCGTGGTCGATCTCCCGCCCGCAACGGATGCACCGACCGTGCTGACGGGCGAGCGAGCCGAGAAGGCCTGGAATGAGTTGCGCACCGGCATGGCCGTTCTGCGCTCAGCAGAGATGGCAGGAGCCTGCGGCACCCTCATCGAGCGGACCGTCGAGCACGCGATGGATCGAATTGTGTTCGGCCGCCCGATCGCCGCGTTCCAGGCGGCCCAGCACGCCTTGGCCAAAGCCGAGATCCAGCGCCGGGCAGCGCGACTCTTGACCTACCGGGCAGCAAGTCAGCTCGAGGCTGGCGGCCCGGCGCGGGAGCGCAGCGCGGCCATGGCGCTGCTGATCGCGTGTGATGCCCTGCTTGAGTGCGCGCGGGTAGCTTCGCAGATCAACGGCGGAACCGGCTTCATCGTTGAACACTGGCTGCCTGACTACTACGCCCGGGCCAAGGCCCTGGATCTGCGCACCGGCGGACGCCCGGTCAGGGTCCGCCGAGTCCGCGACAGCATCCTGGCCACCCGCGCAGCGGGGCTGAGCATGCAGCAGTTCTGGCAATGGGGCCTGTAGCCCATTAGGAAAGGGCTGAGAGAAATGGATGTACGAGGCGGCGAGATCATTATCGGCTCGGAAATCCGGGGGACTGCGTCCAATGGAACGCTCCGCGGTCGGCCGACATGGCGGAATCAGCCGCACGAAGTCCTATCTCCGGTGTGACGCCGATGATTGCGCGCTGGCGATGATGCCGTACCACTGTTCAGCGAGCTTCCGGATCGCATCGTCGCGGTTCACTTCGATCCCCTGAATGATCCAGAGGTACAAGAACCGCTGGATCTGGGCAGTGAAGAGAAGCACGTCGAGTTCCAGCTCGTCACCTGGCTGGATATCCGCACTGACCACGCCGAGCTGCTGCCATCGGGTGATGGTGTCCTTGACAGTGGAGACCACATTGTCGAGCAGCTCCGGCTCGACCGCCTCCGCCTGGTGCAGGGTACCGAGCAGCAGCTTGTGTTTCTCGTACAGCTTGATATAGGCGACCAGCCAGCCTTCGAGAGCGCCCACGGTCTTTTTCTCGATCTTCGAGAAGTCATCCCACAGCTCGCCTAGCCCGGTCTCATAGTCAGCCAGGCAATCCTGCAGAACCTTCACCTTGCTCGGGTAGTAGATATAAAACGTCGCCCGGCTGATGCCCGCCCGGCGGCTTATGTCGTCGACGGTGACGTTGCTGTAGGGCTTGGATTCGAAGGCCATCGTCGCGGCGGCGATCAGCCGGTCCCGGGTGAGCTGGCGCTTGGCCTCACGCAGCGACGGTAGATCCTCGAGTTCCTTCTCGCGCCCGTCGGGCGTCGTCATACGTTCTCCTTGGCCGCGCAAGGGATGACCGGCGAATGACTCGCGCCAGGTCGTGACCAGCAAGGTCGCGCTGACATCGTAGGCGGCGGAGCGGGCCCTTGACGGGCCGCCGGCCGTTATCTAGCCTTGGCACACGTCACTGACACAGTGTCATTTTCATGACACTACGTCACTGATACTTCTCGGCCGTGCTGACCGCGCTTTCTCGAGGAGGAGATGTGCCCAGCCCAGAAGCCCTTGCCGCCATTGAGATGTTCCGCTCGCAACCAGCCGACCCCGACGCGGCCAACCTGAGCTACGCCGAGCAACGTGCGCAGTCCGGCCAGATGATCTCGTCGATGGCGCCGATGCCCGCCGACGCGAAGACCGAGCAGCTGACCGTGGCGGGCGTGCCGGCCCTGTGGGTGGAGGTACCGGAGTGCGACCGGCAGCGGGCCGTGCTGTACCTGCACGGAGGCGGTTATGTAGTGGGCAGCATCCTTTCCCACCAGGAGCTTGCCGCCCGGATCGCCCGCGCGGCCAAGGCGCGGGTGCTGGTACTTGACTACCGGCTGGCGCCGGAAAGCCCCTACCCAGCCGCGGTAACGGACGCGGTCGGCGCGTACCAGTTCCTGCTCGAGGCCGGGTTCGCGCCGTCACGGCTTACCATCGCGGGCGACTCGGCCGGAGGCGGACTCACCGTGGTGACCCTCGCGGCGCTCCGGGACCGGGGACTGCCTCTGCCTGGCGCAGGCGTGGCCCTGTCACCGTGGGCCGACCTGACGCTATCGGGCGAAACCATCACCACCAAGGCCGCCGAGGAAGCGGTCCTCAGCCTGGACACCCTGCGGCTGTGGGCGTCGCTCTACGCCGCCGTCACCGACCCGGCCGATCCCGCGATCAGCCCGGTCAACGCCGACCTGACGGGTCTGCCGCCGCTGCTGGTGCAGGTCGGCACCTCGGAGGTCTTGCTCAGCGACGCTGAGCGTCTGGCCGAGCGGGTGCGAGCGGCCGGCGGTGCCGTCGACTACCAGCCCGAGGATGGGCTCTTCCATTGCTATCAGCTGTTCCCGATCTACCCCGAGGCGTTCAGCGCGGTCGAACGGATCGGGCAGTTCATCCTCCGGCACACGGCGAGGTGAGGTCCATGGTTGCGCAGGAAACCGACACGGTGGTCATGGGTGCCGGGTTCACCGGCCTGTACATGCTCCGTCGGCTTCAGCAACTCGGTCTGTCGACCGTAGTCTTCGAGAAGGCGCCCGACGTAGGCGGCACCTGGTACTGGAACGCCTATCCGGGTGCACGCTGCGACGCCGAAAGCCTGCTGTACAACTACTCGTTCGACCCCGAGCTGCAGCAGGAGTACCAGAGCAAATGGCCCGAGCGGTATTCGGCTCAGCCGGCCATCCACGCCTACATCCGGCACGTGGCCGAGCGTTATGATCTGCGCCGCCACATCCGCTTCAGCACCCGGGTCACCCGAGCGGCCTGGGACGAAAATGACCGGCGCTGGGTGGTCGAGACTGACCGGGGCGACCGCGTCCGGTGCCGTTTCCTGATCTCCGCGGTCGGCTGCCTGTCCGAATCGCAGGTGCCGGCCATTTCCGGGCTCGACAGCTTCCAGGGGGAGTGGTACCACACCGGACGGTGGCCGCACCGGGAGGTCGACCTCACCGGCAAGCGGGTGGTCCAGATCGGCACCGGCTCCTCCGGGGTCCAGGCCGGCCCGGTGATCGCGGAGACGGCCGGGCACCTGACGGTGCTGCAGCGTACGGCCCAGTACACGATTCCGGCCCGGAACGTGGACCTGACCCCAGCGTTCGTGGACGAATCGCTGGCCCGGTTTGGGCAGCTGATGGAGAAGCTGGCCGATCCGTCAGTGGACCGCCGCCGGCTGTGGCGGATGTTCGGCACCAAGAACACCTTCGACGACACCCCCGAAGAGCGCGAAGCCTACTTCGAGCAGCTTTGGCAGTTGGGCGGCCCAATCTTCCCGTTCGCCTACCTGGACACGATGACCGCCCCGGCCGCCAACGAGGAGGCCGCTGCGTTCGTTCGGCGCAAGATCCGCGAAACCGTGAAGGACCCGGTCACCGCCGAGAAGCTCATCCCTACCTATCCGATCGGCGCCAAACGCCAGATCAGCGACACCGGCTACTACGAGATGTACAACCGGCCGAACGTGACGCTGGAAGACATCCGAGCGGACCCGATCCAGCGCATCACCGCGGACGGAATCCTGCTCGCCAGCGGCAAGCTGATCGAGGCCGACGTCATCGTCTTCGCCACCGGGTTCGACGCGATGACCGGGCCGCTGTTCGCGCTCAACATTGAAGGCAAAGACGGGCAGCGGCTGCGTGACGCCTGGGAGGCCGGGCCGCAGACGTACCTCGGCATCGCCTCGTACGGCTACCCCAACCTGTTCCTGCTCACCGGCCCGGGCAGCCCGTCGGTCCTCAGCAACGTGATCGTTTCCGCCGAGCAGCACGTCAACTGGCTGACCAACTTGCTCACTTACCTGCGCGAGCACGACATCGACCGTATCGAGGCGGACTGCGGTGCGCAGACTCGCTGGGGACAGCACGTCACCGACATGGCCAGCGAGTCGCTCTATCCGCAGGCGAACTCGTGGTACCTCGGCGCCAACATTCCCGGCAAACCGCGGGTCTTCATGCCCTATATCGGGGGCAACGCCTACTACCAGACCGAGATCGACCAGGTCGCGGAGAAGGGATACGAGGGCTTCGAGCTCACCAAGGCCGCCATACCGGCACCGACCAGGTAACCATGCCGATCCTTGGCCTGGTGCCTCTGGCGGTCAGGTCCCCTTGGTGACGTACGGTCGGCCGTTGAGGAAGATGGCGCGCGACTCGACGTAGGGGTCGATGCCTTCCGGCCCGAACTCGCGGCCCAGCCCAGAGCACTTGAACCCCCCGAACGGGATCCCGATGTCGACGGTGAAGCCGTTGTTGAGGTGGACCGATCCGCTCCGCAGTCGCTCAGCCACCGCGCGGACCTGGCCGTCGTCCTCCCCAAAGACAGCGGCCGACAGGCCGTAGTTGGTGCCGTTGGCAATCTCGACCGCCCGGTCGATGTCGCTGTCGGGGTAGGTGAGTGCGGTCAGTACCGGCCCGAACACCTCCTCTTGGGCGATCCGGGATTCCGGCGCAACGTGGTCGATGATCGTGGGAGCGATGTAGTAACCCCGCTCGAGATACTCGGGTCGCTGGCCGCCGACCACGATGCGCCCACCGTCCTGGACGGCCGAGCCGATCAGGGCGAGGATCCGGTCGAACTGAGCCTTGGTCACGATCGGCCCGACCGCGGTGTGCGGGTCGCGGGGGTCGCCGACCGGGATCTTGGCAACCTCGGCGGCGACCGCGGTGACGATCTCCTCGGCTCGCGACTCGGGCACGATGAGGCGGGTCATCGCCGCGCAGGCCTCGCCGTTGTTCAGCGTGAACGACGGCGGCACCGCCTGCGTCAGACGTTCCAGTGAGGTGTCCGGCAGGACGATGCCGCCGGACTTGCCGCCGAGCTCCAGCGTCACCCGCTTGAACGACGGTGCGGCGGCGGCGGCAATGCTGCGCCCCACCGCGTCGCTGCCGGTGAAGGCGATCTTGTCGACCCCCGGGTGGCGGACCAGGTGATCGGACGGTCCGGCCGCGGCCGCGAAGACGCTGAGGACACCCTCCGGCAGGCCGGCGTACTCGGCCGCGTCGGCGAACCCAAGCGCGCTGAGCGCGTTCAGCGGCGAGGCCTTCAAGATCATGGTGCACCCCGCCAGCAGGGCCGGGAACAACTTGCTGGCCGACAAGCTGAACGAGGAATTCCAGGGCACGATCGCGGCCACCACCCCCACCGGCACCCGCTCGATGACGGTGTCGATCCCGGTGACGCCGCGGCGGCCCTCCTGCCACGGGTAGGACGAGTAGACCTCTGCCACGTAGCGGGCCTGGCGGGCGGCGTTGATCACGCCGCCGCGCGCAAACGGCAGCGGCAGGCCGATCTCGCTGACGACCTGCTGGCCGTACTCCGCGCTGTGCTTCTCCAGGAACGAAGCCAGCTTCAGCAGCACGGCCATCCGTTCGTCCCGGGTCAGCCGCGGCCACGGGCCGCGGTCGAAGGCCAGCCGCGCCGCCGACACCGCGGCGTCCACCGCCGCGTCATCGGCCAGTGGCGCCCGGGTGAACACCTCCTCGGTGCTGGGGTCGACCAGGTCCACCCAGTCCGTGTCGCCTGGGCGCTGCCACTTGCCTGCGATGTAGATCTGTTCCCGCGTCATGGTGCCGCTGCTGGTCATGAGCTTCGTCTCCTTCGACCCGGCCGATTGATCATCAATATTCACGGTCTATATTGACGTTCTATATTTTCAGAGTACAGTCTGTCTAGTGAGTGACCTAGCTGAGCGTCTCGTTGTGGGTGACGAGAACTCGCGGTCGGCGACGGCGGGCGCACCGGCGCTGGAGATCGGGACCGCGCTGGAGAGCCTGTTGACCTGGGGCCGGAAGGCCACCCCGCCCGGCCCGCTCAGTGCGCCGGAGCTGTCCTGCCTCGACGCCCTGGCCTGCGCTAGCCCGCTGCGGGTCTCTGACCTGGTTCGCCGGGAACGGCTGAGCCAGCCGGGGATGACCGCGCTCGTCGGCCGGATTGTCGAGGCTGGACTGGCCGAGCGGTTCACCGACACCGCCGATCGCCGGGTCAGCTGGATATCGATCACCGCCGCTGGCCTCGATCAACTGCAGGCGGTCCACCAGGCCCGGGCCGGCGTGCTGGCCCAGCACATCGCCACCCTGCCCCGGGAGCAGCGGCGCCACCTGGAGCGCAGCCTGTCGGCGCTCTGGGCCTTGGCCGCGCGGCCTGTCAGCCTGCCCGACCAGGGCTGACCGGCCGCCCAGCACCCCGTTTCCAGGCAGCCGCTTTACTCAATCACTAGACACTGTGAATATTAACTAAATTAAAGTCTCGTGACGGTAGGCAGCCCGGACGTCCCCGACGTCCCGGCGGCCCCTGGATTAAGCAGTGGAGGTTTCGGCGATGCAGGCGAATACCGAGTCATATGACGTAGTGGTGGTCGGATACGGCGCCGCGGGCGCGGCAGCGGCGCTGGAGGCGGCCCGCGGCGGCGCCTCGGTCCTGATCGTGGAGCGCTTCCACGGCGGCGGCACGACCGCCATCAGCGGCGGCGTCTTCTACGCCGGCGGCGGTACCAAATACCAGCAGGACGCGGGCGTCGAGGATTCCCCCGACAACATGTACAACTACCTGCACGCGGAGCTGGGCGACGACGTCAGCGAGACCCTGCTGCGGGACTTCTGCAACGAGAGCATCGAGCAGCTGACCTGGCTGGAATCGCTCGGCGTCCCGTTCGACTCGAAGGTGTGCCCGTTCAAGACTTCGATGCCCACCGAAGGCTACAGCCTCTACTACTCCGGCAGTGAGAACGTCCGACCGTTCAGCGACGTCGCCAGCCCGGCCCAGCGCGGTCACCGCGCCGTCGGCAAAGGACGATCGGGCGACGTCGTCTTCAGCTACCTGGACAAGGCTGTCCAGGCCGCCGGGATCAAGGTCGTGCCGTACGCCCGCGTGACCGATCTGATCTTCGAGGGCGACCGAGTCGTGGGCGTGCGATATTCGCAAGTCGCTCGCTACCAGGACCGGTACACCGCCCTGGCGACCAAGCTCACCGCGGCGGCCGGCAAGCTGAACCTCTACGCTCCCTTCCTCGGCCGCGGGATCGCCAAGGTGATGGCGGCACAGGAGCGCACCCTCACCCGGCCGGTGTCGGTCCGTGCCCGGCGCGGAGTAATCCTGGCCGCCGGCGGTTATGCCTACAACCGTCAGCTCGTCGAACAGCACGCGCCCCGGTTCAAGCAGGGCCGCGCCAACGCGACCATGGGGGACGACGGTTCGGGCATCGCGCTGGCCCGCAGCGCCGGTGCGTCGGTCTCGCATCTGGACAAGGTGTCCGGCTGGCGCCTGATGGCCCCGCCGGATGCGATGCAGAAGGGCGTCCTGGTCGCCGCCGACGGCGACCGCGTGTGCTGTGAGCAGCTGTACGGCGCCCGGGTGGGGATGCACGTGGCCCACCGGGCCAACGGAAAGGCCTGGCTGATCCTCGACCAGGCCATCGTGGCCGAGATGCGCGAACAGATACCGAACCAGACGATGTGGTGGCAGCGAGCCTCGCTCGAGGCGGTGCTGGCGCCGACCGGCCACGTGAGTGCCGACTCGATCGCCGAGCTGGGCCGTAAGTGCGGCATCGACAGTTTCGAGTTGAACCGGACGATCGCCGACTACAACGACCGCATCGCGGCCGGCACCGAGGACGAGATGCTCAAAGCCGACAGCTATCGGCAGCCGATCGCCAACGGCCCGTTCATCGCGCTGGACTTCGGGATCAAGAACCAGCGGATGCCGTTCGTCCTGGTCAGCTTGGGCGGGGTCGACGTTGACGAGCATTCCCGGCAGGCCGTACGCAACGACGGCACGCCGATCGAGGGCCTGTACGCGGTCGGGCGGACCGCAGTGGGCGTCTGCACCGGCCAGTACGTCAGCGGCCTGTCGCTGTCGGACTGCATCTTCACCGGGCGCCGGGCCGGTCGTCATGTCGTCGCTTCCGCCGCCGCAGTGGCCTGAGTGACGGCGATGAGCAGGTACGACGTGGTCATCGTGGGCGCCGGGCACAGCGGCGCCAACGCGGCCATCGCGCTGCGGCAGAGAGGCTTCGGCGGAACCGTGGCGCTGGTCGGGGACGAGCCCGAACTGCCGTACGAACGGCCGCCATTGTCCAAGGATTACCTGCTCGGCGATCGCCCATTTCAGAAAATGCTGATCCGGCCGGCGGCGTTCTGGGATGAGGCCGGCGTCGACCTGCTGCTCGGCCGGCAGATCACCTCGATCGACCACCAGGCCCACACGGTGACGGACTCCGCGGGGGAGAGCATCGCCTTCTCCGAACTCGTCTGGGCCGCCGGCGGCACGCCGCGCCGGTTGTCGTGTCCCGGCCACGACCTGGCCGGCGTGCACGCCGTCCGGTCCCGGGCCGACGTCGACGCGCTGCTGGGCGGACTGGGCAGGGCTGAGAACGTCGTCGTAATTGGCGGTGGCTATATCGGGCTGGAGGCAGCGGCCGCCATCACCAAACTCGGGCCCGCGAACGTCACCGTGCTGGAAGCTCTGGACCGGGTGCTGGCCCGGGTGGCCGGTGAACCGCTGTCACGCTTCTTCGAAGCCGAGCACCGCGCGCACGGCGTGGACGTGAAGCTCCGGGTCGCCGTCGACCGCATCGAAGGTGACACCAACGGCGTGACGGGGGTCCAGCTTGCGGACGGCCGGCTCCTGCCCGCCGATATCGTGATCGTCGGCATCGGCATCATCCCTGCGGTGCAACCGCTGATCGACCGGGGTACAGCTACTCCCGCCGGCGTCGATGTCGACGAGTGCTGCCGCACGGGATTGCCGGACGTGTTCGCCATTGGGGACTGCGCCGTGCGTGCGCACGAGTTCGCCCGCGGCCGGCCGGTCAGGCTGGAGTCGGTACAGAACGCGATCGATCAGGCCAGGACGGTGGCCCGCGCGATCGCCGGTGACTCGCAACCCCTGCCACGGGTCGTGCCGACCTTCTGGTCCGATCAGTACGACCTCAAGCTGCAGACCATCGGGCTCAGCCACGACTACGACCAGGTGGTGGTGCGCGGCGACCCGGCCAGCCGGCGGTTCTCGGTGGCGTATCTGCATCAGGGTCAGCTGATCGCGCTGGACTGCGTGAACAACGCACGGGACTTCGCCCAGGGACGCAAGCTGATCGCCGCGGGAGTGCGGCCGGATCCGGCCGTCCTCGCCGACCCACACGTGCCCCTGGCCAATCTTCAGGCCGCCTTACCCACGGTGACAAGCCAATCCGTCGAACCGAGCTCCGTGAGGAGGCCCCATGCCCAGCATCACCCTGAGCGACAGTAACGGCGAGTCGACCACGATCGAGGCCGAGGTCGGCCAGTCGGTCATGCGCGCCGCCGCCGACCATGGCATCGAAGGGATCGTCGCCGAGTGCGGCGGAGAACTGAATTGCGCGACCTGCCATGCGTACGTAGCGCCCCAGTGGCTCGACAAGCTACCGCCACCCGTAGACGACGAGAAAGTCATGGTCGAGTGCGCCATCGACCCGCAGCCGAACAGCCGTCTGACCTGCCAGATCACGGTGACGGCCGAGCTCGATGGCCTGGAACTGGAAATCCCTGCGTCCCAATACTGAGTCTCGAGGTGAAGAGGCAGTCATGACCGCAACGGAATCTCCCGTGCTGGCCGACCGGCCGGCCCATGTCCCTACGGAACTGGTCCGCGACGTCGACCTGTTCAACCTCACCCAGCCCGGCGAGAACGTGCACGACGCCTGGAAGCGGATCCAGACCGAATGCCCGCCGATCTTCTGGACCCCACGCAACGGCGGACTGTGGATGATCACCCGCGCCCGCGACATCAAGGCGGTGCAGCAGGATCATGAGCACTTCGCCATGAAGGGCATGCTGGTCCCGAACAACCCGCGGCCGTTCCCGGCGCCGCCGCTGGACTACGAGCCGCCGGACCACGGGCCGTGGCGGCTGCTGGTGTCGCCTGCGTTTTCCCCGCGCGTGGTGGCGGCTGTCGAGGACCGCGTCCGCCAGGTCTGCGTTGACCTGATCGAGGACATGGCCCCGCGCGGCGAGTGCGAGTTCGTGTCGGAGTTCACCAAGGTGCTGCCCATCGTGGTGTTCCTGACGATGATGAACCTCCCCCCGGAGGACCGCGAGATCTTGCTGCCGCCGGCCGACGTTATCGCCCGCTCACCCGATCCGCAGTCGATCCACGACGCCCGGCTGGCCCTGAAGGCCTACATCCAGAAGGCGGTCGACGAGCGCCGCGCAACCCCCCGTGACGACCTGCTGACCAAGATCACCAACGGCAAGGTCGGCGGCGAGCAGATCGACGACGAGCACGTGGTCGGCCTGAGCACGCTGCTGCTGAGCGGTGGGCTGGACACGGTCAAGAACATGCTCGGCTTCATCGCGATGTTCCTGGCCACCCATCCGGACCACGTCCGCCAACTCCGGGAAGACCCCGACATCATCGAGCGCGCCGTCGAGGAACTGATCCGCCGGCACGGCGTCTCCAACACGGCCCGGCTGGTGCGCGAGGACGTCGAGTTCCTCGGCGTGCAGCTCAAGGGCGGCGACCAGCTCCAGGGCGTCACCGCGCTGTTCGGCCTCGACGACGAGACGGTGCCGGACCCGATGACCGTCGACTTCAGTCGGCCCGCCCCGATCCCGCATGCGGCCTTCGGCAACGGCCCGCACCGCTGCCCGGGGGCGATCCTGGCCCGGCGCGAAATCAAGGTCTGGCTGCAGGAGTGGCTGCCGCGCATCCCCGAGTTCCGTATCAAGCCCGGCACGGTGCCGGTGCAGGGCGGTGGCATGGTCAACAACGTCAACGAGCTGTGGCTGCAGTGGGACGTGCTCGAAACGGACGGGGAGGCGTGATGTCCAGCGGCCAGCGTGAACTCGACGGACAGGTCGCGATGGTCACCGGGGCCAGTTACGGTCTGGGCCGGGCCATCACCGAGGAACTGACCGCGCGCGGTGCAACGGTCATGCTCACCGACATCATCGATCGCGTTGACGGCACCACGGCCGACCTGCGAGCGGCCGGGGCCGAGGTGGCAGCCACCCGGCTGGATGTGACCGATAAGGCGTCGGTCCACGACGCTGTAGCCGAGACCGTGAAGACGTTCGGCCAGTTGGATATTTTCGTCAACAACGCAGGCTGGTCCAAGCAGATGAACTCGCTGCTCGACGTGACGCCGGGCGAGTGGGACGTCTACATGGACATCAACATCCGTGGCAACCTGTTCTGCGTCCAGGAAGCTGCGGCGGCGATGATCGACGGCGGTCACGGCGGCCGTATCGTTTCCATCGCCTCCACGGCGGCCGTCAAGCCATACCTGCGCGCAGCCGCCTACTGCACCACCAAGTCGGCGATTCCGATGCTCGTCAAGGCGGCCGCCCTGGAGCTGGGGACGCACGGCATCACCGTCAACTGCGTAGCCCCGGGCCCGACCACGACCGAGACCAACCTGGCCCACACGTCCGGTGCGATCGACCCGGCCATGGCCGAAGAAAAGCGCAGGCGCGACGGGCGTATCCCGCTGGGGAAGAACGATCCGGTCGACATCGCGACCGCCGTCGCCTACTTCACCTCCCCGGCGGCCCGCCGGGTGACCGGTCAGTTCCTGCTGGTCGAGGGCGGGGGACAACTGCTGTCATGACCGGCCAGCAGTCCGTGTCCCGGCTGTTCACTCTGGACGGGCAGGTCGCCGTGGTGACCGGCGCGGCCGCCGGGATCGGCAAGGCGACCGCGCGGTTGCTGGCCGACGCCGGAGCCACCGTGGTGGTCGCGGACAAGGACGCCGACGGCGCGGCCGAGGTGGCCAAGACGCTCGGGGCTGATGCCGCGGCCCTGGCGTTCGACCTGACCGACGAGCCCTCGATCACCGCGCTGTTCGAGGCCGTACAGCAGCGCTTCGGGCGGCTGGACGTGCTGGTCAACAACGCCGGCATCTACCCGCGCTACCCGCTGGAAATGGTCACCTGCGAGCAGTGGGAGGAGATGCAAAAGGTCAACGTCTGGGGTTGCTTCGCCGTCCTGCGGGCCGCGGCCCGGGTCATGCGGGACGCGGGGCGCGGTGGGCGCGTCATCAACGTGTCCTCGATCGGCGCTCGGCGCACCGCCGTGCTCGACCAGGTGGCCTACAACGCATCCAAAGCCGCGCTGGACTCCGTAACACTCAGCGCGGCCCTGGAACTGGCAGCCGATGGGATCCTGGTCAACTCGATCCTGCCAGGGATGGTGCGCCCGCTGGATCCCAAACCGCGGGACCCCGCGCACACGGCACCGGACGGCCCGCTGATACAGCCGGGCCGGGTCCTGCTGGGGCGGCCCGCATCGGCCATGGAGGTCGCCGGGCCGATCCTGATGCTGGCCAGCGCGGCCGGGGCCTACATCACCGGGCAGCTGATCGTGGTCGACGGCGGCTTCTCGCTCTCTTGAACGTCCAAGGCGAAGTCCTGACAGGAGGTACCAGGCAATGACGGTGGGCGAGGTGGACCGGGCCGCGCTGAAGGAGATGCGGCAGACCCGCATCGAGGTGCACGACCCCCGCTACCAGGTGGAGGAAATCGTCGGCGGCGGTGAGTTCCTGTACGACCCGCAGGTGTTCTGGGACTACCAGCCCGGTACCGCGTGGGAGGGTCCGGAAGGTTCGATCCTGATCTCCGACATCGGCGGCCAGCCCCAGCCGGGCTGGGACCCGGCAATGGGCCACGGGGGCATCTATCGCCTACACCCCGACAACCGCATCGAGACGCTTGTAGCGCCGGGGGTCGGCCGCCAGGCCGGCGTCTTCCGGCCGCTGATCGCGCCGCCGGGCTGGGGCGAGTACGGCGGCAACATCTTCTTCTGTAGCCAGTCGTTTCCCGGCCGGGCCGGGGCGGTGTGGGACCACGTGATCTACCGCCTGCCGCCCGGCGCCGACAAGCCGCTCGGTTTTGGTGTACCACCGCGCTCCGGTTCCCGGGGCGGCGGCATCTCCGGCGCGCTGATGCCCGGCGTCTTCGGCCGCCCGGCCACACCCGAACAAGGCCTGTTCCTGCTCATCTCGATGCACAACTGCACGATCTACGCGGTGACTCCCGACGCCGAGATCACCCCCTGGCTGGTCATGGACGGCGTCAACGGCCCCGGCCCCTTGATGCCCTACCGCCTGTACTACGCGCACGAGTCGGTGACCGGCGAGAAGGACACGCTGGTGGTCGAGGGGCCGTGGGGTACCAGCTTCGGCGAGCAGAACCACACCTACCAGCCGGGCCATTACCGGGTGACCGGCCGAGCCGTGAACCCGGAGCCCATCAAGGTGCTCGAAGGCGGCCCCGGCCCGATCGCACCCGACGCGTTCGGGCCTTACGCGGGCCAGATGTTCCGGGTGGACAACGCCGGCTTCATCTCCTCGGTGCACTGGACCAAGGGCAATCGGCAAGCCCTGCCCTACACCGACACCATCTGGCGGCGCGAGCCGGACGGCCGCCAGCACCTGTTCGCGTCGAACGTCCAGGCCGGCCAGAACCTGCTCGGCTTCGCCGGCGACCGCATGATCATCACCAACATGCACCACAGCTATTCGTCCGGCGACTTCCACGAGCCCGACGGCACCATCCACGCCATCCGCTACGTCGGCGGCTAAAAAGCGGGCCTGGCCTCGCGCAGACAGCGTTCGAGACGTCGCCGGTACTGGTCGAAGGACTCGTCCGCAGCCCAGGTCTGGTAGGCGGTGCCGGTGGCGGCCAGGGCGAGGTTCAGCTGGAGGGTGCCCGTCAGGTCATCGCCTGCCGGGGTACGGGTGGTGACCCAGTTCTGCAGATCGGTGCGGAACTGCTCGCCGAACGTCTGCGTGGACTGAGCCAGAGCGGGGGACTGGGCTTTGAGTCTTCGTTGCAGCGGCATGCGGTCGCGAAGGGTCTCGTTGAAGCCGACCATGATCGCGGTCAGTGAGTCCCACAGGGCCTCGTCCGGGGGCCGGGCGCTCATCAGGGCGCGCCAGTTGTCCCGCTCGCCGGGATCCTGGTCGAAGACGACGGCTTCCTTGCTGGCGAAGTAGTTGAAGAACGTGGCCCGGGAGACGTCGGCGGCGGCGGCGATGTCCTCGATGGTGGTCGCTTCGTAGCCGCGTTCGTCGAACAGCTGCAGCGCGGCGGCCCGGATGGCGCGCCAGGCCGCCAGCTTCTTGCGCTCCCGCAGAGTCGTCACGTTCTCCTCCAACGGCCATCATAGTGTAGATGGACGAGTATATTTTTGGACGAGTCTAAGTATCGTATAGAGTGACGGAGCGCGAACCGCCCTTGGCCGCGTACGCATTCGTTCGCCCGTGGAGATGACATCATGAGCAAGGTCTGGTTCGTCACCGGCACATCCCGCGGCTTCGGCCGCTCCTTCGCCGAGGCCGCGCTGGAGCGCGGGGACAAGGTCACGGCGACCGCCCGCGACACCTGTTCGCTGGATGACCTGGCGGCCAAGTACGGCGACGCGATCCTGCCGCTGACTCTCGACGTCACCGACCGGGCCGCCGTGGCGGCGGCCGTGACCGCCGCCCATGATGAGTTCGGCCGCCTGGACGTGGTTGTCAACAACGCCGGTTACGGCCTGTTCGGCATGGTCGAGGAGCTGTCGGAGCAGCAGCTGCGGGACCAGTTGGAGACCAACCTGTTCGGCGCGTACTCGGTGACCCAGGCTGTGTTGCCGATCCTGCGGGCCCAGGGCAATGGCCACATCGTGCAGATCTCCACCATCGGCGGCATCGGCGCATTCCCATCGTTGGGTGGCTACCACGCCTCCAAGTGGGCGCTGGAAGGCCTCACCGAATCCATGGCCCAGGAGGTGGCCGGGTTCGGCATCAAGGTGACCCTGGTCGAGCCGGGCGGCTACGCCACCGACTGGGCCGGCTCGTCGGCCGTGCACGCCGAGCCGAACCCGGCCTACGACCCCATCCGCCAGGCCATGGCCGCCCGCGCCGGCGACGCCCAGTACGGCGACCCGGCCGCTGCCGGCCCGGCCCTGCTGCGGATCGTCGACGCCGAGAACCCGCCGCTGCGGGTCCTGTTCGGCGCCCAGCCCATCGACATCGTCAAGCACCTGTACGCCCAGCGCCTGCAGACCTGGGCCGACTGGGAGCAGGTCTCCCGCGCCGCCCAGGGCTGAGACGCAGTGGCCACCCGCGACACGAAAGGACCGACCGTGGCAGATAAGCAGACCATCGTCATCACCGGGGCGAGTGACGGCATCGGCGCCGCGTCGGCGCGCCAGCTGGCGGCTCGTGGAGAGCAGGTCGTGCTGGTGGGCCGGTCGCCGGAGAAGACGGCCGCCGTCGCCAGGGAACTCGCCGCAGCGTACTTTGTCGTGGACTTCGGTGACCTGGACCAGGTGCGGACGCTCGCCGCTGACCTGCTGGCCGCCTACCCGGCGATCGACGTCCTGGCCAACAACGCGGGCGGAGTGTTTACTCAGCAGGCCACCAAGGACGGATTCGATCAGACGTTTCAGGTCAACCACCTGGCGCCGTACCTGCTCACCAATCTGCTCATCGACCGCCTGGCCAGCTCTCAGGCTAAGGTGATCCAGACCTCCAGCGTCGGCGCCAAGGCCTTCGGCCACCTCGATATCGACGACCTGAACAATACAAGGAAATGGAACGCCAACAAAGCGTACGGCGACGCCAAACTGGCGAACATATTGTTTACCAAGGAACTGCACCGCCGTTACCACGACCAGGGCATTAACACGGTCGCCTTCCACCCCGGCAACGTAGCCACCAGCTTCGCCAGGGACACCTCCAGCTGGATCCGCTTCGTCTATACCACCCCGCTCAAGCGGATTGTGCTCACCACCCCCGACCAGGGCGGCCAGGAACTGACCTGGCTCGCCGAGGGAACCCCCGGTACCACCTGGCAACCCGGCGAATACTACGAAAAGCGCGAGATCGCCCCGGCCAGG
>Ga0213875_10000582_pt1 | contig 29614 bp, 24 predicted proteins | sample BarmaccomBMRX_R8_FD_160105 | JGI IMG/M metagenome (GOLD analysis project Ga0213875, IMG submission 160105) | Root-associated microbial communities from Barbacenia macrantha in rupestrian grasslands, the National Park of Serra do Cipo, Brazil - RX_R8 | ecosystem: Host-associated > Plants > Roots... | reverse complement strand
TGGGAGGCGGTCGAACCAGCGGTAGCGTGCCGCCATGTCGGCTCGGGTCTCCTCGGCCGCCGGAGGCGGCGGGAACGCCGGGCTGGCCGGAGGCGGCGTCTCGTCGCGCGCGGGGTCCGGGGGCGGCGGGGCGTAGCCGCGCGGCGCCTGCGGACGGGACGGTGAGGCTGGCTCCGCTGGCTGTGCGCCAGCACGGGCGGACCACGGCGGCGGCGGCACGTCGATGCGCGGCTGGGCGAACGGCGGAGGCGGCGGGTATCCCGCGGCGCCAGATCCGGCCGGAGCAGACGCGCCCGGAGAGGAATCGGAGGTGGCTGGCTCGGCGCCATGACCGGCGGTGCCACGGCCGCTCGGGTCCCATCCGGACCAGGCGGGGGCTTCGGTGCCGCCAGGCTGATAGCCGGCCGCGGGACGGTTCTGCTGGTCCCCCGCGAAGTCTCGCCGGGCGGCCCCGGCGTCCCGGCCGGCGTCCCCCAGGCCGGCGCCCGCCGAAGACGCTGCCTGACTGGCCGGGGTCGCGGGGATCCGCATACCGGCGATCTCCTGAAACAGTCCCTGCTGGGACGGAGAGGGCGGGGCCCCCGTGTGCCCAGAGTGGGCCAGAGCCGCCTGGCCGCTGAGCGCCGACTGCGCCAGGCCCGGTGCCGGCTCCCCGAACAACTCATCCCGCTTCAGCGCGACACCCACCGCGAGTGCCACCAGGGCCACCGCGCTCACGCCTATTGCCACGTAGACGAGCACCAGCTCGCTGGTGATCACTCCAGCGACGAGAATGCCGATCGCGACGACGACGAGCGAGGCGCTAAACCGGATCACTGTGAACTCTCTCCTTGTGCCCGGGCGCGCCCGACGTCAGGAATCAGCGACGATCGTGGACCGGAGCATCACCGGCGCGGAAGCTGCCCGCGTGCTGGGGGACCTCTGGCACGGCGTACTGCCCCGTGGGCTGCGCGCCGTTCCGGATGGACGGCTGCCCCAGGGCGGCCGGAAGCTGCGGCTGCGAGCCGGAGCCAACAGCCGGGAAGGTGCCGCTGTCGGTCACGCCCGCTTCGAGATCGCGCAGCTGGCCCTCGAGGTAGGCCTTCAGCCTGCTGCGGTACTCGCGCTCGAACGCGCGCAGGTCATCAACCCGGCGCTCGAGCTCCTCGCGCTGCTGGACGAGCGAGCCCATGGCCTGGCGGTGGCGCTCCTGCGCGTCCCGCTCCAGGCTCTCGGCGCGTGCCCTGGCGTCGCCGGTGATCTGCTCCGCCTGGCGCCGGGCCTTGGTCAGCACCTCGTCAGCCTCACGGCGCGCCCGCCCAAGCGTCTCGTCGGCCTCGCGGCGCGCGTCCGCGATCGCCTGGTCGGCGGTCTGCTGGGCAAGCGAGAGCACGCGTGCGGCCGTGTCCATGTTGTCCTCGACCGGATGCATCCCGCCCATCATCATGGGCTCGGGCTGCCGGCGCTCTGGCGGCGGCTCGGGTGCCATCATGTCGGCCTTGGGGTCGGACAGCGGCGAACTCAGCGCCGGAATGCCCGGCTTACCCCCACCGCGCAGAACCTCGGCCAGCTTCGCCCGGAGCTCCTCATTCTCCTGAATCAGCCGGTCAAGCTCAGCCTCAACCTCGTCAAGGAAGGCGTCGACCTCTTCCTCGTCGTAGCCGGGCCTGAGCCTGGTCGTACTGAACTGCTTGTTCCGCACATCCGCGGGCGTCAGCGGCATCTCGTCTCCTCGGCGCGCTTGGACTGTGTTCCTCAGCACCGTACCCGATCAGATCCGTGGCACGACGACCTGTAGCAAAATCAGCACCACAATGAACAGCACCATGAAGCTGAGGTCCATGGCTACTGTACCTATCCGGAGGGGCGGGATGTAGCGACGCAGGAATTTCAGTGGCGGATCTGTCGCGGTAAAGATGCCCTCGGCGATCACCAGGACGACACCGGTCGGGTGCCAGGAACGCGCGAACGCCTGGATCCAGCTGATGATCATCCTGCCGATGAGCAGCAGCAGATAGATCACCAGCACGTAAATCAGGACAACCTTGAGGATCCCCATCACGCCCTCCAGTCCCAATTTCGCCGACCGCGGCGGGCTGCGCCGGGTAGCGCGGGGCCCTTGGCCTTCCCGGGCGCGTGATGATACGGCGGGCACCGCAGCGGGCTACGAAGTGTAGCGCGGAGTGAGCCGCGACAGCGACTCACATTCCGCGATCGCGCGGCCCGCGGGAAACCCTTGCGCCCACCCCGGCCGCGCGAGTCTACGGCGGGCACCGCAACGGGCGGGGGGTCCGGGGGGCGTGCCCCCCGGGTCAGCACAGTCACATCATCACTACGCGTTCAGCTAGCTCTGGTTGAAGAAGCCCCGCTCGGCGATGCGGGCCTTGTCCTCCGCCGTCACCTCGACGTTGGCCGGTGACAGCAGGAAGACCTTGTTCGTCACCCGGTCGATGGACCCGCGCAGGCCGAAGATCAGGCCGGCCGCGAAGTCGACGAGACGCCGCGCGTCACTGTCGACCATCTCGGTCAGGTTCATGATCACCGGAGTCCCCTCGCGGAAGTGCTCACCGATGGTACGAGCTTCATTGTAGGTGCGCGGATGAAGCGTCGTGATACGAGCGAGGTCGGCAGGCTGCGGCGTTTGCTCCGGACGGCGGTCACTCGCCGGGTACCCGGCGTAGTCCTCCCTGACGGCGGGCACCTCGGCCTCGTCCGGCTGCTCGTCGTAGTCCTCGTACTCCTCGTACGAGTCATACCCGTCCTGATAGCGGCGATCGTCCTCCACGAGGCCAAGGTAGACCGCCATCTTGCGCATCGCGCTGGCCATCCTTCAGTCCTCCGTCGTGCCACACTCACGCGTCGCCGCGTATCCGACCAGCCTCACGCGACGGACATTACATGACGCGAGGCCTTCTGGCTCCGAGCAACGCCGTACCGATCCGTATGTGTGTCGCGCCGGCGCCGATCGCCTCCTCCAGGTCACCGCTCATGCCGGCCGAGACGATCGTGGCGGCAGGCCGGACCGAGCGCACGGCGGCGGCGATGTCCCGCAGCCCGGAGAAGGCGGCCGCGGGCGGCATGCCGAGCGGCGCGACGGCCATCACACCGCCGAGGAGCAGCCCCGACTCGGCCTCCGCCCTCTCGGCGAGCGCGGCGGCCTGGTCCGCTGGCGCGCCGCCGCGCGACGGGTCACCGTCCAGGCTGACCTGGAGGAGACAGGTCACGTCCCGGCCGGCGCCACGGGCCGCGGCGCCAAGGGCGCGGATCAGGCGCACCCGGTCGACGGAGTGCACCACCTGGGCGTACCGCACAACGCTCGGGCACTTATTTGTCTGCAGCTGGCCGACGAAGTGCCAGGTGAGGGAGAGATCCGCGCACGCGGCCGCCTTGGGCGCGGCCTCCTGGTCCCGGTTCTCGCCGATGTCCGTCACCCCGACCTCGCTCAGCAGCCGCACGTCGGAAGCCGGCCAGGTTTTGGTCACCGCGATGAGCGTGATCTCGCCCGCGGCGCGCCCGGCGGCGGCGCATGCGGCCCCGATGCGCTCCCGGACGGCCGCCAGGTTGGCGGCGAGCTCGTCGCGCCGGGCAGACGCCGGGCTCAGCGGGCGGCCCGCTGTGGGCGGATGACCGGGAACTGGCGTGGTCTCACTTGAGGAAGTCCGGGACATCCAGGTCGTCGTCCTCCTCGAAGACAACCGGGCGCCGCCGTGGCGTGCTCACGTCGAAGACGCGCTCCGCGCCAGGCCGCGTGCCGTCCGCGGTCCCGCCGTCCAGCGAGCCCGCGCCGGGCGCGGTGTCATCACCGCCACCCGGTGAGCCGCCGTTCCCCGCGGCCCATGACTCCAGGGGCGCGCCGGAGGCATGCCGCCCCGCTCCAGCGGACGGCTTGTCCTGGGCCCCCCTCCCATCGGTGTCAGGTGAGGCGTAGTCACCGGCGAGCTCACGCCCCGGCGTCGCGGTGACCTCGGTGCCAGCATCCTCCCCCGGAGTTCCCGCATCACCGCCGGACGGCTCCGTGCGGGCCGCCCCGTCCGAGCCCGCGCCGGTCCCGGCGCGGTCCGCGGTCCCCGCGCCGCCTCCGGGGATCGCCGCGGCGGAACCAGAGGAGCCGACATCGCCGCCCGGGCCGGTGGCGGACGGGCCGGAGCCAGCCGCGGCGGCCAGGCCCGGCCCGGATGACTGGTAGCCGGTCACGCCCGGGTCGCCGTAGCCGGAAGCGCCCGCGTCGCCGTAGCCGGAAGCCGGCGTGAAGGGGGCGGAGGAAGGGGGAACGGGGAGGGACGCGGAGCCGCTCATCGAGGGAACCGGGCTGAAGGAGGCGGGCGGGGTTCCCGAGCCGGACGGCGCCGGGCCGGCGGACCCGGGCACGGGCGCCGACAGCGGCATCGCGCCGGCCGACCGGGTACCGGCCCCTGACCGGCTGTCGTCGAAGCCGGCCGCGATCACCGTCACCCGAACCTCGTCGCCGAGGGCATCGTCGATAACGGCGCCGAAGATGATGTTCGCGTCCACCGCCGCCGAGTTCGACACGAGCTGGGCGGCCTCGTTGATCTCGAACAGGCCGAGGTCGGAGCCGCCCTGGATGGACAGCAGGACGCCGTGCGCGCCGTCGATGCTGGCCTCGAGCAGCGGGCTGGAGATCGCCATCTCGGCGGCGGCGACGGCGCGGTCGTCGCCGCGCGAGGAGCCGATGCCCATCAGCGCGGAGCCCGCGCCGGACATGACGGACTTCACGTCCGCGAAGTCGAGGTTGATCAGGCCCGGCGTGGTGATCAGGTCGGTGATGCCCTGGACACCGGAGAGGAGAACCTGGTCAGCGGCCTTGAACGCGTCGAGCACGCTCACATGCCGGTCGGAGATGGACAGCAGCCGGTCGTTCGGGATGACGATGAGGGTGTCCACCTCGCTGCGGAGCCGCTCGATGCCGACCTCCGCCTGGATGGCCCGGCGCTTGCCCTCGAAGCCGAACGGCCGCGTCACGACGCCGATGGTGAGCGCGCCGAGCGACCGGGCGACGCTGGCGACGACGGGCGCTCCCCCGGTGCCGGTGCCGCCACCCTCTCCGGCCGTGACGAAGACCATGTCGGCGCCCTTGAGGACCTCCTCGATCTCCTCGCGGTGATCTTCGGCGGCCTTGCAGCCCACGTCCGGGTTGGCCCCGGCGCCGAGGCCGCGGGTGAGTTCCCGGCCGACATCCAGCTTGACGTCGGCGTCGCTCATCAGCAGCGCCTGCGCGTCGGTATTGATCGCGATGAACTCGACGCCCTTGAGTCCCTCTTCGATCATGCGATTGACGGCGTTAACGCCACCCCCGCCGATTCCGACGACCTTGATGACCGCCAGATAGTTCTGCGGTGCTGCCACGAGGAGGGTACCTTTCCGCTCGTTTTACCTCTTCCATGTCCAACGCCAAAGGTTTTTCGCGACACTGCGCCGGCGAACATGACCCTGACCCTGGCTGGCCTGAACTGGAGAAACCCTGCCCAGAGGGCGAGGCGGAATTCACCGCCAAAGGCATTGGCAGCCCGCCGCCCGCGAAATTCGGCGCTGCGGCGCACCGCCGTCAGACCATAAGGTTTCACCTTCAGGTTGAGATTTAGAGTTATGTCATCCTGCTGATTGATACGGACAGTAGGGTCGGAAGGCACCGGGGTCAACTAACCACGCGAGAACGACAGCAGCGTGTCGCGGCATGTTCCTTGGCTGGGGCGCTGCGAGGGGCCACCCGGAAGCCGCGGTGAAGAGGATGACGATGGGAACCGGAAACCGCGGGTACACAACGTGGCGGGCGCGCGATAGACAGCGGGAAGCATCACCTGGTCACCACGGTTCCTGGCGCGCTCACGTCGTAGTAGCGCGCGTGCTCGCGCATCAGGATAGCAAGCTCCTTCGCCTTCGCCCCGGCCCGGTCGGTGTCGCCCCAGACGACCGTGGCCGCGCCGCGGAGGTGCAGCGTCACCTCGCCTTGGCTTGGCACGGCGACTCCCGCTACCAAGCGTGACAGCCAGGGCGGCAGCCCGGCCAGCACGGCGGACGCGCCGGCCACCGCCGGGTCGCCGCGCAGCGAGGTCACCGGCAGCCGCGTCAGGTAGAGCGGCAGCGCCGGCCGTGCCGCCGTCCACCGGACGACGACGCCGGAACGGTCGAGCAGGTAGTAGCCGCCGGGCGCCCGCAGCGCCACCGCGGCCGTGCGCTCATGGACAGTGATCACCAACCGGTCCGGCCACGCCTTGCTGACCTGCGCGGATTCCACCTGCCTGATGGCGTCGACACGCCGCGCCACGAGCGCGGTGTTGACCCGGATCAGCGGCGTGCCGAGCGGCACGTCCGCCGCGGCGAGGACCTCGGAGCGGGGAACCATGTGGGTCCCGGAGACCACGACCGACCGGACGACGAGCAGTTTGGAGCCCAGCAGCGCCCAGGCGACACCGCCGATGAGGCCGAGAACGGCGAGCGCGAAGAACGCCGCCCGCCAGGGGGTGCGGGTACGCGCGGGGGATGCCACCTCTCGTTCGGCAGCCTCGGTATTGACCTCGCTGGTCACGGGCGGGACGCTCCGGCGGCGAGCTCATTGAGCACGAGCGGGCCGAGCGTGGTGACGTCGCCCGCACCCATGGTGAGCACGATGTCCCCCGGTCTCGCGGTGCCGGCGATAACCCGCGGGACCTGTGCCGCGGGGAGGTAGCGCGCCGCGCCGCCGGGCACCGCGTCCGCGACGAGCTGGCCCGTGACGCCCGGCTCGGGATCCTCGCGCGAGGCGTACACGTCCAGGACGAGAACCACGTCCGCGAGGCCGAGCGCCTCGCCGAAGTCGCGCGCGAACATTCTCGTGCGGCTGTACAGGTGTGGCTGGAAGACGGCGATGACACGGCCCCCGTCCGCGATGCCGCGTGCGGCCCGGAGATCCGCGGCGAGTTCCGTCGGATGGTGCGCGTAGCTGTCGAACACCCGGATGCCGCCCGCCTCGCCCTTCGGCTCCATCCGCCGCGCCGCGCCGCGGTACCGGCCGATCGCGGTCGCGGCCCGCTGCGGCGGGATGCCGAGCTCGACGGCCGCTGTGAACGCCGCCGCCGCGTTCAGCGCGTTGTGCCCGCCGGGGACGCCGGCGGTCATGGCCGCGTGAATCGCGCCGAACGGGGTCGCGGGCGCGCCCACCGCGAGGCTCACCGCCATCCCGTTCTGCCGCACATCCGTCACCTGGTAATCCGCGTCGGGCGACTCGCCGTAGGTGCGGACGCGCACGGGCAGCCGGCGCGCGTCGGCGGCGAGCGCGCGGGTGCCCGGGTCGTCGGCGCACAGCACCAGGAGTCCCCCAGGGGTCACCCGGCGGGCGAACGCCGCGAAAGCGGCGCGGTACTGCTCCAGGGTCCCGTAGAAGTCGAGGTGATCGGCCTCGATGTTGGTGATCACCGCGGCGTCCGGCGCCAGCAGCAGGAAGGACCCGTCGCTCTCATCGGCCTCGGCGACGAAGTCCCGGCCAGAGCCGTCGGCCGCGCCGAGCCCGGTCTCCGCGAGAACGCCGCCGATCATGTAACCCGGGTCCGCGCCGCAGTCACGAAGCACCGTGGTGATCATCGAGGTCGTGGTCGTCTTCCCGTGCGTGCCCGCGACCGTGACGACGCGGCGGCCGAGCATGACCGAGGCGAGCGCGGCGGCCCGGTGCAGCACGCGCAGCCCGCGCAGCCTTGCCTCGGCGAGTTCGGGGTTGCTCTCCCGGACCGCGCTGGTCGCGACGAGGGTGTCGGCGGCACCGAGGTAGGCCGCGGAGTGCCCCACGTGCACCTCGGCCCCCAGGCCGCTGAGCTCGCTGAGCTGCGGCGACGGCGCGGCGTCGCTACCGGATACGGCGACGCCGCGGGACAGCATGATCCGCGCGACGCCCGACATCCCCGCGCCGCCGATGCCGGTGAAATGGACGCGGCCGAGCTTTTCCGGCGGCACCGTCTCCTCCGGTGTAACCAGCGCCGCCGGCATGCCGTCCATCCAGTCGTAACGCCGGTCCTTTGGCATGTCAGCAAGGTCCCTCATGGCCGCGCGTGCCTGCCCGGCGACGGCGGAGTCTGGCCCCTGCCGCCTCCCCTCGGCGGTGCCTGGCGCCTGCGGTCCGGCGGCGGGACCTGGCTCTGGGCGCCCGGATACTGCTGCCCTCCGGGATACTGCTGCCCTCCGCCGGGGTACTGCTGACCTCCGGGATAGTGCTGCCCTCCGCCGGGGTACTGCTGACCTCCGGGATAGTGCTGCCCTCCGGGATACTGCTGGGCGCCCGGGTACGGGGCCGCGGGGTACTGAGCCGCCGGATGGTGCGTCCCCGGGCCCTGGCCGCTCTGCGCCTCCCCCTCCTCGCCCCCGAGGCTGGCGGCGATCCCCAGCACCGCCTCGGCCAGCGAGCGGTCGGCGTCCCGGCGGCCGAGCGTCGCCGCCGCCTCCGACATCGCCGCCACCTGGTCGATGTTGACCAGCACCGGCAGCAGGGTGTCGCGGATCCATTCGGGGGACAGTTCGGCGTCGTCGACCAGCATCCCGCCGCCCTTCGCGACGATCGGCAACGCGTTGAGCCGCTGCTCGCCGTTGCCGATCGGCAGCGGAACATAGGCCGCCGGCATGCCCACCGCCGTGAGCTCGGCGCAGGTCATGGCCCCGGCGCGGCAGAGCGCGAAGTCCGCGGCCGCGTAGGCGAGGTCCATCCGGTCGACGTACGGCACCGCCACGTAGGGCACCGTACCCTGGGCGGGCGCGGGCTGCGCGGCGTTCTTCGGGCCGGTCACGTGCAGCACCTGGACGCCCGCCGAACGGATCGAGTTCACCGCCCCGGACAGCGCCTGGTTCAGCGAGCGGGCTCCCTGCGACCCGCCCGTGACGAGCAGCACCGGCAGGTCGGGCCGCAGGCCGAAGTGCGCCCGGGCCTTGTCGCCGAGCGCGAACCTGTCCAGGTCGGCTATCTCACGCCTGATCGGGATCCCGATGTAGCGGCCGTTCCTGAGGCGGGTATCGGGATGGCCGGTGAACACGTGCGGGGTGAGCCTGGCGCCGAGCCGGTTGGCGATGCCGGGATGCGGGTTCGCCTCGTGCACGACGATCGGCACCCTGCGCCGCCTGGCCGCGAGGTAACCCGGCGTCGCGACGTAACCGCCGAACCCGACGAGCACGTCCGCGCGGACCCGGTCGAGCACCTTGGCGGCGGCGTTCACCGCTCCCGCCAGCCGCCCCGGGACGGTGAGCAGCTTCGGCGTGACCGAGCGGGGCAGCGGGACGGCAGGAATCAGCGCCAGCTCGTAACCGCGCATCGGGACGAGCCTCGTCTCCAGGCCCCGCTCGGTGCCCAGGCAGATCACCTGGATCGACGGATCGGCTCGCCGCAGCGCGTCGGCGAGCGCGAGAGCGGGCTCAATATGACCGGCAGACCCCCCGCCAGCTAGCACGACCCGTGATAGCTTGCGCATCCCATGCTCCTCGCCTATCGCCCTGTCGTCATGGCCCGTCGGCGTGACGTCGCGCCGCCAGGCCAAGCCAGCTTAGAACGCGGGACAAGGGACCGGGGCCGCGTGCGGCCAAAGCCTCCCGCGCACCGGGTTCCCGGCGGGCGAAAGACATGAGCATACCCAGCGCGACCATGGTCACCAGAAGAGAGGACAGGCCCGCCGAGACGAGCGGCAGCGGGACGCCGGTGATCGGCAGGACGCCGATCACCGCGCCGATGTTCACGACCGCCTGCATGACGATCCAGCCCGTCGCGGATGCGGCCGCGAGCCTGCTGAACGTGTCCGGCGCGCGGCGCGCCACCCGCAGCCCGGCGAAGGCGAGCCCGCCGTACATGGCCATGACGCAGAGCGTGCCGACGAGCCCGAGTTCCTCCCCGATGATCGCGAAGATGAAGTCGGAGGTGGATTCCGATACCCATCCCCACTTCTCTCTGCTCCCGCCCAGGCCCACGCCGAAGAGCCCGCCGGAGCCGAGCGCATACCTGCCCTGGATCTCCTGCATGTTCTTCCCGGTCGGGCCGCCCTGGGGGTTCACAAAACTGGTCAGGCGCTCCATCCGGTAGGGCGCGCTCACGATGAGCAGCAGCATGACCAGGCCCATCATGATCAGCATGAGGCCGAATATCCGCCCTGGCGTGCCCGCGACCCAGAGCAGCGCGAGGAAGATGATGAGCAGGATGAACGTCGTACCGAGGTCATCCCCCATCATCACGAGCAAGGCCAGCATGCCCGTTCCGGGCATCAGCGGGACGAGCATGTGCCGCCAGTCGGCAAGCATGCCCAGCTTCTCCTTGCGGGCGAGCAGGTCGGCGCCCCACAGCACCAGCGCCAGCTTGGCCGCCTCGGACGGCTGGAACAGAAACCCCCCGATGGAGATCCACCGGGCGGCGCCGTTCTGCGAGATACCGACGCCGTGGATCAGCGTGAGCCCGAGCCCGAGGGCCGCGACCGCGAGCAGCGGGTAGGCGACGGCGCGGAACAGCCGGGGCGACGACCGCGCCGCGACCCACATGAGCGGGAGGCCGACGGCGACGCCGAGCAGCTGCTTCTTGAAGTCCGAGTACGGCGACACTCCCTTGGTCAGGTCGAACACCGACGCGGTGGACAGCACCATGACCAGGCCAAGCCCGAGCAGCAGCGTGGTGATGCCGAGAATCAGGTAATAGGACGTGAGCGGCCGGTCGAGTAGCGCGCGCCAGGCGCCGATCCGGTCCCGCAGCCCGGCCACCGCCGGGACGGCCGCCGCCCCGTCGCCGCCCTCGGCGGCCTCCAGTTCGGGGCCGCCGTCCCGCGGCCAGTACGGCTCGTCCTCGCCGGACGCCTCACCCGCGTCCGTCCCCAGCGCACGGCCATGCATCTTCCCAGTTTCGGCGCTGAGCGCGCGCATACCCGGAACATCCGCCGCGTGTCGCGGTGTTTCTCTGGGTGGTCGCCCAGAGGGCGGGAACGTGCGGCGAATCCAGCAAACGCGCGAGCCATTCGACCGCGCGGACTACGTCAGACGGCTGGCCTCCCTTCCCGGCGACTGGCCTCCGCCGGACCAGCGTGGCGAGGGCGGAGTGTCCGGCCAGCAGAGTGACCACCGCCCGTTTGGAACAATTAATGTCTTATGCACCAATTGCCCGGGTGAGCCCTTGTTCATACCGGTACCGAACGGGCGGCTGGTTCCTCTCAGCCGCCGCTGGCGCCGGCCAGCGCGTACGCGTCGTGGGGTGAGCCGGCGGGGCGCGGTTGCGGGCGCGAGGGAACCCGGCTGGGAGGCGCTCGATCGGGCGTCGGCATGACCATAATGCCCCCAATTTGTCCTGATTCGGAACGGTCGGCGCCCCCTTCGCGCGCCAGCGCGGCCACGACACCGGCCGGACAAACCGGACAGCCATCATGATCGCGGAAACGGCGGGTCGTGGGTGACACCTAGACTTCCGCGATCATGAGACGTGGTGCTGCAGCGGTTAGCGGGGCTGATGGGGCCGACTATGGGCGTGACTGGTGGTGCTGCCGGAGCTGAGGGGGTTGCTGCGTCGCAACGGTACGGGGGACCGTTACGCGCCGAACCAGCCGGGGACGTCCAGGCGGAACGTCTCGCCGGGCGCCATGGTGCGCAGGCTCGCCTCCAGGTCGGCCAGCTGGGCCGCGCCGAGTTCCGCCGCCCACCTGGCCCGGATGCGGCTGAAGATCATCGCGGACAGCGTCAGCGCCTCGATGCCGCGTGGGGTGAGGCGGACCAGCTTCCGCCGGCGGTCGGCGGCGTCGCCGGCGCGCTGCACGTAGCCGAGTTCGGCCAGGCGGTCCACGGTCTTCCCGGCCGCCTGCTTGGAGACACCGAGCCGCCTGCCGGCGTCGCTCGCGGTGGCGCCGCCCACGCCGATGGCCTGCAGCGCGAAGCCGTGCGCCGGGCGCAGGTCCGGGTGCCCGCGGCGGGCCAGCTCGGCGTGCAGCTCGTCGATGACCGACCGGAACCCGGCGAACAGCAGCAGCGGAAGCTCGAACCCGTACCCGTCAATTGACACGATAGACAACCTCGTTTACCGTTTGGACAACCTCGTTGCCTATCTTATGGGAGCCGGGCATGACCATGTTCACCGATCACACCCCCGAGTCCGCGCCACCCGCCGCCCGCAGGTCCATGACCCGGGTCGCGGGGGAGCTGGGCTACGTGCCCGCCGCCGTGGCGCGGATAGCGGCGTCGCCGGAGCTCCTCGACGGGTTCCTGCGGCTGTCCGGGATCTTCGAGGGCACGTCGCTTGATCCGCTGGCGCGCGAGGTGGTCGTGATGACGGTCGCCACAAGGAACGGCTGCCGCATCTGCGTCGCGATGCACACCGCCCGGCTGACCGCGCTCGGCGCGGATCCCGCCGTGATCACCGCGCTGCGCGCCGCGGCGCCGCTCGGCGAGGAGCGGCTCGAGGCGGTCCGGGTGTTCACGCTGCGGGTGCTCGACACGGCGGGCGACGTCGGGGACGACGCGCTGCGCGGATTCCTCAGGGCCGGCTACAGCAGCCAGAACGCTCTGGAGGTGGTGCTCGGCATCGGCACCTACACGATGTCCACGCTGGCCAACCGGATGACCGGCGCACCGGTGGACGAGCAGCTCAGCGCCTTCGCCTAGCGGCCGCGCCGAGGGCCGTGCGGCACCTACTTGGGGAACCAGCCGACGTAGAAGACGCCCAGGCCGAGCGCGACGAACATCCCGGCGATCAGCCAGAACCGCACCACGATCGTGGTCTCCGCCCAGCCCGCCAGCTCGAAATGGTGCTGCAGCGGCGCCATGCGGAACACCCGCTTGCCGGTCAGCTTGAACGAGCCCACCTGGATCACCACGGACATCGTGATGATCGCGAACAGCCCGCCGAGCAGCGCCAGCAGGAGCTCGGTCCGCGACACGATCGCCAGGCCGGCCAGCACGCCGCCGAGCGCGAGGGACCCGGTGTCGCCCATGAAGATCTTCGCCGGCGGCGCGTTCCACCACAGGAAGCCGAAGCACGCGGCCATCACGACCGCGGCGACGATCGCGATGTCCAGCGGGTCGCGCACGTTGTAGCAGTTGGAGGCCAGCGCGAGTGTGCAGTCCTCGCGGTACTGCCAGGTGCCGATGATCACGTAGGCGGCCAGCACGAGGGTCGTGGCGCCGGTGGCGAGCCCGTCCAGGCCGTCGGTGAGGTTCACCCCGTTGGACGTCGCGGCGACCATGAGGATGACCCAGACCACGAAGAAGACCGGGCCGACCGATATCCCGAAGTCCTCCAGGAACGACAGGTGCGTCGACGCGGGAGTGAGGTCGTAGCCGTCCGGGAAGTGCAGCGCGAGCACCGCGAATATCACGCCGACGATGGCCTGCCCCATCAGCTTGGCGCCGCTGCGCAGGCCCAGGCTGCGCTGCATGTACAGCTTGATGAAGTCGTCTGCGAAGCCGACCAGGCCCAGGCCGGTCATCAGGAACAGCACGAGCAGCCCGGACGCGGACGGCGGGTCGCCGGTGATCAGGTGGCCGACCAGGTACCCGACCAGCGACGCGATGATGATCACCGTGCCGCCCATGGTCGGCGTGCCGCGCTTGCTCGCGTGCCCGGCCGGGCCGTCCGCCCTGATCTCCTGGCCGTACCCGCGCCGACTGAACACCCGGATGGCGACGGGGGTGCCGAGCAGCGCGACCACCAGCGAGACGGCGGCGGACAGCAGAATGGTCTTCACCCGGCTACCTCCGAGAGCAGACCGGCCGCGACTTCCCAGAGCGCGGCCACACGTGACGCCTTCACCAGTATCACGTCCCCCGGCCGCAGCCGGTCCCCCAGCTCGGCGACCGCCGCGGCGGCGTCGGGAACCGCGATCGCCTCGCCGCGCCAGCCAGGCTCGCCCCGCGCGCCGTCGAGGATCGGCCGTGCCTCGTCTCCCACCGCGATCACGCCGGCCAGCCCGGCGCGCGCGGCCAGCCGCCCGGCTTCTTCGTGGCTGGCCACGGATATGTCGCCGAGCTCGGCCATGTGGCCGAGGACCGCGAACCCGCGCCCGTCCCGCGCCAGGTGACGGAGTGCATCGATGGCTGCCCGAACGGACTCTGGATTCGCGTTGTACGCATCGTTGATGACCAGTACGCCGTCGGCCCGGCGCGTGGTCTCCATCCGCCACTTGCTGCGCGGGTTCGCTTCGGAGAGCGCGGCGGCGATGTCGTCTGCGGGCATGCCGAGCTCGGCGGCGATGGCGGCGGCGGCCAGCGCGTTCGGCACGTGGTGCGCGCCGTGCAGCCGCATCCGGACCGGGGCGGAGCCGCCGGGCATGATCAGCGTGAACGACGCGCGGGCGAGCTCGTCGAGCCGGACGCCGACGGCGCGCACGTCCGCTGCGTTCCTGCCGTCGGCGGCGTTCCTGCCGTCGGCGGCGCTGAACGTCACGACGCGGGCGCGGGTGCGTTCCGCCATGGCGAGGACCCGGGGGTCGGCCGCGTTCAGGATCGCCACGCCGTCCGCGGGCAGCGCCTCGGGCAGCTCGCCCTTGGCCTTCGCCACCCCCTCCAGCGAGCCGAACTCCCCGGCGTGCGCGCGCCCCACGTTCAGCACCGCGCCGATCCGCGGCGGCGCGATCGCGCACAGCGCCGCGATGTGCCCGGCGCCGCGCGCGGACAGCTCGAGCACCAGATACCTGGTCCTTTCGTCGGCGCGCAGCACGGTCAGCGGGTGGCCGAGCTCGTTGTTGAAGGAGCCCTCCGGCGCGACGGTGGGGCCGAGCCGCTCCACGACCTGCGCGGTGAGGTCCTTCGTCGACGTCTTGCCGGACGACCCGGTGATGCCGGCGATCGTCAGCCCGGGCAGCCGGTCCACCACGGCCCTGGCCAGCGCGGCGAGGGCGGCGGGAATGTCCGGGACGAGGACGTGCGGCGCGTCGACGGGACGGGTCGCGAGCACGGCGGCCGCGCCGGCCGCCATCGCCGCCGCCGCGAAGTCATGGCCGTCGGCGTGCTCCCCTTTGATCGCCACGAACAGGCCGCCAGGGCCTGCCCTGCGCGAGTCGATGACCGCCGGGCCGGTGACCAGGGCGTCACCGCGCGCCTCGCCGCACGCCTCGCCGCCGGTGATGGCCGCGATCTCCGTGAGTGACAGCGGGATCATCGGTCCCGCTCCGTCCACCGGCGCAGCGCGGCGGCGGTGACTTCCCTGTCGTCGAACGGCAGCACGGCGCCGCCGACGTACTGCCCGCGCTCGTGCCCCTTGCCGGCCACCAGCACGACATCCCCCTTCCCCGCCAGGCCGGCGGCGCGGTCGATCGCGTCCGCCCGGTCCGGCTCGATGATCACGCGGGCCCGCTCACGCTGCGGGACGCTGAGCGCGCCCTGCAGCATCTCGGCCAGGATCGCCAGCGGGTCTTCGGACCGCGGATTGTCGCTGGTGAGTATCGCCACGTCGGCGAGGGCGGCCGCGGCGGCGCCCATCAGCGGCCGCTTCGCGCGGTCCCGGTCACCGCCGCAGCCCAGCACGATGACCAGGTTTCCCTGGGTGACCGGGCGCAGCGCGCGCAGCACCGCCTCCACCGCGCCCGGCTTGTGCGAGTAGTCCACGAAGGCGTCGGGCAGGCCGCCGTCGACCCGCTCCAGGCGTCCCGGCACGCCGGTGCAGGAGGCCACGCCCGCCACCGCGTCCTCGAGCCGGACGCCGGCCTCGACCAGGGCGACGATGGCGCCCAGCGCGTTGCTGACGTTGAACGGCCCCGCCAGCGTCACCGAGACGTCCGCCTCCACGCCACCCGGCCCGATGACGCGGAACGTGGAGCCGTCGGAGCCGGAGCGCACGTCCTCCGCCCGCCAGTCCGCGTTCCCGGCCGCGGCCTCGCCCCCGGCTCCGGCTCCCGCGCCGGGCGAGGTGGAGAACGTGGTGACCGGGATCTGGGCGGTGGCCGCGAGCCTGCGCCCGTAGGGGTCGTCCGCGTTCACCACGCCCACACCCGCGTACCTGGGGGTGAACAGCTGCGCCTTGGCGGCGAAATACGCCTCCATGTCGGAGTGGAAGTCCAGGTGGTCCTGCGAGAGGTTGGTGAAGACGGCGACGTCATAACGGGTGCCGGCCACGCGGCCGAGTGCCAGCGCGTGGCTGGACACCTCCATCGCGGCGGCGGTCACGCCGCGCTCCACCATCGCGGCGAACAGGGCCTGCAGGTCGGTGGCCTCCGGCGTGGTCAGCTCGCTGCCGAAGCAGTCCGGCCCGATCCGCGTCTCCACCCCGCCGACCAGCCCGGTGACGTGCCCGGCCGCGCGCAGCCCGGCCTCCACCAGGTAGCTGGTCGTGGTCTTGCCGCTGGTCCCGGTCACCCCGATCAGCGTCATGCGCGTGCTGGGGTCGCCGTATATCCAGCACGCGACGTCGCCCAGCCGGTCCCGCGGCGAGGCGACCACGAACACCGGCACCCCGAACCGCGCCGCACGGCCGCGCCCCTCGGGGTCGGTGACGATCGCCGCCGCGCCGGCGGCGACGGCGTCCGCGCAGAACGCGGCGCCGTGCGCCCGGCCGCCGGGCAGCGCGACGTACAGGTCTCCCGGTTGCACCCGCCGTGAGTCGTGCGTGACCCCGTAGAGCTCGCCGCGGGCGTTCGGTACCTTCCCGATGAGCAGCTCGCCGAGCCCTGAGAGCGGCCGCGCCTGGGTGCGGGCTGGACGGATCACGCCCAGAGGTTACCTCCAATTACGGCGCGTTGAGGCGCAGGTACGGGACAACGTGATCGTCCGGCGGAATCAGCAGCGTCTGCAGCGCGAACTCCATGACCTTGTAGAAGACCGGGCCCGCGACCACGGCGCCGAAGTAGGCGCCCCTGCGCGGGTCCTGCACGTTCACCGCGACAACCACTTGCGGGTTGTTCCCCGGCGCCATGCCGATCCAGCTCGACCCGTACTCGCACAGCGACCTGGGGCATTTCGGTCCCGCCTCCTGTGATGTGCCCGTCTTCGCCGCGACCGCGTACCCGGGGATGACGCCCCACGGCTGGTCGCCCGCCGCGTCGACCCCGGGCACCTGCTGCATGATCTGGATCAGCTCGCGCGCGGTCTTCGGCTTGATCACCCGCCGGGCTGGCGCGGGAGCCGCGGGCGTGTAGTGGCCGGAGGCGCTGGTGATGCCCTCGACGAGATTCGGCTGGACGCGCACCCCGCCGTTCGCGATCGTCGCGTAGACGCTCGCCATCTGCAGCGCGGTCACGTCCACGCCCTGCCCGAAGGACAGCGTGTACGGCAGCGACGCCCAGTACTGGGAAAGCGGGCGCAGGATGCCCGGGCTCTCGCCGGGCAGGCCGACGCCGGTTGGCCGGCCGAGCCCGAACGCCCGCAGGTAGTCGTACTGGACCTGCGGTGATATGTGGCTGGCCACCTGCGACATCCCGATGTTGCTCGAGTGCGCGATGATGCCGGCGATCGTGTACCGCTCCCCCGGTGCCCATTCCGCGTCGTGGATGAGCTGGCCGCCCTCGTGGATCTGGTACGGGATGTCGTACGCGCTCATCGGCGTCTGGCCGCCGCGCTCGAACGCCGCCCCCGCGGTGATCACCTTGGCCGTGGAGCCCGGCTCGAAGACGTCCTGCACCGCGTAGTTGACGGCGCTGGCGGGGTTGGCCTGGCTGTAGGTGGGCCATTGCGCCATCGCCAGGATGTGCCCGGTCTTCGGCTGGATGACCACGACCGTGCAGTCGCGCGCGCGTGTCTGCTGTACCCGCTGCTTACACGCCTGCTGCGCGGCGAACTGCAGCGCCGGGACGATCGTCAGCCGGACCGAGCTGCCGTTGACCGCCGGGCTGTTCCGCATCCCGGCGAGCGGGATCGGCTCCCCCGCGGTGCCGATCTCCACTTGCTCGCTGCCGGGCCGCCCGGCAAGCAGCGAGTTGTAGGCCTGCTCGACCCCGGCCCTGCCGCTGATCGCGCCGGTGCCCGGGTCGGTGCTGGTGAACCCGACCACGTCGGCCGTGGCGTTGCCGTCCGGGTAGGCGCGGGCGTAACTGCCGGTCATGTTGATGCCCGGGAGGTTGAGCGCGCTGATCTCGTCGCCGGCCTGCGCGGGCACGTTCTGCTCGAGGATCACGTAGTCGCGTGAGGTCGGATGCTGGATCTTCGCCAGGATGGCGGCGGCCGGCATGCCGAGCGGTCCGGCCAGCCGGGTGGCCACCCGCTGTTGCACCTGCTGCAGCTGAGCCGCCGTCATCAGCGGAGTGGTCATCATCATGGGCGGGTCGGCGAAGACCGTGTAGGTCTGCACGGTCATCGCGAGGATCTGCCCGTCCGCGCCGGTGATCGAGCCCCGTACGGCGGGCAGCGGCATGGGGTGGAGACGCTGCTGCTCGGCAAGCGTGCGGTACCGGCCCGACTCCATGCCCTGCAACTGGACGAGGCGGCCGGCGAACAGCGAGAGCACGAAGATGATGCACAGCAGCGAGATGCCCAGGCGGCGGGACGGCTCGCCGCGAGGGGCCGTGATGCGGCGAACGCCGCGGACCGGCGGCGGCGCGTCCCGTGGGGCGCCGCGGGCGTCCCGGGGGGCGCCGCGGGTGTCCCGGGGGGCGCCGCGGGTGTCCCGGGGGGCGCCGCGGGTGTCCTGGGGGGCGCCGCGGCGGACCTCCCGCATGCCGCGGGGCCGGTCGCCGGAGCGCCGGTCGCCGGGGCGCCGCTCACCGGGGCGCCGGTCGCCGGGCCTGCGGGCCCCGGTGACCGAGCCCGGCCGTCCAGGTTCGCGGCCCCGCTGCGTCACGGGGTGTACCCGGGGACGTGGATGAGCGCCGTCGCCCCGGATCCCGCGTCGGTTTCGGTCTTCCCTGTCTTCAGGTTGAGGAACCGCAGCTCACCGGCCGGCCGCATGCCCAGCTGGTAGGCGCGCTGCTCGATGACGCCGGCGGACTGCGCGGAGGCGACCTGCTCCTGGAGTTCCTGGCGCTGCCTGGCAAGCGCGCTGTTCTGTGACTGCAGGCTGGTGATGCGGAACGACCCTTCGGCCAGCGTGGTGCTGATCACCAGCGCGCAGATGAGGGCGCCGCCGAGCAGGCCGAACAATAGCAGGATGAACGGCATTCGCTGCGCCGCGCTGGGCCCTGACCTGGTCAGCGGCGACCTGGTCAGCGGCGCCGCGGCCCGCGCCCGTCGCGGAGCGGCGACATGTGGCCGTGCCGTTCCGCCCCGTTGCCTGCGCTGCGGCGCCTGCCGCTGCGGTGCCTGCCGGTGCGGTGCCTGCTGCGGCGTCTCCCGCTGCGGCGCCTGCCGGTTCTGCGCCTGCCGGTGCGGGGCGCGGCGCGGGCGTTCGCCGAGGGGCCCGGGCGGGCGGGTGATCGTGCCGGTGCCGCCCGCTCGCTCTTCGGCTCCGCTGGTCTTCCCGGAGCTGATCTCCACCACGTTCATGGTGCCTCCCGGATTCGTTCCGCTGCCCGCAGCCGCGCGGAGGCCGCCCGCGGATTACTGGTCACTTCCTCGCTGTCCGGGCGCTCCGCGCCCCTGGTCAGAAGGCGGAACTGCGGTCCAGCCGCGACCGGGCCGGCTCCCGCCTCCGCGGGCCGGGCCCGCACGGGCAGCCCGGGCGGGGCCGGATCGGCTGATCTGGCCGCGAGCTCCCGCTTGACCAGGCGGTCCTCAAGCGAGTGATAGGCGAGCGCGACGACCCGGCCGCCGCGGGCGAGCAGGTCAAGCGCGGCGGGCAGCGCCCGCCGCAGCGTGCCGAGCTCGTCGTTCACCTCGATGCGCAGCGCCTGGAACGTGCGCTTGGCCGGGTTTCCGCCGGTGCGCCGCGCGGCCGCCGGTATCGCGTCCCTGACGATGGCGCTCAGCCTTGCCGTCGAGGTGACCGGCTGCCTGGCCCGCTCGCGGACCACGGCTTCCGCGATCCGTCTGGCGAACCGCTCCTCGCCGTACTCGCGCAGCACCCTGGCCAGCTCGGCGGCGGGATAGTCGTTGACGATGTCCGAGGCGGTCCGCTCCCCCGACGGGTCCATCCGCATGTCGAGGGGGGCGTCGCGGGAATACGCGAAGCCGCGGCCGGGATCGTCCAGCTGGGGAGACGACACGCCAAGGTCGAAGAGGACTCCCTGGATCCGCGAATAACCGGCGTCCGCGACGATCGCCGCGATCTGGTCGTAGAAGGCGTGCGCGAGCATCACCCGGCCGGGGTAGGCGCCGGCCAGCTCGTTCCCGCGCTCGATGGCGGTGGAGTCGGCGTCGATCCCGATCAGCGTCAGCCCCGGACAGGCGTCCAGCAGGACGCGCGCGTGCCCGGCGCGGCCGAGTGTGGCGTCCACGAGAACCGCCCCCGGGCCACTGAGGGCGGGCGTGAGGAGGGTGACGACACGGCCGGCCATCACCGGCACATGACCGTAGGCTGGACTGCCCACGTGACCCCCTCGGCTCTTGGCTCTCCCTCTTCCCGGGACACCGACGTCCCGTACTCACCGGCGCGGCCCGGCCAGGTCTCCGTCCGCGCCGGCGAGCCGCCGTCTGGCACCGGGGAAGTGGTGCCAGCTGAAGCGGCCCAGGCGCGGGTGGAGACCTCGCCGGACAGCCTTGGCCACCTGGGTGGCCGGCTCACAGAATCCCTGGCAGCACCTCCTCCGCGGCCGCGGAGAACGAGTCCTCCTGCTCGGCCAGATAGGTCTCCCATGCCTGGGCGTCCCAGATCTCGAGCCGCGTGTTCGCGCCGATCACGACGCAGTCCCGCTGCAGACCCGCATAGCTGCGCAGCGCCGGCGGGAGGGTGATCCTGCCCTGCTTGTCGGGAAGCTCGTCGGAGGCGCTGGCGAAGAAGACCCGGCTGTAGTCCCTGACCGCCTTGGCCGTGACCGGCGCCGTGCGCAGCGCCTCGGTGATCCGGCCGAACTCGGCGCGCGGGAAGACGTACAGGCAGCGTTCCTGTCCCTTGGTGATCACCACTCCCCCGGCGAGCTCGTCACGGTACTTGGCCGGCAGGAACAGGCGGCCCTTCTCGTCAAGGCGGGGCGCGTGAGTCCCGAGAAACAACCGGTTCTCACCTCCCACCCCCCAGCGGGCGCCAGCTCACTCCATTGCGCTCCACTGTACCCCACATTCCTCCACCGTCAACCGTGAAATCGCGGCTTTTGTGCGGCGGGCTCCTGCGAATGCCCAGGTCAGAGAGGTGGGGCAAAGTGGGGGAAGCGTGGGCCCCCTATGGCCGGCTTGGCCCGGGCGGGGAGGAAGCGTATCCGCGGGCGTGTGCCACGAGGCAAAGGAAGGCGGCGCTGCTCCCCTGCCATTCGACCGCGGGGACCTGCGCTTCCCGCTGTACCCGGGCCGTGCAGGCACCGGAGCACAGCGGGCCCGGAGCAGAGCGAGCCGGGGGTGGCGGAGTGGTGGGGGTGGCGAGGTGGCGGGGGTGGCGGAGTGGCGGGGGGCGGCCCCACAGGACCCGGCTCAGCGCCGCCCCGTCATCGCTCGCCGCATGAGCACCGCGCACGAGCAGCGCCGCACGAGCACCGCCGCACGAGCACCGCCGCCCCCGCCGACGAATTGTCCTTGGTCGCCTGTCCCCGAAGGGGTCAGCGCTCCTCATCGGGCCTCCTGCTAACCGGACAAAAGGGGCGGCCGTCATGATCGCGGAAACGGCGGGTCGAATACGGCACCCACAATTCCGGGATCATGGAGCGCGGTGCTGATGGGACGGACGGGGCTGGCGCATCCCCGGGCGTGCGGGGCTGGCGTTGTCTTCGGGGCTGGAGTTGCCGTCACGGCTGGCGTTGCCGCCGGCTGGCGTCACCGGCACGGCTGGCGTCACCGGCACGGCTGGGGTTGCCGTCACGGTTGGCGTTGCTGTGGTGAAAGCGGCCGGGCGGTCCCAGCGGTCAGCTCGGTCGGCAAACGGCCGCCGGGGGGCGCCGCAGCCCCCGTTACCATCCCGAGATATGCGCCAGCCCCCGTATTCGGCCCTTTCGTTTCCGTGAACGTGGTTGGCGAACAGGATGGTGGGAGTTAAGGTGCCGTGGGCGGCCTGCCGTTTCCGCGATCAAGGGTGGCCGCCGCAAGGCGGCCTGCGCACCGGCGAGCGGCGGCGCGGCCCCGCACACTGGGGCTCGCCGTAACCTGGTGCGGCGATCGCCAGATACCACGACGCCCGCGGGCGAGAGACTGAATACAGGGAACCTGGATAGGTGAGGTAAATTCCGGCATACGGCAGAGCTGTCCGGCCTCCGCGAACGCGCCCCGCAGCGTGCACACAGGTCAGAGGAGGACGTACTGTCGGTACAGGAGTCAGGTCCAGGCCTACCGAGGAGGCCATTTGGTACTGGACACGGGGCGCGAACGAGGCCGGGCCCTTGACGACCTTGTCGCGATGGCGCAGAACGTCGGTACCGCCGTCGAGTCGGTGATAGACGGCAAGGCGGACGCGATCAGGCTGGCGCTCACCGTCCTCCTCGCGGAGGGGCACCTGCTCATCGAGGACGTGCCTGGGGTCGGCAAAACAATGCTCTCCAAGGCGCTGGCCAGGTCGATCGACTGCTCGGTACGCCGGATCCAGTTCACTCCGGACCTGCTGCCCAGCGACATCACCGGGGTGAGCGCGTATAACCAGGAGCGCGGCGACTTCGAGTTCAAGCCCGGCCCTGTCTTCGCCAACATCGTGGTCGGCGACGAGATCAACCGCGCCTCGCCGAAGACGCAGTCGGCGCTGCTGGAATGCATGGAGGAGCGGCAGGTCACGGTGGATGGCACGACCTACCCACTGGAACAGCCGTTCATCGTCATCGCCACCCAGAACCCGGTGGAGATGGAGGGCACGTACCCGCTGCCGGAGGCACAGCGCGACCGGTTCACCGCTCGCATCTCGATCGGTTACCCGACCGCGATCGCGGAGCGGGAGATGCTGGACACCCACGGGTCATCGTCGCCGCTTGACCAGCTCAAGCCGGTCGCCACCGCCAGCGACGTGCACGACCTGGTGCTGGCGGTGCGCGGAGTGCTTGTGTCGCCTCCGGTCAAGGAGTACATCATCGCTCTGGCCCGCGCGACGAGGAACTCGCCGGAGCTTCGCCTCGGCGCCTCTCCCCGGTCCGCGCTGCATCTGCTGCGTGCCAGCCGGGCGTGGGCCGCGCTGGATGGCCGGGACTACGTCATACCCGACGACATCCAGGCGCTGGCGGTCCCCGTTCTCGCCCACCGGCTGCTGCCCACCGCCGAGGCGATGGTGGAACGCCGGCTGCCCGAGCAAGTGGTGGCGAAGCTCGTGTCGGAGCTCCCGCTGCCCCGTCCCTGACCCGGAGGAGCGCGATGCGGGCGTTGTTCGGGGCGCTGACCACCCGCGGCAGGTCGTTCGTTGCGGCGGGCGTCGCCGCGGCCGCCTGCGGGCTCCTGATACCAGAACCCGACCTGCTGCGCGTCGGCGCGCTTCTGATCGTTCTGCCGCTGCTGTCCGCCCTGGCCGCGAGCCGCGCCCGGTACCGGCTCTCGTGCACCCGCCGGATTCTCCCGGCGCGGGTGCCCACCGACCACCCCGCTCAGCTGACCGTGCGGCTGGCGAACGTCTCCCGGCTGAGAACCGGCCTGCTGCTGGCCGAAGACGCGCTGCCTTATTCTCTCGGCAGCCGCCCGCGCTTCGTGCTTGACGGCATAGAGGCAGGCGGCAGCCGCGAGCTCAGCTACCAGATCCGTTCCGACACGCGAGGCAGGTTCACCATCGGCCCGCTGCAGGTACGGGTCGCCGACACGTTCGGGCTGGTGGAGATCGGCCGCTCCTTCTCATCGGTCAGCACGCTGACCGTCACGCCGCGAATCATCCCGCTGGCGCGCCCGTCGCTGGCCGGCAGCTGGCTCGGCGACGGCGACCGCGGGAAACGGACCATAGCGGCCAGCGGCGAGGACGACGTCGCGCCCCGCGCCTACCGGGACGGCGACGGCCTGCGCAGGGTCCACTGGCGGTCGACCGCGCGGTACGGCGAGCTGATGGTCCGGCGCGAGGAGCAGCACTGGCGGAACACCGCCTCGCTCTTTCTCGACACCCGGCGCGGCGCGCACACCGGAACCGGCCCGTCGTCATCGTTCGAGCTCGCGGTCAGCGCCGCCGCCTCGATCGGGATGCACCTGACCGGCGAGGGGTTCGACGCGCGGCTGGTGACGGACGCCGGCGAGATCCCCCGCCAGGACACGTTCCAGGACATGCTGCTCGATACGCTCGCCGTCATCGGCACCTCGCGCGGAACGAGCATCCGGGACGGAGTCGCCGCGCTCGCCGTCGGCAGCGGCCAGATCGTCGCGATACTCGGGACGCTGTCGGCGGAGCAGGCGAGACAGCTCGCGGCAGCGCGGCGTGGCGGCGCCCCGGCGATGGCGCTGCTGCTGGCGGCCGGCGCCTCGCGGCCGGATCGCAGCCGGGCGATCGCGGGCGACCGCGCCGACCGCGCCGACGGCGCCGTGGACATCCTCGCGTCGGCCGGCTGGCGGGTGGCCACGGTGAACTCGGCAGCGTCACTCATCGCGGCGTGGGACCGGCTGAACCGCCCGGCCAGCGACGGAGAGACGGGAGTTCTCCATCCTGGCGGCCCGGATGACGACCGGGTCGCAGCGGCCGGCCAGGCGCAGGGGTGATGACCATGACGAATCACCGGGTAACCGCGGCCGCTGCCATCGCGACCATTCTCGCGTCGCTGTCGCTGTATCCCATCTTCACCGGATCCGTCTGGTTCTGGGCAGGGGCCGGCGCGGTCATCGCCGTCGCGGGCGCCGGCACGCTGACCCGGCTGCGCCAGCTCCCGCCCGTCGTATGCCTGGCCGGCGGGGTGCTGGGGCTGCTGCTGTACCTGAACGTCGCGTTCGAGCCGTCGCGCTCGCTGCTGGGGATCATTCCGACGCCCGAATCGATCCGCGGCCTGTTGCACCTGGCCGGGGACGGTCTCACCGAGTCCAGCCGGTACGCGCCCCCGGTACCGGGCGTGCGCGGCATGCTCCTGCTGGCGGCCGGCGGGATCGGGCTGACCGCCACGCTCACCGACCTGCTGGCGGCCCGGCTGCGAAGCTCCGCGCTGGCCGGCCTGCCGCTGCTCATGCTGTTCACCGAGCCATTCACGGTGAGCGTCACCCGCGGCGCTTACGGCACGACGGTGGTCTTCTGCCTCGGCGCCGCCGGTTACCTGGCCCTGCTGAGCGCCGACGGCCGCGAGCGGATCCGTGCCTGGGGGCGGTCGCGGCCCAAGCCGGACGACGCACCCGACACGAGCGCCCTGGCCGCCGCGGGGCGGCGGGTGGGACTCGCCTCCGTCGTGGTCGCGCTGTGTGTGCCGTTGTTCGTTCCGGGGCTGCACGCCACCAGGCTGTTCTCCGGCGGCCTCGGCATCGGGGGGAGCGGCGAAGGCGGCGGCGGATCCGTCCAGCTCCCTGACCCTGAAGCGCAGCTGCAGGCGCAGCTGAAGGAAAGCCAGCCGCAGCCGGTGCTGAGATACGTCACGTCCAATGTGGACCCGGGATACCTGCAGGTCTACGTCCTCGACACCCTTACCAGCTCGGGCTGGCAGATGTTCGGCGCGTCGACGGCGAACGTCCCGCTCGGAACGAAGCTGCCGATGGCCAGGGGCCTGACGGACACGCAGTGGACCGCGCCCGACACCACGGCGGTGACGATCGGCAGGAACGTCAGCTCAGCCGCGCAACCAGGCGGAAAGGCGGCCACATTCCTGCCGGTCCCCTACCCGCCCACGAAGATCTCGGTGGGCGGCTCCTGGCAGGTTGACCCCGCCGACATGATGATCCTGTCCGGAAGCACGTCGCTGGCTGGCCTCAGCTACAGGGTGAACAGCCTCAGTGTGGATCCGCCGACGCAGATTCTCGACGACGCCCCCGCGCCGCCGGCGAGCATCGCGGGCTACTACCTGAAGGTCCCGCCGGCCTACGACTCGCTGCGGGCGCTGGCGCAGCAGATCACCGGCTCGGCGAAGACGCCCTTCCGGAAGGCGGTCGCCCTGCAGAACTGGCTCGACGGCACCGACAGCCGGTTCGGCTACACCCTCAACGCACCGGAGATAACCAGCGCCAGCGGGCTCGCCCAGTTCCTCGAGGTCACCAAGCACGGCTACTGCCAGCAGTTCTCCTACGCGATGGCGGTACTCGCCCGGCTCGTGGGCATCCCGTCCACGGTCGCCATCGGCTACACACAGGGAACACACACCAGCGGCAGCACCTGGGTGGTCAAGACGAGCGACGCGCACGCGTGGCCGGAACTGTACTTCCAGGGAGCAGGCTGGATCCGCTTCGAGCCGACGCCGGCCGGTGTCGACGGCCAGGGCACCGCGACCCCGCCGACATACACGATCCCGGCGTCGCCTTCCGGGCCGCCCGGCAGCACCCAGGCCGGGAACGGCGGGACGGTCAGCCCCCCTGTGAACAGCGCGCACGGCCTGCCAGGAGGCGGCCGCCTGTACGTCCCTCCGGACAGCTCCGCGGGAAAGCCGCCGGCCAGCCTCGCCAGGCCGGATCAGGCGCTGCCGTGGATCGACGCCTCGTTCGCACTGCTCGCGCTGCTCGCGCTCGCGGTCACCGTCCCCGCGGCGGCCCGCCGGCTCATTCGGCGGCACCGCTGGCGGCTCGCGACGGCGGCACACTCAGCCGGGATCGTCGGCGTCGCGTACACCTCCGAGTCCACCGACGTGGCGGCGGCGCGTGCCGCGTGGCGCGAACTGTGTGACGATCTCACCGATTTCCGGGTCGGCTACCTGCCCAGTGAATCACCGCGCGCGCTCGCCAGCAGGATCGCCGCGGACCTGCACTTCGCGCTGGAGGTGTCCGGCGCACTGAACCGCGTCGCCCTGGCCGCGGAACGCGCCCAGTACTCAGCGCGGCCGTGCCCGTCTGCCGCGCTGCGCCGCGACTGCGCCGTCCTCCGGCACGCGATCGCGGCGGCCGTACCGCGCCGGGCGCGCTGGCGGGCGCGGATCTTCCCGGCGTCGGTTCTCACGCCCGTGTTCGTCGGGGTGAGCCAGGTCGTCGACGTGTTCAGCCGGGTGAACCCGGCCGGGATCCGCCGGGCGCTGCCGCGCCGGCAGCGGGCGGCCATCGGCTAGCGGTCTCCCTCCTGCCTCCGGCGCCAGCGTTCGTCGAGACGTTCCATCATCCCGGACCTGGGCACCTGGCCGCGTCCCCGCCGCCGGGCAGTCCGTCTCCGGCGCGAGCGAGCAGCGCCGTCGCGGCCGACCAGCACGATCCCGGCCATGTGCCGCCAGCTGCTGAGCGCCCACATGCCGCACAGAAGCATCACGATGAATCCGGCCACCGCGAGCCAGACGTAGGGCACGAGCACGCCGGCCACGACCATCCCGGCGCCGAGAACGAATCCGGAGACCGCCTGCACGACCCGGCGCTTGTAGTGCACGCGGGGATCGCTTGCGCGCACGAGGCGCCCAAGCCTCCGGTCCTCCCTGTAGAGCGCTTGCTCGATCTGCTCGAGCTGGCGCTGCTCATGCTCAGAGAGCGGCACGACGCCTCCCATGGACCCCTGGGGGTGCGGTGACCTTCACCTCACATACGTGGTTCATTTCCCAGAATACGAGCCTCTCCATGCGTCTTGGAAGGGGGCGGTGGTCCTTCGGGAGCCGGAACGCCTCCCGGCTCCCCGACCAGGGCAGCGGGCCGCACGGCGCCGGTGCCGAACCGCCGGGTGATCTCGTCCACGGCCCGCTCCGCCTCGCGCCAGCCGGACGGCCGATCATCCAGGGCCGGCTGGAGCGATGCTCCGGCCGCGGGCCGCAGGCCGGACACGCGGACTCCGACCAGGCGAAGCCGCGCCCCGCTGTCCAGGCCCGCGCCCTCGTAGAGCAAGCATGCTGTGCCGTAGATCTCCCTCGCCACGTCGGTCGGCTCGGCCAGCGTCCGGGACCGCGTGATCGTCTTGAAGCTGGCCAGCCGCAGCTTGACGACCACGGTCCGGCCGACGCAGCCCGCCGAGCGCAGTGCGTGCGCGGTCCGGCCGGACAGCCGCAGCAGCTCCCTGCGGATCAGTTCCGGGTCGCTGACGTCCGCCGGGAACGTCTCCTCGGCGCCCACGCTTTTCTCTTCGCGCCGCGGTACCACCCGCCGCTCGTCCCGGCCCCAGGCCAGCGCCCACAGGTGGCCGCCGACCGCCGCGCCGAACTCGTGCCGCAGCGTCGCCAGCGGGGTGTGAGCGATATCACCCACCGTCCTCAGGCCGAGCCGGGCGAGAAGCTGCCCCGCCCGCTCCCCCACCCCCCACAGGACGTCGGCCGGCAGCGGGTGCAGGAAGTCGAGCACGCCGGCGGCGGGAACCACGAGCAGCCCGTCCGGCTTGCACCGGGCGGACGCGATCTTGGCCACGAACTTGCACGATGCCACGCCGACCGAGCAGGTGATGCCCTGTTGCTCGTGCACCTGCGCCCGGATCATCTGCCCGATTCGGGCCGGCGTACCCAGCCGCCGCACCGCGCCAGACACGTCAAGGAACGCCTCGTCAAGCGCCAGCGGCTCGACCTCCGGGGTGACCGCGCGGAAGATCGCCATGACCTCCCTGGACACCTGGGCGTACAGCGCGTGGCGGGGCGGGATGAACACCGCCCGCGGGCACAGGCGTCTCGCCTGGCCCACCGGCATCGCCGAGTGCACGCCGAACGCGCGGGCCTCGTAGGTCGCGGACAGCACGACGCCGCGACTGCCCATGCCGCCCACGACGACGGGCCGGCCGGCCAGCTCGGGCCGGTCCCGCAGCTCTACGCTCGCGTAGAACGCGTCCATGTCCACGTGCAGGATGCCGCAGCCGGAGTCATCCAGGGCCGAGTCATCTGGGTCGGGCATGGTTTCATCCGGGGCAGGCATGGTTTCAGCGGTGGCCGAGGACGTGCAGCCGGGCGGCGATATCGCGCAGCGCCGGGTACACCGCGGCGGCGTCCTCGAGCGCCCGCAGCGCGTCCGCGGCGGCCGCGTCGGCGTCGGCGGCGCCCGCGGGCAGCAGGCCGGCGAAGACCCGGATGCCGTGCGCGTCGCCCGTACGGAGCCCAGGGCTCTCGATCAGCGCGGTGAGCCCGGCCAGCGTGAACCGGCGCGGGACGTCGGTGCCCGGCGCTTCCCGCTGCGCGACGCCACCTGGGCCGATGCCGAGCAGCAGTTCCCGCGCCTCCGTGTACCGTCCGGCCAGCGCCCGGTGCAGCACCGCGGCGACGGCGTTGGCGGCGAGCACGCTGACCGTGGCGCCAGGCCGCAGCACGCGGGCGATGGCCGCCATCGAGGCGGCCGGCGCATCGACGTACTCGAGCACGCTGTGGCAGAGCACAAGGTCGGCCGCTGACTCGCCGACCAGGCCGTCCAGCCCGTCCGCGTCACCCTGGACGGCGGTCAGCCGCACGTGCACCTCCGCCGCCCGCCGCTGCGCCGCGGCGAGGGCGTCAGGGCTCGGGTCGACCACCGTGACACGGTGCCCCAGCGCCGCGAACGGCACGGCGAAGCCGCCCGTGCCGCCGCCGGCGTCGACGATATCCAGCGCCTCCCGGCCGGTCTGCGCGACCCGGGCGGCCACCACCTCCCGCAGCACGTCCCAGACGACCGGGGAGCGCATCCCGTCGCGACCGTAGAGCCTGCGCTCACCAAGCGCGGCCCCGCCGGTACCGGGCGGAAACTCTGCGGCCACTCCAACCCCCAACCTCACGACGCCTGCGCAGTTCCAATGTAGTGCGCCAGCCGCCCCCGCGGCTCGCGAGGGGCCATCGCCCCCTCC
>Ga0213875_10000581_pt1 | contig 29658 bp, 29 predicted proteins | sample BarmaccomBMRX_R8_FD_160105 | JGI IMG/M metagenome (GOLD analysis project Ga0213875, IMG submission 160105) | Root-associated microbial communities from Barbacenia macrantha in rupestrian grasslands, the National Park of Serra do Cipo, Brazil - RX_R8 | ecosystem: Host-associated > Plants > Roots... | reverse complement strand
TGACCACACGGGTAGGTCCAACTTCGCCAGGTCTGCGCCTGTTCCTCCGGCGGCCGATGCACTTATGTTGCCGGTATGCCGCAGCATCCCCTGGACCGCCTCACCGGCGCCGAGCTCGAGCTCAACCGCACGATCCTGGATCAGGCCGGCCTGATCGGCCCGGCCACCCGCTTCCCGCTCGTCCTGCTGCACGAACCGGCCAAGCGCGACGTGCTGGCCTGGGAGGCCGCGACCGGGCGGGCCCCGGACCAGCAGGCACTGGACCGGCAGGTGCGCACGGTGCTGCTGGACCGCGCCAGCGGCCAGGTCACCGAGGTCGTCACGTCGCTGACCAGCCAGGCGGTGGTCTCCCGGCGGGCGGTCGACGTGACCCGCGAGGGCCAGCCGCCGATCCTGAGCGAAGAGTTCGACCTGGTCGAGAAGATCCTGTGGGCCGACCCGGGCTGGTGCGCGGCGATGGCCAGGCGCGGGCTGGCCGACCCGGCCCGCATCCGGGTGTCGGCGCTCAGCGCGGGTGTGTTCGACCTGCCCGGCGAGCAGGGCCGCCGGCTGGTCCGCTGCCTGTCGTTCCTGCAGCTGCACGACGACGACAACGTCTGGGCCCACCCGGTCGACGGCATCGTCGCCTACGTCGACCTGATCAGCTGCGAGGTGATCGAGCTGATCGACGACCGCGAGCTCAGCGTCCCGTTGGCGGCAGCCGACTTCCACCTCGACGACCCGGCCGTCCCGGCCCGCATCAGCCAGCGGCCGATCGAAATCCGCCAGCCCGAAGGGCCCAGCTTCACCATCGACGGCAACCTCGTGAGCTGGGAGAAATGGCAGTTCCGGATCGGGTTCGACCAGGTCGAGGGCCTCACCTTGCACCAGCTCGGGTTCACCGACGGCGGGCGGGGGCGCCCGATCATCTACCGGGCGTCGGTCGCGGAGATGGTCGTGCCCTACGGGGACCCGTCGCCGGTCCGGTTCTGGCAGAACTACTTCGACGCCGGTGAGTACTCACTCGGCAAGGAGGCCAACACGCTGGCGCTGGGCTGCGACTGCCTGGGCGAGATCCGCTACTTCGACGCGGTGGTGGCCGACGACGACGGCCGCCCCCGGACCCTGGCCCACGCGATCTGCCTGCACGAAGAGGACTACGGGGTGCTGTGGAAGCACACCGACATGTACAACGGCAGCTCGTCGGTCCGCCGCCAGCGGCGCCTGGTGATCTCGTTTTTCATCACCGTCGGCAACTACGATTACGGCTTCTACTGGTACCTGTACCTGGACGGCACCATCGAGCTGGAGTGCAAGGCGACCGGAGTCGTGTTCGCGTCGGCCTACCCGACCCCGGGCGACGCCTCCTACCCGTGGGCGAGCGAGATCGCCCCGGGGGTGGGGGCCCCGTTCCACCAGCATCTGTTCTCGGCCCGGCTCGACATGATGCTGGACGGCACCACCAACGCGGTCGACGAGGTCGACGCGGTCCGGGTCCCGGTATCGGCCGCCAACCCCTACGGCAACGCCTTCACCCGCCAGGCGACCCGGCTGCGCACCGAACGCGACGGGGCCCGCCTGGCCGACGGCGCCGTCGGCCGTACCTGGCACGTCAGCAACCCGGCCGTTCACAACGCGATGGGCCAGCCGGTCGCCTACGCCCTGCACCCGGAGGGCGGCCCGGCCCTGCTGGCCGACCCGGCCTCCTCGATCGCCCGCCGGGCGGCGTTCACCAGCCGCCACCTCTGGGTGACCGCCCACGATGATGACCAGCGCTACCCTGCGGGCGCCTACGTCAACCAGAACCCAGGCGGCACCGGCATCGACAGCTGGATCGAAGCCGACCGCGACATCGACGGCACCGACATCGTGCTGTGGCACACGTTCGGCCTGACCCACTTCCCGCGCCCCGAGGACTGGCCGATCATGCCGGTCGACCAGACCGGGTTCGTGCTGAAGCCGGTGGGGTTCTTTGATCGCAACCCCGCCCTCGACGTTCCGCCACCCAGCGCCGGCCACTGCCGGTGACGTGTACGGTAAGGTCTTCGCGCTGGCCGTCAGCGGGAACATTGAAGGCCGCCTACGCGCTTACCTAACTGACGCCGGCTCGCTGTGCGACGCCGCCATAGCAAATGAGGAGAATCGCTAAGTGCCGAGAGCTGACTTCATCGAGACCGAGGGCACCATCACCCGGATGCGCGGGCACGGCTTCTACACCGTGGTACTCGCCAACGGGCACGAGGTCCTGGCGAGGATGTCGGGACGAATGACCAAGAACCACATCCGCGTAATCCAGGACGACCGCGTGCTGCTGGAGATCAGCCCGGCGGACTGGTCGCAGGGCCGCATCGTTTACCGCTACAAGTGATTCACGCCCGGGCCTGAGCCCCTCTCTCCCATCTGCACGACGCCCGAGCCGGGGCGGGCCGTACGGTGGTGCCAGCAGCGGTCGGCGATGGAGGCGTGCGGGCATGGACGTTGAGCGGGAGAAGCGGGTCGCGGCGGAGGCGGCGGCGGAGCTGGTCGAGTCGGGGATGACGGTGGGGCTGGGCACCGGATCGACCGTGGCTTATCTGCTGCCGGCGCTGGCCAAGCGGTCGCTGGACATCGTCTGCGCCGCGACCTCGCCGCGGACCGAGCATGCGGCCCGGGAGCTGGGGCTGCGGATCGAGGATGTCACCAGCATTGACCGGTTCGACATCACGATCGACGGGGCCGATCAGATCGCGCCGGACGGGTGGCTGGTCAAGGGGGGCGGGGGCGCCCACAGCAGGGAGAAGATCGTGGCCGGGGCGGCGGACCGGTTCGTGGTCATCGCCGACTCGTCCAAGCCGGTGGACGCGCTGCACGCGCCGGTGCCGCTCGAGCTGCTGTCGTTCGGGTTGCGGGCCACGCTGCGGCTGGTCGAGCCGGCCGCGCTGCGGGATGTGCCGCACAGCCCGGACGGAGGGGTGATCGCCGACTACCAGGGGGCGGTCGAGGACCCGGCGGCGCTGGCGATTCAGCTGTCCACGACGCCCGGAGTGGTCGCCCACGGGCTGTTCCCGCCGCAGATGGTGGCGATGGCGTTCATCGGCCGGGGCGAGTCGGCCGAGCGGATCGACTTCGGCGGCTGACCCAGCTGGCTGGCTGACCGAACGGCCTGGCTGACCCGGGCGGCCCGGGGGCCGGCCAGGGGTTTGCACGGGCGCGGCCGACGGCGCCAGCTGCGATCGTCGGGGGGTGGAATTCCTCGTCACCATGACCACCCACGTCCCGCCGGGCACGACCGACCAGGCGGTCGCGGACATGCGCGCCCGCGAGGCCGCCCACTCGCGCGAGCTGGCCGCCCAGGGACACCTGCTGCGGCTGTGGCGCCCGCCCCTGCAGCCGGGCGAGTGGCGCTCGATCGGCCTGTTCGCGGCGGCCGACGCCGGCCAGCTCGAACAGGTCCTGGCGTCGATGCCGCTGCGGGTGTGGCGGACCGACGAGGTCACGCCGCTGACCCCGCACCCCAGCGACCCCGGGACCCTCCGGCCGCCGGCCGCGCCGCCAGCCCCGGCGGCGGCGCCGTGAGCTCGGGCGGCCCGAAGGTCGCGATCATCACCGGGGGCTCACAGGGGATCGGCGCGGGCCTGGTCGCGGCCTACCGCGGCCGGGGCTGGAACGTGGTCGCCAACGCCCGCACGATCAAGCCGGCCGACGACCCTGGCGTGCACACGGTCGAAGGCGATGTCGCCGACCCGGCCACCGCCGGGCACATCATCGGCGCCGCGCTGGAACGGTTCGGCCGGGTCGACACGCTCATCAACAACGCGGGCGTGTACCGGTCCAAGCCGTTCACCGAGTACACCGCCGACGACTACGCCTTGATCACCGGGGTCAACCTGAGCGGTTTCTTCTGGCTGACCCAGCGGGCGATCACCGAGATGCTGGCCGGCTCGGGCGGGCACGTGGTCAACATCTCGGCCACGATCGCCGAGCAGCCCGACGCCCATACTCCGGCCGCCCTGACCGCGCTGACCAAGGGCGGCCTGGCCGCGGTGACCCGGTCGCTGGCCATCGAGTACGCGGCCCGCGCGATCCGGGTCAACGCGGTCTCCCCCGGCATCATCCAGACGCCGATGCACGCGGCCGACAGCTACACCGACCTCGGTGACCAGCTGCCGCCGATCGGGCGGGTCGGCCAGATCAGCGACGTGGTCGACGCCATCTGGTTCCTGGAGGCGTCGGCCTACATCACCGGCGAGATCCTGCACGTCGACGGCGGCCAAGCCGCCGGTCACTGACCGGATGCCCGAAAGGCGGTCCCATGCGTCCCGACATCATCCCCGGCGGCACCTTCCCCGACTACGAGCTACCGGACCACACCAGCACGGCACGCAAGCTCAGCGAGGTGCAGGGCGACGACCCGCTGATCCTGACCCTGGCGCGCGGCAGCTACTGCCCCAAAGAACACCAGCAGCACCTCGAGCTGGCGGCCAACTACCCGAAGATCGCGGTGGCCTACACCCAGGTCGCGACGATCTCGACCGACGACCACCACTCGTCGCAGGAGTTCCGGGCGTCGGTCGGCGCCCAGTGGCCGTTCTTCTCCGACCCGGGCCGCACGGTCCAGCGTGACCTCGACATCGCCGAGTACACCGACCCCGAGCACAACCCGATGGTCCCGCACACGCTGGTGCTCAAGCCGGGGCTGATCATCCACAGCATCTACAACGGCTACTGGTTCTGGGGGCGCCCGTCGTTCTACGACCTGTGGCGCGACCTGCGGGTGGCCACGGCCGAGATCCGCCCGGACTGGGATTTGGCCACCCCGGGACTGCGGGAAGCCTGGGAGGCGGGCGACTACACCAAATTCCACGGCTGGAACCGGCGGGCCCCGCAGACCGTGCCGAACTCCTACGACGATCACGGAAAGGACTGAGCCCATGGCCACGCCGGTATGCGAACTGCTCGGGATCGAGCACCCGATCGTCCAGGCCCCGATGGCCGCGATCCCGGCGCTGGCGGCGGCCGTGGCCAACGCCGGGGCGCTCGGCATGGTCACGCTGACCTGGTCGGACGACCCCGGGGCACTGGTCCGGGACGTGGCCGGGCGAACCGAGCGGCCCTTCGGCGGCAACCTGGTACTGGCCGAGGACCAGCACAAGCGGCTCGACCAGGCGCTCGCGGCCGGCCTGCGGATCGTCTCGTTCATGTGGGGCGACCCGGGTGGCTACGTCCAGCCGGTACACGATGCGGGCGGGATCGTGCTGCACACGGTGGGCACCGCCGAGGAGGCCCGGCGGGCGGTCGCGGCCGGGGTCGACGTGATCGTCGCCCAGGGCTGGGAGGCGGGCGGGCACGTGTGGGGCGCGATCGCGACCCTGCCGCTGGTGCCGGCGGTGGTGGACGCGGTGGCGCCGGTGCCGGTGATCGCGGCGGGCGGGATCGGCGACGGCCGCGGGGTAGCGGCCGTGCTGGCGCTCGGCGCCCAGGCCGCCTGGCTGGGGACCCGGTTCCTGATGGCCGAGGAGATGCCGATCCACCAGGACTATCAGCGGCGGCTGATCGCGGCGGCCGAGACCGACGCGCGTATGTACCCCGACCTGTACGAGGTCGGCTGGCCCGATTCCCCGCACCGGGCGCTGCGCAACTCGACCGCCGACGCCTGGGAAGCGGCGGGCCGCCCGCCGCTGGCCCACCGGCCGGGCTACGGCGACGTGATCGCGCACTTCGCGTCGGGCGAGGCGATCGTCCGCTATGAGCCCGCGCCGCCGATGATCGGGACCACCGGCGACATCGAGGCGCTGTCGATGTGGGCCGGGCAGGACGTCGCGCTGATGAAGCAGCGCCAGCCCGCGGCCGACATCGTGGCCGAGCTGACCTCCCGGCTGTAAAACGGAGATACGGCATGCCGAGCCAGGCCATGCAGGACGTGATCGATTACATAAGGAAAGCGCAGCAGGCGACCGGGGCAGGCCAGGCTGCGCCCACGCTGGCTCAGCGCCGGGCGGCCTTCGCGCCGGCCGGGCACCGGCACCCGATACCGGGCGACGTGCGGGTGGCCGCGGTGGACGCCAACGGCGTACCGGCCTACTGGCTCACCGCCCCGGACGGCGACCCCGGCCGGGTGCTGCTGTTCCTGCACGGCGGCGGGTTCCAGCTCGGGTCGCTGGCCAGCGACGGCGAGCTGGCCGCCCGGCTGGGGCGGGCCAGCGGGATGCGGGTGCTGTTCCCCGAGTACCGGCTCGCCCCCGAAAACCCGTTCCCGGCCGCCATTGACGACGTGATGGCCGTCTGGCACTGGCTCCGGGACGACCAGCGCCTGGACGTGCGGTCGCTGGCGGTGGCCGGGGACTCGGCCGGCGGCGGCCTCGCGGTCTCGTCGCTGGTGGCCACCCGCGACGCCGGGCTGGCGCTGCCCGCGGCCGCCGCCCTGATGTCCCCGACCGTCGACCTGACCAGTTCGGGGGCGTCGATGACCGAACGGGCGGCCCAGGACCCGTTCTCGACCCCCGCCCTGCTGCGCGAGCTGGCGGCCGGCTACCTGGGCGGCGCCAACCCGGTCAACACGCTGGCGTCGCCGCTGTTCGCCCCGCTGGGCGGGCTACCGCCGCTGCTGATCCTGGTGGGAACGGCCGACATCCTGCTCAGCGACTCCGAACGGCTGGCGGCGGCCGCCGCCAAGGCCGGCGACAACGTCACCCTGCACGTCGGCGACGGCCTGCCGCACGTCTACCCGATCATGCTCGGCACCCCCGAGGCGGCCGAAGCGACCGGCCAGATAGGCCGATTCCTGCGGGCTCGGATCCGCTAGGGGACGATGACCAGCGGCACCGGCGAGTGGCGGCTGAGGCTGACGGCGACCGAGCCGATCACCCGGTGCATCGCGTGCGAGGAGCTGCCGACCACGATGGCCACGGTCTCGTCGGGGTCGGCGTGGCCGAGGCGCTCGGCTTCCTCGGTCAGCTCGCGGGCGATGTCGCCCTGCCGCCACTCGAACGACCAGCGGTCCTCACGCCCGCGCAGCTGCCCGGTGGCCTGGGCCTTGAGGTCGGCGCCGATCTCGCTGAAGCTCTGCTCCATCTCGGCCAGGGCGTCGGGCGACATCGAGTCGGCGGCCGACAGGTGACCGATGTACAGCACCAGGATCTGGCCGTTGCGGCCGCTGAGCAGGCGGATGGCCGCGTCCAGGGCGCGGACGGCGGGCGGCGATCCGTCGTAGCCGACGATCAGTTGCAGCCTCGCGTCGGGCGGTACGGCAGCATTCACGGGTCTACCTCCGGTCCCTGGATCATCAACAGCAGCGCCTCAATGATGGGCCCTGCCCCACGCCGATGATCACTCGGCCCCGGTCGTACCGCTGAGCGCGTCGTGGGCCAGGTCCTCGTTGTGGGCCAGGTGCTCGTCCAGCGCCCGGGCGGCGATCTCCGGGTCCCGTTTGCGGAACTCGTCGACCAGCGACTGGTGGGCCTCCCGGCGCCGGTCGTGCTCACGGGGGTCGGGGTCGAGCCGCCCGAAGCCGATCCGCACGTACCGTTCGGTCGCCCGCTCGCTCATCGTGAGGATGCGGATGTCCCAGGCGGAGGCGGCCGGGGCCAGCAGCGCCAGGTGGAACGCGCGGTGGTCGTCGTAGATGTCATCCATACTGCGCTCGGCCCCGCCGAATTCGGCGGCCGCCCGGTAGAGCCGGTCGAGCTCGGCGTCGGTCAGCTGGGGCACCGAGCGGCGGGCCAGATCGGGCTCGATCAGCCGGCGGAACCGGTAGATCGCGTGGAACTCATCGAGGTCGAGCGGGGCCACGCTGGCGCTGCGGCCGGGCGGGTTGACCACCAGACCCTCGGCCTCCAGCACCCGCAGGGCGTCCCGGACCGGGATGAAGCTGACGTCGAGCTGCTCGGCCAGCTTGCGCAGTGACAGGCTCTGGCCGGGCGGCAGGCTGCCGGCCAGGATCGAGCGGCGGATTTCGTTCGTCACCTGTTCGGAAACCGAGCGGCTCTCGATCGGGCGGACCAACCTGGAACTGGCCGGCGAGACCGTCATGTCCGCTCCCCGCTTCCGTAGGACTGCATGCGGTGACGTTATCAAAAATATCAATTCCTTGACTGTTATCACATATCAGGCCTACGTTGTGAGCCAAGCAGACCGGAGCAGGCCGGAGCCCAACGAGGGGATGCCGAGGAGCCCGAGATGTCCAAGCCCAAGTTCGCCCACAACGTCTTCCAGACCGCCAACCACGAGGCGATGCGCGACTGGTACTGCGCGGTCCTCGACGCCCACGTCGTCTACGAGGACGACACGCTGACGTTCCTCACCTTCGACGACGAGCACCACCGGGTCGCGTTGCTGCACCCGCCGGTCGCGTTCACGGCCAAGACGGCCAGCACCGCCTCGCTGCACCATTCGGCCTACACCTTCGACAGCCTGGACGCGCTGCTCGAGCGCTACGAGCAGCTGCGGGACGAGGGGATCACCCCGGCCGTGTGCATCGCCCACGGCGTCACGACCTCGATGTACTACCAGGACCCGGACCGCAACTTCGTGGAGCTGCAGATCGACCGGTTCGCCGAGCCCGACCAGGCCACCGCCTACATGCGCGGCCCGGAGTACGCGGCCGACTCGGTCGGTCCCGCCTTCGACCCGGCCGAGCTGCTGGCCGCCCGCCGGGCGGGCGCCAGCGTCGAGGAGCTGTCGGACCGGTCCTGGGCGCTCAAGGCCGATCTGCCCAGCCCGCTGACCGTGCTGATGGGCGGCTGAGCGCCATGACCACCACCGACCGGGCTCCCGCCGTCGAGGTACCGGCCAGCGCGGAGCTGGTGGCGCGGATCAGGGCACTGCAGCCGCTGCTGGCCGCCCACGCCGCCCAGGGCGAGGCCGACCGGCGGGTAGCCGAGGAGAGCATCGTCGCCCTGACCGAAGCCGGTCTGTTCAAGATCGCGATCCCGCGGCGCTACGGCGGCTACGAGACCTCCATGCGCACCATGCTCGACGTGTCCTCGGCGGTCGGCGAGGCCGACGGCGGGACCGCCTGGGTGGTCACCTTGTGCAACGTCTGCGCCTGGCTGACCGGGCTGTTCGGCGAGCGGGCGCAGGACGACGTGTGGGCCGCCAGCCCGGACGCGAAGGTCTCCGGCGTGCTCGCCCCGACCGCGCAGGCCGTCAAGGTCGAGGGCGGGTTCCGGGTCACCGGCCAGTGGTTCTGGAACTCCGGCTCCTGGCACGCCGACTGGGCCGTCCTCGGCCTGCCGATCGTCGACGACCAGGGTGAGCCGGTCGACCAGGGACTGGCGCTCATCCCCCGGAGCGATCTCGGCCTGAAGGAGACCTGGTTCGTGGCCGGCATGCGCTCGTCCGGGTCGAACTGCCTGATCGCCGAGGACGTGTTCGTCCCCGAGCACCGGATCATGTCGGTGCCCCCGGCGATCGGCGGCCAGTACGCGACCGAGCGGACCGAGGAGAAGTTCTACCGCTCGGCCTTCGTGCCGCTGCTGGCCCTGGTGCTGGCGGGCCCGCAGCTCGGCATGGGCCGCAAGGCCCTCGACATCGTCACCGCGGCGGCCGCCAAGAAGCCGATCTCCTACACTTTCTACACCGCCCAGGCCGACTCGGTCGCGTTCCAGCTGCAGGTGGCGGAGGCGGCGATGCGGATCGAGAGCGCACACCTGCACGCCTACCGGGCGGCCGACGACATCGACCGGGCCGCCGCCGATGGCGAGTACCTGGACGTGCTGGCCCGGGCCCGGGTGCGGGCCGACACCGGCTGGGTGCTGGAAAACGTCACCCGGGCGATCGACATCCTGCTGTCGGCCCATGGGGCCGGCAGCTTCGCCGAGAGCAACCCGCTGCAGCGGATCTGGCGGGATTCGGCGGTGGCGGCCCGGCACGCGGTCACCCTGCCGGCCGTCGACTACGAGGTGTACGGCAAGGCCCTGCTCGGGCGCGACGACCAGATCACCCCGCTCATCTGATGGCGCTGACGGCTCCGATGGCGGACGAGTGCCTGATCTGCTCGATGGAAGAATCCGGCCCGGCCGCCCGGGTCTTCCGCGACCAGCAGTGGGCGGCCGAGGTGGCTCCCGGTTACGAGGTACCGGGCTGGTTCTTCCTGCGGTCCCGCCGTCACGCGGAGAAGCTGACCGGCCTGGACGAGGCGGAGACGGCGACGTTCGGCCGCCGCGCCCATGACCTGGTGAGCGCGGTCGAACGGGTCACCGGCGCCCCGGCCGTCTACCTGCTGTCGTTCGGGGAGAACTACCGCCACTTCCACGCGCTGGTCGCCGCCCGCGGCGACCGGGTACCGCCTGAGCGGCGCGGCTGGGCGCTGCTGGGGCTGCTGGCCGAGGGCCGCGACGTCCCGGCCGCGCACGCCCTGGCCGCGCGGGTCAGGCTCGCTTACGAGGAGATCGTCGATGAGCGCGAGCACGCCACCGTCCGCTGACCAGGCGGTCACCGCCAGGACCACCCTGGCCGGGGCCGCCGGGCCGGACTACGACGAGGACGTGCTGCGGACGATCGCCCAGCGGGCGCTGTGGCTGTCGGCCGCGATCGTTGACGCCGCCAACGCCGGCCGCGCCAACCACTCGGGCGTCAAGGTCGGCGGCCACCAGGCGAGCAGCGCCTCGATGGCCGACATCATGACCGCGCTGTGGTTCGCCGAGCTGACCCCGCTGGACCGGGTCTCGGTCAAGCCGCACGCCTCCCCCGTCCTGCACGCGATCAGCTACCTGCTGGGCGGGCTGGACGAGTCCTACCTGCCGACCCTGCGGGCCCGGGGCGGCCTGCAGTCCTACCCCTCGCGGCTCAAGGACCCCGACACCGTCGACTTCTCCACCGGGTCGGTCGGCATCGGCGCGACGGCGGCGCTGTGGGCGGCGGTCGCCCACCGCTACGTCGCCTCCCAGTTCCCGGGCTCGCCGCCCGCGGGCCGGTTCATCAGCCTGCTGGGCGACGCCGAGCTCGACGAGGGCGCGATCTGGGAAGCGGTCGCCGACCCGGCCGTGGCCCGGCTCGGGGAGCTGCTGTGGGTGGTCGACCTGAACCGGCAGTCGCTGGACCGGGTGGTGCCCGACATCCAGATCGAGCGGCTGCAGGGCATGTTCACGGCGGCTGGCTGGCAGGTCAGCACGATCAAGTGGGGCCGCCGGATCAGCGCGCTGTTCGAGCGGCCGGGCGGGGCCGAGCTGCGGGCGCGGCTGGAGACGATGCCGAACGAGGAGTACCAGCGGATGCTGCGGGTGCGCCCGGCCGAGGTGGCCGGGCGCATCCTCGGCGGGGCGGGCAGCGGGGAACTGCGGGCGCTGCTGGCCAGCGTCGAGCCCGCCGAGCTGGCGGCCGCGATCCGCGACCTCGGCGGCCACGACCTGGGCCTGCTGGTGGACACGTTCCGCGGCGTCGACCCGCACCGCCCGGCGGTGGTGTTCGCCTACACGATCAAGGGCCGCGGGCTGCCGACCGAAGGCCACCCCAACAACCACTCGGCCCTGCTGACCGCCACCCAGCTGCAGGCGCTGGCCACCGCCAGCGGGATGGACCCGGCCCGGCCCTGGCAGCGGTTCGATCCGGGCTCCGCGGCCGGCCAGCTGTGCGCGCGCCGGGCCCGGGAGCTGCAGCGGGCGCCAGTGACGGCGTCGGCGGCGGAGTCGCGGCCGGTCAGCGTGCCGGCGTCGCTCGGGCACCCGCACCGCAAGCCGGTCTCGACCCAGGCGGCCCTCGGCCGGCTGCTGGCCGACCTCGCGCACGACGCCCCGGCCACCGCCGCCCGGGTTGTCACCTGCAGCCCCGACGTCGCGTCGTCGACCAACCTGGGCGGCTGGATCAACAAGACCGGGGTCTGGTCGGTGCAGGACCGGCACGACTGGTTCGCCGACGACAGCGAGCGCGTCCTGCGCTGGCGCGAGGTCAGCAGCGGCCAGCACATCGAGCTCGGCATCGCCGAGGTCAACCTGGTGTCGCTGCTGGGCGAGCTGGGCGCCACCTGGTCCCGCTGGGGCGAGCGGCTGATTCCGATCGCGACGCTGTACGACCCGTTCGTGGCCCGGGCGCTCGAACCCTGGTCCTACGGCATCTACTCCGGCGGCCAGTCGATCCTGGTCGGTACCCCGTCGGGGGTGACGCTGGCGCCCGAGGGCGGCGCCCATCAGTCGATCACCACCCCGTCGATCGGGCTCGAGCAGCCCGGCTGCGTCGCCTGGGAGCCCGCCTTCGCCCAGGACCTGGAGTGGTGCCTGCTGCACGCGATGAGTCAGGTCGGGGTGACGGGCGGCACATCGTCCTACTTCCGGCTGAGCACCCGCCCGGTCGATCCGGCGCTGGCCCAGGTGCCGGCCGACCCGGCCCGGGCCGAACGGCGGCGGCAGCAGGCGGTGGCGGGCGGGTACCGGCTGCCGGCCGCCTACTCGGCGGCCCGCGAGGACGTGACGCTGGTCGGGGTGGGCGCGATCATGCCGGAGGTGGTGGCGGCCGCCGCCACGCTGGCGGCCGCTGGTCTGAACGCCGGGGTCGTCTGCCTGACCAGCCCGGACCTGGTCTTCCGGTCGTTCCAGCAGCGCGGACGGCGGGACGCCGGGATCGGCGGCGGCATCGTCGGCGAGCTGTTCCCGGCCGGCCGGGCCGCCCCGCTGGTCACCGTGCTCGACGGGCATCCGCACACGCTCGCGTTCCTGGCCGGCGTGCGCGGGGACCCCATCCGCTGCCTCGGCGTCACCGAGTTCGGGCAGTCGTCCGGGCTCGACGACGCCTACCGCCTGCATCACATCGACACCGGCTCGATCGTCGACGCCGCCATGACTTTGGCGGGCCGCTAGACCCGCGGGCCGCAACGAAGCGCTCCCCGAGGAAGAAGGAACCATGGAATCCAGACTGATCGCCGCTGAGGGCGGCCAGGTGGCCGTGGCCTACCACGCCCCGGCCACCGAGATCGCCGGGCGGCCGCTGCTGGTGGCGCTGCACGGCGGCACCTACACCAGCACCTACTTCGCGGTCGCGGGCGGCCCGGCCGGATCGTTCCTCGACATCGCCGCCCGCAACGGGTTCCCGGTGCTCACCGTCGACCGGCCCGGCTACGGGACCAGCACCCTGCTGCCGGAGGAGGACAACACCTTCGCCCGCCAGGCCGAGATCCTCGACCGCGTCATCGCCGCCGCCCTGAATCGGTGGCCGGCGCCCGCCGTCGTGCTGGTCGGGCACTCGATCGGCGGCATGATCAGCCTGGAAATCGCCGCCCGGCCCCCGCGCTGGCCGCTGGCCGGCGTGACCACCAGCGGTAACGGAGCCCGGATCCCGGCCGGGGGCGCGGCCGAGGCGCTCGGGGCCCTGCCACTGTCGGGGGTGGTCGATCTCCCGGTCGCCGACCGCGACGGGGTGATGTTCGGCCCGGTCGGCTCGTTCACCGAGGCCGCCCGCGACGCCGCCCACGGCTCCTACGCCCCCACCCCGTTCGTCGAGCTGGTGCGGGCTCCGGTCTGGGCGGCCGAGCGGCTCACCACGGTGGCGGCGGCGGTTCGGGTGCCGGTGCTGACGGTGCTGGCCGAGTACGACGCGCTGTGGGACTCCTCGGCGGCGGCCCGGGCCGATTATGAGAGCCGGTTCAGCGGGCCGGTGTCCGCGCCGGTGCTGCCGGGGACCGGCCACTCGATCGACCACCACCTGATGGGGAGTGCGCTGGACCTGATGCAGCTCGGGTTCGCCGAGGAGTGTGTCGTGCGGCTGGCGCAGGCGGCGCCGGCCGGGAGCCAGGCGGCGCCGGTCGGATGACCGGTTGCGACACGCCGGTGCTGATCGCCGGCGCGGGCCCGGCCGGTCTCGCGCTGGCGGTCGAGCTGGGCCTGCGCGGGGTCGACTGCCTGGTGGTCGAGCCGCGCCAGGCGCCGACCCGGCTGCGGCCGCGGGCCAAGACGCTCAACGCGCGCACGATGGAGCACGCGCGGCGCTGGGGGCTGGCCGCCCGGTTGCGGGCGGCGGCCCCGCTGCCGGTCAGCTGGTCGCAGGACGTGTCGTTCTGCACGACGTTCCTCGGGACCGAGATCACCCGGTTCACCGGGGTGCTGGGGCTGGCCGACGACGGCGATTCACCCGAACGTGGGCAGCAGCTGCCGCAGTACGTGCTGGAGGAGGTGCTGCGGGCGGTCGTGACCGAACTGCCCGCGGTCGACCTGCGGCTCGGGTGGCGGCTGACCGGCCTCGACGCGGCCCGCCCAGGCCCGGTGCGGGTGGCGCTGGCCGACCCGGCCGGGCAGCCGGTGACGGCCACGGCCGCGTACGTGGTCGGCGCCGACGGGGCCCGCAGCGTGGTCCGCGAGGCGATCGGCGCTCGCTATGAAGGGTCAGCGGGGCTGCGGCCCAACACCGGGCTGGTGTTCCGCAGCCCTGAGCTGGCGGCCGCGGCGCCGCAGCCGCCCGCCGTGCAGACCTGGCTGCTCAACCGGCAGACGCCGGGCATGATGGGGCCGATCGACCGGCACGGCCTGTGGTGGCTGATCGCGTTCGGCGTCGACGGCCGGGCGGCTGAGTTCGACCCGCAGCGGCTGATCGGCGGGGCTCTCGGCCGTGAGCTGGCGACCGAGGTGGTCAGCACCGACCCGTGGACGGCGCGGATGGAGCTGGCCGACCGGTGCCGGAGCGGGCCGGTGTTCCTGATCGGCGACGCCGCCCACCTCAACCCGCCGTTCGGCGGCCACGGCCTCAACACCGGGATCGGTGACGCGGTCGACCTGGGCTGGAAGCTGGCCGCCGTCCTGGCGGGCTGGGGCACGGCCCGGCTGCTGGACTCCTATGAGGCCGAACGCCGCCCGCTGCACCGGCGGGTGATCGACGAGGCGGCGGCCAACATGGCCACCCTGGCCCCCGAACTGCTGGGCGACGGCCTCGATGAGCGCGGCCCGGACGGCGACCGGGCCCGGGCGGCGGCCGCCCGCCGCATCGCCGCGACCAAGCGGGCCGAGTACTTCAGCGCCGACCTGGTGCTCGGCCACCGCTATGAGGACTCCCCGGTGCTGCCGGGGTCAGCGCCCGCGCCGGGCCCGTGGGCGAGCTGCGCGGCGGCCGGTCGCCGGTTGCCGCATCGGTGGGTCTCGCCCCAGGTGTCCACGCTCGACCTGGTCAGCGGCGAGCATCTGATCCTGACGGCCGACGGCGGTCTGGGCGAGCGGGCGGGGCGGGCGGCCGCGGCGGCGGGGGTGCCGGTGACGGTGCGGACGGTGGCGGCCCCGCTGATGCGCGAGCTGGGCGCGGACCTGCTGGTGGTCCGGCCCGACCAGATAGTGGCCGCCGCCTGGCCGGCGCCGGCGGGCGGCGGCCCCTTGGGCAGCAAGTACGACGAGACGAGATTCCTGGACACGACGATGGCCGTGCTCGGCGGCCGGCAAGGAGCGGAAACCCTATGGACAAGGTCGCACTGACGAACGTGCGGGTGTTCGACGGCGAGCGGCTGAGCGAACCGGCCACCGTCGTCATCGACGGCGACCGCGTCGGCGACGATCCGGCCGGCGCCCGGACGTTCGACGGGGCGGGCCGGGCGCTGCTGCCCGGGCTGATCGACTGCCACGTCCATCTCACCGATGAGACGACGCTGCCCGCGCTGGCCCGCCAGGGGGTCACCACCGCCCTCGACATGGGGACCGAGTCCGACGAGCTGGTCGCGTCGCAGCGCGGGCGGGCCGGGCTGACCGACATCCGCTCGTGCGGCCCCAGCGCCACCCACCCGGCCAGCGGTCACGCCCAGCGGATGGGACGTGCCCGGGGCCTGGTCGCCGACCCCGGTCAGGCCCAGGCTTACGTGGACCAGCGGGCGGCCGGCGGGGCGGACTACATCAAGATCATCGTCGACCTGCCCGGCTTCGACGAGGCCACGGTCCGGGCGCTGGTCGAAGCCGCCCACGCCCACGGCCTGCGCACCATCGCCCACGCCGCCACCCGCGACGCCGTGCTGCTGGCCCAGGCGGCCGGGGCCGACGTGCTCACCCACGCCCCCCTCGACCGGGCCCTGGCCGACGGCGCGGTGCAGCGGACCAGGGACTCCGGCGAGATCGTGGTGCCGACGCTGACGATGATGGAGGCGATCGTCGCCCGGCTGGGCGGCCACGCGCCGGTCTCCTACGACGTCGCCCGGGCCGCCGTCGAGGCCTGGCACCGGGCCGGGGTCACGATCCTGGCCGGGACCGACGCCAACCAGGCGCCGTTCGCGCCCGCCGCGCCGCCCTACGGCGCCAGCCTGCACCACGAACTGGAGCTGCTGACCGGCGCGGGCCTGACCGCGGCCGAGGCGGTCCGCTCGGCCACCGTGCTCGCGGCCGAGCAGTTCGGGCTGGCCGACCGGGGCGTGATCGCGCCCGGCCGGCGGGCGGACCTGGTGCTCATCGACGGTGATCCGCTGTCCGACATCAAGGCGATCGGCAGCATCGCGGCCGTGTGGTGCGCCGGCGTGCCGGTGGAGGCGGCCCAGTGAAGATCATCACGATCGAGGAGCACGTACTCGACCCGGCGGTGGCGCAGGCCAGCGCGCCCGCCCTGCGCGAGCTCAGCCCACACTGGGGGGCCACCTTCGACCCGGCCTCGGGGCTGCCGTACACGCCGTCGGCGGCGGTGCTCACCGACGTTGACGAGGGCCGTCTGGCCGACATGGACGAGCACGGGATCACCATGCAGGTGTTGTCGAACCTGACCACCCAGCAGGTACCGGCCGCCGTCGCCGCCGACCTGGTGGGGTCGGCCAACGACATGCTGGCGGCGGCGGTGGGCCGCCATCCGGGCCGGTTCGCCGCGTTCGCGGCGCTGCCGACCACCGTGCCCGGCGCCGCCGCGGCCGAGCTCGAACGCTGCGTGAACGGCCTCGGGTTCGTGGGCACCATGATCATGGGCCGGACCGACGGCGAGTTCCTGTCGGCCGCGCGCTTCGACCCGATCCTGGCCACCGCCGCCCGCCTGAGCGTGCCGATCTACCTGCACCCGGCGGTGCCGACCCGGGTCACCAGCGCCGACAACTACGAGGCGGGTCTCGACCCGGTCGTGGCCACCCGGTTCGCGACCGCCGCCTGGGGCTGGCACAACGAGACCGGCATCCACTTCCTGCACCTGGTGCTCAGCGGCGTGTTCGACCGCTACCCGGGCCTGCAGGTGATCCTCGGTCACTGGGGCGAAATGGTGCCGTGGTTCCTCGACCGGCTGGACGAGGCGCTGCCGCGCCGGACAACCGGGCTGGAGCGCACCATCGGCGACTACGTCCGCCAGAACAGCTGGTACACCCCGAGCGGCATGTTCACCGAGCCGCACCTGCGGTTCTGCCTGGACGTGCTCGGGCCCGAGCGCATGATCTACTCGGTCGACTACCCGTTCGTGGGCAACGACGGCGCCGCCGACTTCCTCGGGCGGGCGGATCTGCCGCCGGGCGTCAAGGAGGACATCGCGTACCGGAACGCCGAGCGGCTGCTGGGGCTCGGCTAGCGGGTCCGGCGGCCCGGTGGCAGCGGGCGGGCGGCCAGGTTATAGTCCACTTAACCGATCGGTTTTGTTCTGAGCAGGGAGCGTGGGCCCATGACCACCACCTCGTCCCTCAACCAGGTCGACCTCGAAGCGGTCGGCGCGCTGGCCGGAAAGGTCCAGCAGGACCCGGCCGCGGGCCAGACCAGGTGGGCCGCCAACGTGCACTGGACCGGGGCGTTCCGGTCCGAGAGCCAGGTGCGGTCGTTCCCGCCCGCCGCCTCCGACGAACCGGCCGGGCTGGGCGGCAGCGACACCGCCCCCAACCCGGTCGAGCAGCTGCTGTCGGCCCTCGGCAACTGCCTGGCGGTCGGCTACGCGGCCAACGCGACCGCGGCCGGCATCGAGATCAAGGACCTCGACATCGCGGTCGACGGTGACGTGGATCTGCGCAGCTTCCTCGGGCTGGCACCCGGCCACGCGGGCTTCTCCGCCATCCGGGTCCGGGTCGACCTCGACACCGACGCCGCTCCCGAGGCGGTCGCCCAGCTGCACCGCAAGGTCGCGGCCAGCTCCCCGGTCGGCCACACCCTGCAGGCGGCGGTCCCGGTCGAGATCACCCCAGGCTCCTAGCGGAGTTGCTGGCGCCGCCCGGGCGGCCGCCGCCGACCGCAGCGATTCGGTCGTCATCTAAACGGCCTCGGCCCCGGCGTTCTCGCCGGTCGGAACGGGCAGGACCTCGGAGCGCACGGCGGGTAGCCGGGGACGGCCGATAAGGATGGCGACGACGATCGCGCCGAGGACGGTGAGCCCGCTGCCGATGAACAGCGCGTGGTGCAGGCCGGTCACGTAGGCGGCGGCCGAGCCCTGGCCGAGGGCGGCCCGGACCGGGAGCAGGGCGCCGAAGGCGGCCACCCCGACCGCGATCCCGCCGCTGCGGAAGGTGTTGGACGCCGGCGCAGGCGATGATCAGCCCGGGCAGGATAGCGGCCCACGAGGAGTGCGGACCGGCTGCCGCCATCAGCGCCACGCCGGCCCCGACGACCACCAGGCCCGCGCTCAGCACCAGGCCGGGGCGGACCCGGCGCAGCAGCGGGGCGCTGGCCGCCGACACCCCGAACAGCACGGCCGTGCCCGGCAGCATCGCCAGGCCGCCGCGCAGCGGGGACAGCCCCAGCACGTTCTGCAGGTACAGGCTCAGGTACAGGTAGAGGCCGAAGAATCCGGCCGAGATCGCGAACGCGGTGACCTGGGCAGCGGTGAAGTCGCGGCGGCGGAACAGGCCGAGCGGCAGCATGGGCGTAGCGACCAGGTACTCGACCAGGACGAAGGCCGCCAGCAGCAGCCCGGCCCCGGCCAGCTCGGCGATGATCGCCGCGCTCCCCCAGCCCGCGCCGTTGCCCCGCAGCAGCGCCAGCACCAGCAGGAAAAGGGCCGCGCTGAGGGTGAGCTGGCCGGGCCAGTCGAGCCGGCGGGCCCCCGGGTCGCGCGACTCCCGCAGCCAGGTCAGCGTCCCGGCCACGGCGGCGATCCCGAGCGGCAGGTTGACGTAGAAGACCGACTGCCACCGCGAGCGATCCGCCGATCGTGGCTCCGTAGGCCGCCATCGCGGCCGCGCGCTGGCGGCCGGGCGGGTAGGCGTCGGCCAGCAGCGCCAGCGACGAGGCGAACATGACCGCGCCGCCGATGCCCTGTACGGCCCGCGCCCCGTCGAGGACCGCGATCGTCCGGGCCAGGGCGCAGGCCAGGGAGGCGGCGGTGAAGACCACCATCCCGATCGTGAAGACCCGGCGGCGGCCGCGACGGTCGGCGATCGAACCCGCGCTGAGCGTCACCGCCGCCAGCGCGATCGTGTAGGCGTCGACCACCCACTGGACCCCGCCGAGGGCCGAGTGCAGGTCACGCGCCATGAACGGCAGGGCCGTGTTGACCACGGCGGTGTCCAGGCACAGCATCGCGTTGGCGAGACAGACGATGAGGATCGTGGCCCGCTGCCGGCGGCGCGGCAGCGGGCAAAATCCCGGCCGGAGGCGGCGAACTCATCGGTGGACCAGCCGGCGCCGAGCCCGGCCGTCACCCGGCCGCCGCTGGCCTGATCCAGCGTCGTCAGCGCGCGGGACGGGTACAGCCGGTCATGCAACGGCGCGATCAGGACGCTGGTCCCGAGCCGGACGCGCCGGGTCACCGCGCCGGCCAGCGCCAGCACGGTCAGCGGATCGGCGCAGTAGGAGTAGTACTCGTCCCAGGCCAGCCCCTCGACCCCGTAGGCGCCGTCGGCCGGATGGAGCGGGAACAACCGCCGCTCGTAGGCCCAGAGCCCGGCGAAGCCGGCCTCCTCGGCCTCGGTGGCCACCTTGATCACGTCGCGCTGCAGATCGCGCTGAGCGCCTTGCGGAAGAGTGAGCCCGAAGTCCATGCCCTCGAGTGCAGCAATCGCCGGTCAACGCCGGGTTGACGTCCGTTAGCCGCCGCCCTGACCCGCAAGTCTTCGCCGCCGGCCCGTGAATGGGTATGCTGACCTGCGATTTCCATGACTTTTGAGCAGCTGTCCCCGATGATGGCGGTGCCCGGCCCGCTGCCGCGCGACGACGACCTGAGCTGGGCGTTCGAGATGAAGTGGGACGGGGTCCGGGCGCTGGCCTGGCTGGACGGCGGACCGGTGCGGCTGGCCTCGCGGACCGGCCGCGACATCACCGTGGCCTACCCGGAGCTGGCGGCGCTCGGTTCGGCCGGCGACGGCCCGCTGCTGCTGGACGGTGAGGTGGTGGCGTTCGAGGACGGACGGCCGAGCTTCGCCCAGCTGCAGCCGCGCATGCACGTCACCTCGGCGGCGGCCGCGGCCCGGCTGGCCAGCCGGATCCCGGTGTCCTACCTGATCTTCGACGTGCTGTCGGCGGGCGGCCGGTCGCTGCTCGACGTGCCCTACGGGCAGCGCCGCGAGCTGCTCGACCGCCTCGACCTGGGGACGGGCGGCGGCAGCTGGCAGGTTCCGCCCTCGTTCACCGGGCACCCGGGGGCCGGCATTCTGGCCGTGTCCCGCCAGCACGGCCTGGAAGGGATCGTCGCCAAGCGGCTGAACTCCTCCTACCAGCCGGGCCGGCGCTCCCCCGACTGGCGCAAGATCAAGAACGTGCTCCGGCAGGAGTTCGTGGTCGGCGGCTGGCGGCGCGGCCAGGGCGGCCGGACCGGGCAGATCGGCTCCCTGCTGCTGGGGGTGCACGGCCCGGGCGGCCTGGCCTACGTGGGCCACGTCGGCACCGGCTTCACCGAGCAGACCCTGATCACCCTGGGTGGCCGGCTGGCCGCGCTGCAGCAGGCGGCCAGCCCGTTCGCCAGCGACCTGCCGCGCGAGCATGCCCGCGGCGCGGTCTGGGTCCAGCCGCGGCTGGTGGTCGACGTCGCGTTCGCGGTCTGGACGCCGGAAGGGCGGCTGCGGGCCGCTTCTTACCAGGGCCTGCGTAACGACAAGGACCCAGCCAACGTCACCCGCGAAACCTAGGCTGAGGGCGTGGGAGTTGTTCCGGCCGCCGCGCAGGCGCTGGAAGTGCTGCAGTATCTGGGGACGCAGGCGCAGCCGGCCGCGGCGGCCGCGATCAGCCGGGATCTCGGGCTGCCGCGGTCGACGACCTACCACCTGCTGGACACGCTGGTCCGGGCCGGCTTCGTGGTGCACGTGGCCGAGGAACGGCGGTACGCGCTCGGGGTCGCCGTGTACGAGCTGGCCTCCGGTTACAGCCGCCAGACGTCGCTGCAGCGGCTGGCCCGGATCCCGCTGGCGACGCTGGTGGACAGCGTCGGCCAGAACGCGCACCTGGCGATCATGCACGGCCGCGACGTCATCTACGTCATCGAGGAACGGGCGAGCGGGCGCCCGCCGCTGATCACCGACGTCGGGGTCCGGCTGCCGGCCCACCTGACCGCCAGCGGCCGGGCGATGCTGGCGCAGATGCCGCCGCCCCAGGTGCGCGCGCTCTACTCCGATCCCGGCTCGTTCGTACTGCGCAATGAGCTGGGCCCGCGGTCGCTGACCGCGCTCCGGCAGCTGCTGAGCGACACCCGCCGCCAGGGGTTCGCGTCCGAGGACGGCGAGGTGACCCCCGAGTTCGCCTCGGTCGCGGTGGCCGTCGGCGACCGCACCGGCTATCCGGTCGCGGCGGTGGCGGTGACGTTCCCGGGCGACGAGGTGGACCAGGCCGATCGGGACCGGCTGGCCGCCCGGGTGACCCGGACCGCGACCGAGATCAGCCGCCGGCTCTGAATCTGGGATCTCAGACACAGACGGACGGCCCGGAGGTCACAGGAGGACCGGCCACCCGGCAGTATGGCGTTATGGACGAGATCGAGATCGGCGTCGAGGCGCTGACTGAACCGCAGGTGCTCGCCGTCGCCCGTCATGACGCGCTGGTGCGGCTGACCGACGAGGCCCGCAAGGCCATCGCCGGCAGCCGGGACATCATCGAGGGCCTGGCCGGCGACCCCGAACCGCACTACGGCATCTCGACCGGGTTCGGCGCGCTGGCCACCAAGCAGATCGCGCCCGACGACCGCACCGCCCTGCAGCGCAGCCTGATCCGCTCGCACGCGGCCGGATCCGGCCCCGAGGTCGAGCGCGAGGTCGTGCGGGCGCTGATGCTGCTGCGGCTGTCGACGCTGGCGACCGGCCGGACCGGCGTCCGGCTGGAAACCGCCGAGACCTACGCGGCCATGCTCAACGCCGGCATCAGCCCGGTCGTGCACGAGTTCGGGTCGCTGGGCTGCTCGGGCGATCTGGCGCCGTTGGCCCACTGCGCGCTGGCGGCGATGGGCGAGGGCACCGTCCGGGTCGGCGACCAGGAGCTGCCCGCGGCCGAGGCGCTGGCGGCGGCCGGGATCAGCCCGGTCGTGCTGCGCGAGAAGGAAGGCCTGGCCCTGACCAACGGCGTCGACGGCATGCTCGGCATGCTGACGCTCGCCACCCACGACCTCGCCCAGCTCTACCGGACGGCCGACCTGGCCGCCGCCATGAGCGTGGAGGCCCAGCTCGGCACCGACGCGGTGTTCGCGGCCGACCTGCAGGCGCTGCGCCCGCACCCCGGCCAGGCCGACAGCGCCGCCAACCTGCGGGCGCTGCTGGCCGATTCCGCGATCATGGCCAGCCACCGCACCGGCGACTGCACCCGCGTGCAGGACGCCTACTCGCTGCGCTGCTCACCCCAGGTGCACGGGGCCGGGCGGGACACCCTGGCGCACGCCCGGCTGGTGCGCGACCGCGAGCTGGCCAGCGCCGTCGACAACCCGGTGGTCACGCTGGACGGCCGGGTGGAGAGCAACGGCAACTTCCACGGCGCCCCGGTCGGCTACGTGCTCGACTTCCTGGCCATCGCCGCCGCCGACCTGGCGTCGATCGCCGAGCGGCGCACCGACCGGTTCCTCGACCGCGCCCGCAACCACGGGCTGCCCCCGTTCCTGGCCGGCGACCCGGGCGTCGACTCCGGCTACATGATCGCCCAGTACACCCAGGCCGCGCTGGTCTCGGAGCTGAAGCGGCTGGCCGTCCCGGCCTCGGTCGACTCGATCCCGTCGAGCGCGATGCAGGAGGACCACGTCTCGATGGGCTGGTCGGCCGCCCGCAAGCTGCGCCGGGCGGTCGACGCCCTGACCCAGGTGCTGGCGATCGAGATCCTGACCGCGGCCCGCGCGCTCGACCTGCGAGCGCCGCTGACCCCGGCCCCGGCCACCGCCGCCGCCGTCGCCGCCCTGCGCGAGCGGGTGGACGGCCCCGGGCCCGACCGCTACCTGGCCCCCGACATCGCCGCCACCGTCGAGCTGGTCCGGTCCAGGCAGCTCGTCGCGGCGGCCGAGACCGCCTGCGGCCCCCTGCGTTAACCCGGTCCTGGGCCCACGCGGGCCCGCCACAACCCTGAGGAGACCCGCCATGGAAGGCGCCCGCCCCGTCCGCGCACCGCGCGGCACCACCCTCACCGCCCGCTCCTGGCAGACCGAGGCCCCGATGCGGATGCTCATGAACAACCTCGACCCGGAGGTGGCCGAGCGGCCCGACGACCTGGTCGTCTACGGCGGCACCGGCCGGGCCGCCCGCAGCTGGGCCAGCTACGACGCGATCGTGCGGACGCTGACCGAGCTGCGCGAGGACGAGACGATGCTCGTGCAGTCGGGCAAGCCGGTCGGCGTCATGCGAACTCACGAGTGGGCGCCGCGGGTGCTGATCGCCAACTCCAACCTGGTCCCCGACTGGGCCAACTGGCCCGAGTTCCGCCGCCTGGAGCACCTCGGCCTGACCATGTACGGGCAGATGACGGCCGGCTCGTGGATCTACATCGGCACCCAGGGCATCCTCCAGGGCACCTACGAGACGTTCGCCGCGGTGGCCGAGAAGCGGTTCGGCGGCACCCTGGCCGGCACGCTGACCGTGACCGGCGGCTGCGGCGGCATGGGCGGCGCCCAGCCGCTGGCGGTGACGCTGAACGACGGGGTCTGCCTGGTGATCGACGTGGATCCGGCCCGGTTGCACCGCCGGGTCGAGTTCCGCTACCTGGACGAGGTGGCGGACGGGCTCGACGACGCGATCGCCCGCTGCGAGCGGGCCAAGGCCGAGCGCCGGGCGCTGTCGGTCGGGCTGGCCGGCAACTGCGCCACCGTGCTGCCGGAACTGCTGCGCCGAGGGGTGGCGGTCGACATCGTCACCGACCAGACCTCGGCCCACGACCCGCTGTCCTACCTGCCCGAAGGGGTCGATCTGGGCGACTGGCCCGACTACGCGGCCAAGAAGCCGGAGGAGTTCACCGACCGGGCCCGGGCCTCGATGGCCAAGCACGTGGAAGCGATGGTCGGCTTCCAGGACGCCGGGGCCGAGGTGTTCGACTACGGCAACTCGATCCGCGACGAGGCCCGGCGGGGCGGCTTCGAGCGCGCGTTCGCGTTCCCGGGCTTCGTGCCCGCCTACATCCGGCCGCTGTTCACCCAGGGCAAGGGCCCGTTCCGGTGGGCGGCGCTGTCCGGCGACCCGCAGGACATCTACGCCACTGACCGGGCCGTGCTCGACCTGTTCCCGGACAACGCGCGGCTGCACAAGTGGATCAACGCCGCCCAGGAGCGGGTCGCGTTCCAGGGCCTGCCCGCCCGCATCTGCTGGCTCGGTTACGGCGAGCGCGACCGGGCCGGCGTCCGCTTCAACGAGATGGTGGCCAGCGGCGAGCTGACCGCGCCGGTCGTGATCGGCCGCGACCACCTCGACTGCGGCTCGGTCGCGTCCCCGTACCGGGAGACCGAGGCGATGGCCGACGGTTCCGACGCGATCGCCGACTGGCCGCTGCTCAACGCGCTGGTCAACACCGCCTCCGGCGCCTCCTGGGTGTCGATCCACCACGGCGGTGGCGTCGGCATCGGCCGGTCGATCCACGCGGGTCAGGTGACGGTGGCCGACGGCACCCCGTTGGCGGCGGCCAAGATCGAGCGGGTCCTCACCAACGACCCCGGCATGGGCGTCATCCGCCACATCGACTCCGGCGACGCGGCCGACGACGCGCCGCTGCGGACCCACCCCGACGGCGGCGTCAGCGTCCCGATGGGGTCCTAGTCCGGGCCGCCCTTCATGCGCGCGCCGGTGGGGTCGTAGAACGGGCGGCGGGCGACCGTGACCGGGTAACGCTGGCCCTTGCACTCGACGGTGAAGCGCCCGTCCAGCGGGACCCCGGAATCGATCGCGGCCAGCCCGACGGCGCGGCCGAGCGTGTGCCCGTAGTTGCCGCTGGTGCAGCGGCCGACCGGAACGCCGTCGCGGAAGATCGTCTCGTCGTGCAGCAGCAGCGGCTCGGGGTCATCGAGGGCGATGTACACGGTGCGGTGCGGCGGGCGGTCCCGGTCGACGGCCAGCGCCGCCTGCTGCCCGGCGAACCCGCCCGGCTTGCCCAGGCCGAGGGTGAACCGCAGCCCGGCCGAGGTCGGGTCGTCGACCGGGCCGATGTCGTGGCCGAGGTGCCGGAAGCCCTTCTCGCAGCGCAGCGAGTCGAGCGCGAAGTACCCGGCCAGCTGGAGCCCCAGGTCCTGGCCGGCCGCCCACAGCGCGTCGAACACGTTCACGGCCAGGTCGGCGGTCGGGTAGAGCTCGTAGCCGAGTTCACCGACGAAGCTCACCCGCAGCGCGTAAGCGTAGCCGTCGGCCACTTCGACGGTGCGGCCGTAGGTGTAGGGCTGGGCCGCGTCCGACCAGTCGGCCGGCGACACCCGCTGCAGCAGTTCGCGTGACCGGGGGCCCATGACCGCGATCGTGGCCAGCGCCGCGGTCGCGTCGAACACGGCCGCGAACTGCCCAGTCGCTTGGCCAGCGGTGGCGGCCCGGTTCAGGATCGACGACGTCTTGTCCTGGTAGGCGGCCGGGGTGACGACCAGGAAGCGGCCGGCCGCCAGCCGGGTCACGGTGCCGTCCAGCTCGATCCCGCCCGCGGCGTTGAGCTGCAGCGTGTACACGGCCTTGCCGACCGGGACGTCGAGGTCGGCGGTGAACGTGTGCTGGAGCACGGCCAGCGCCCCGGGCCCGGTCACCTCGAACTTCGCGAACGAGCTGAGGTCGAAGATCGCCACCCGTTCGCGGGCGGCGCGGTGCTCGCCGGCCACCCGGCCGAACCAGCCCGGCCGGCCGTAGCTGTAGGCACGGCCGGGCGCGGTGCCCGGTTCCTCGAACCAGTTGGCCCGTTCCCACCCGTTCAGCTCACCGAACGCCGCCCCCCGCTCGGCCAGCCGGCCGTGCAGCGGGGACCGGCGCAGGTTGCGCCCGGTGGTCATCTGCACCTGAGGCCAGTGCATCGCGTACAGCCGGCCGAGACCCTCGCGGGTGCGGTCGTGCAGGAACCGGGCATTGGCCTGGGCGCGGGCGAACCGGCGGACGTCGACCGCGCTGGCGTCGAACTGCGGCGTCCCGGTCAGGATCCAGGCGGCCAGCTCGCGCCCGGCCGCGGGCGCGAAGATGATGCCCTGGGAGTTCATGCCGGCCGCCACGAACAGGCCCGGCACCTCGTTGGTCTCGCCGAGGGCGAAGTTGGCGTCCGGGGTGAAGCTCTCCGGCGCGTTGATGAACCGGTCGAAACCGGCCGCGGCGATGGCCGGCACGGTCCGTTCGGCGTGCCCGCGGACCGGCGCGAAGTGCTCCCAGTTGGCCGGGAACTCGGCGAACCCGCCGTCGGGAATCCCGCCCGGGGCGCGCGGGATGCCGTTGGGCTCGAACGCGCCGACCAGCAGGCGGCCGAGCTCGTGGCGGATGTAGTAGCTGTGGTCGAGGTCCCGCAGCACCGGGAACGACGGCCGCACTCCGTCGATCGGGTTGGTCCGCACGTGCACGTGCTCGGCCGGGTAGAGCGGGACGTGGGCGCCGGCCGCGGCCGCCAGCTCCCGGGTCCACAGGCCGCCCGCCAGCACCACCACCTCGGCCTCGACGTCACCCTGGCTGGTGCGCACGCCGGTCACCCGGCCCCGGTCGGTCAGCACCTCCAGCAGGCGGACGTTTTCGCGCAGGGCCACCCCGCCGTCGGCGGCCAGCTGGGCGAACGCGATCGCCGCGTAGCCCGGATTGACGCTGCCATCATCCGGAAAGTAAAGGGCCAGCCGGACGCCGTCGCCCCAGGACGCCAGCGGCCACAGCTCCGCGGCCCGGTCCTGGCTCAGCATCTCGGTGTCGATCCCGTGCTGGCGGGCGACATCGCGGGCGTAGGTGAGCTCGTCGACCCGGCCGGGGGTGCGGGCGATCGAGATCGAGCCGGAGCGGGCGAAGTTGACGTCGATCCCGGTCCGCTTCTCCAGCCCCTCGTACACGCCCAGGCCGTAGCTGGCCAGCTTGGTCAGCGTGCCGGTGGCGCGGGCCCCGGTCACCAGCCCGGCCGCGTGCCAGGAGGTGCCGCTGCCCAGCCGGTTGGCCTCGATGACGAGGACGTCGCGCTCACCCTCGGCCACCAGGTGGGCGGCGACGCTGGCGCCGACGATCCCGCCGCCGACGATGACGACGCGGGCCCGCGGCGGCAGCGGGTCGTGCTGCCGGTCGGTCACCATCGCCGCCGACAGCGAGCGGTCGGCCAGCCTTTCCATCGAGTCCTCGTCTCCGCCGGTCGGGTATCAGCTCAGAAGATGACGTAGACCTTGCGCACGGTCCCGTGCAGTTCCCACGGCCCGCGCCAGCCGCGCGGGAACACCGCCACGTCGCCCGGGCGCAGGGTCCGGGGCGTGCCGCCGTCCGGGGTGACGGTCAGCGAGCCGGACAGCACGTAGATGACCTCGGTCTCCTCCTGCACCCAGTAGGAGGGACCGGCGGTGCACTCCCAGATCCCGGCCTCGGCGCCGGATGAGTCCGGCGCCGACCAGATCGTCAGGCCACGGGTTGTCATCGGGGTGTCGGCCGAGGTCGCCTCGGCCAGCGGCCCCCAGTCCTCCAGCTCGGCGGTGGACGCGGCCGCCAGGAAGGCGGTGTCGATCACGGGCGGGGCATCAGTCATGGTCAGGACCCTCGCATAGACTGAACGTTCAGTCAACACCAGGCCGGGGGCCGGGGCGGGCGCCGAGCGTGGGGCCCGGTCGCCCAGGCGCGGCGTAGAGGATCGGGTTGAGCGGGCCATCGGGGTGGCCGCCGACCGGGGCCTCGCTGAGCCAGTTGCGCCAGTCTGCCCGCCGCCACTGGTTGTCGGGCTCGGTGATCTCGATGTCGGCGTCCATGTAGATGATCGTCATCACCCGGCGCGGGATCGGGGTGGTGTTGGTCCCGGCCCGGTGGACGGTCCAGCCGGTGTGGAAGCTGACGTCGCCCAGCGCGTACGGCAAGTCGTCGACCGGGTAGCCGGCCCGGGTCACGAACTGGGCCAGCGCCTGCTCGGACTCGTCGCTGATGACCAGCTCACGCCCGTCGGCCGCCCGGTGGCTGCCGGCCGCGAACGTCAGCGGCCCCATCTCATCCGGGGTGTCCTGCAGCGGGATCCAGACGGTGACGGTCCGGTCGCTCGACAGCGGCCAGTAGTACTGGTCCACGTGCCAGGGGGTGATGCCGCCGCCGGCCTCCTTGTACAGGGCTTGATCGTGGTAGAGGCGGACCCCGCGCACCTGCAGCAGTTCAGCCGCCAGGCGGGCCAGCCGGGTGGAGCGGACGAAGCTCTCCACCACCGGGCTGTGCCGCCACAGGTTCTCGATCTGCAGGAACGCCCGGCCGTAGGTGTCCCGTTCGGCCAGCGGCAGGTGCTGGGTGTTGAGGTCGATCACCTGCCCGGTGATCTCCGGCTCGTAGCTGTCCAGCACCTCGGCGCTGAGCACCCCGCGCAGCTTGACGTAGCCGTCCCGTTCGAACTTCCGCATCTGCTCATCGGTCAGCGGATACGGCTCATCCAGCTCGGCCGGCCGGCCCACGGTCGTCATCGTTGTCCTCCCTCATGGGCTCGGTCGTGCCTGCGATCCACCTGTCTGCCCTATGCCGATTAAACGCTTTACGGTCAGGTCCGGCCATGATTGCGTGGGCGCCATGCAGACGATGGTGGCGGCCGGACCGGACCGGCTGTGGGCGGAGGATTCGGGCGGGGACGGGCCGGTGCTGGTCCTGCTGCACTCAGGGGTGGCCGACTCCCGGCTGTGGGATCCGGTCTGGCCCGGGCTGGTCACCGATTTCCGGGTGATCCGCTACGACAACCGCGGCTTCGGGCCAACCGGCAGGCCGCCGAGCGCATACCGGGCTGTCAGCTCATCACCATGCCCGGTGTCGACCACTACCCCACCGTGCGTGAGCCGCAGCTCGTCCTGCAGACGATCCGTGACCACGGCCGGCCCAGCCGTCCCTGACCGCCGGGCCCGCGGCCGGTTGGCCACGGACCCGGGGCTGGTAGTTGGTGATCACCACCCCCAGTTCAGGGCGCCCACCCGTAACAGCGGCTGAGCACCGACCCGGAGAGCGGGCCAGACGGCGTCGGCCAGCAGGTGGGTGGTTTCCTCGTCGGTGACGTTGATCCCGGCGATGAAGTACTGGACGCCGGCGTCGGCCAGTGCCTGATAGTGGCCGATCGCGTCCTTGGGAGTGGCGAACACCCGGCGGACGTTCAGGTCAGCATCCGGGATCCGGGTGGCGGCCTGCTTGCGGGCCAGCTGGGCTTCGTCTTCGGCCAGCACCAGCAGCGGGGTGAAATGCGACCGCAGCACCGACTCAAAGGGACGGCCGATCGCGGCGCAGTGGGTGCGGAGGACGCCGTACTTGCGGACCACGTCGGTGACGTCGAACGCGGACCCGGCCCACTCGTGCGGGGCGAAATTACTCACATCAGCCAGCTCAGCCACCTGCCGCAGCGT
>Ga0213875_10000580_pt1 | contig 29736 bp, 22 predicted proteins | sample BarmaccomBMRX_R8_FD_160105 | JGI IMG/M metagenome (GOLD analysis project Ga0213875, IMG submission 160105) | Root-associated microbial communities from Barbacenia macrantha in rupestrian grasslands, the National Park of Serra do Cipo, Brazil - RX_R8 | ecosystem: Host-associated > Plants > Roots... | reverse complement strand
GGCCGCGAGGAACTGGCCGAGGCGGCGGCGCAGGCGATGCGCGACCTCGCCTACTACCACCTGTTCACCTCCGCCTCGAACGAGCCGATCATCCGCCTCGCCGACCGCGTGCTGACCCTGTTCCGCGAGCGCTCCGGCGCCGGGCACCTGTCGAAGATCTTCTTCGGCACGTCGGGATCGGACGCGAATGACACGAACTTCAAGCTCGTGCGCTACTACAACAACCTGCGCGGCCGGCCGCAGAAGAAGAAGTTCATCTCGCGCCTCGGCGCCTATCACGGCCTGACCTACGCCGCCGGCAGCCTCACCGGCATCGCCTCCTACCACAAGGCGTTCGACCTGCCGATCGAGGGCGTGCTGCACGCGGCCTGCCCGCACTTCTACCGCTATGCCGAGCCCGGCGAGAGCGAGGCGGAATTCGGCGCCCGCATGGTGCAGGACCTCAAGGACATCATCCACCGCGAAGGCGCGGACACCGTCGCCGCCTTCATCGCTGAGCCGATCATGGGCACCGGCGGCGTGTTCATGCCGCCGGCCGGCTATTTCGAGGGCGTGCAGGAGGTGCTGCGCGAGAACGACATCCTGTTCATCGCCGACGAAGTGATCACCGGCTTCGGCCGCACCGGCGATTGGTTTGCGACCGGGCTCTATGGCTTGAAGCCCGACATCGTGACTCTAGCGAAGGGCATCACCAGCGCCTACTTCCCGGTCTCCGGCTCGGTGATTTCCGAGGACATCTGGCAGGTGCTGCAGAACGCCTCGGCCGAGTACGGCCCGGTGATGCACGGCTTCACCTATTCCGGCCATCCCGTCGGCGGCGCCGTCGGGCTCGCCAATCTCGACCTGATGGAGCGCGAGGACCTGGTCGGGAACACCGCGCGGCTCGGCCCGTATTTCCTGCAAAAGCTGTGCGAGCGCGTGGGCGACCATCCGCACGTCGGCAGCGTGCACGGCGTCGGCCTGATGCTCGCCGTCGAGTTCGTCGCTGACAAGCGCACAAAGCGTTTCTACAAGCCGGGCAGCAATCCGCATCGCCTCGTCGCCCGCGAAGCGCTGCAGAACGGCCTGATGGCGCGCGCGCTGCCCTTCGTGGAGGTCACCTCCTTCTCGCCGCCGCTCTGCATCAATCGCGACGAGATCGACGAGGCGATCGAGCGCTACGCGCGGGCGCTGGAGACGGTGACGCCGGAGCTGCGGCGCCTCGCGGACGGGTAGGATGACTGATAATGGAAGGCCAGGGTAAAGGGGGCTGGGGCTCGGCCCCAGCGGGGGTCCAGGGGGCGGAGCCCCTGGCCTTGCTGTACTAGGCCGCCAGCAGGCCCCGTGAGCTCCAACGCCACGCTGCCGGGCCTCGGTTTCGATCTCGGCGAGACTGCGGACATGCTGCGCGCGCAGGTCCACGCCTTCGCCGCCGCCGAGATCGCCCCGCGCGCCGCCGAGATCGACCGGCAGGGCGAATTCCCCGCCGGTCTCTGGCGCAAGCTCGGCAGCCTCGGCGTGCTCGGCGTCACCGCCGACGAGGAATACGGCGGCGCCGGCATGGGCTACCTCGAACACGTCGTCGCGATGGAGGAGATCAGCCGCGCGTCTGCCTCCGTCGGCCTCTCCTACGGCGCCCATTCCAATCTCTGCGTCAACCAGATCCACCGCAACGGCAGCGCCGCGCAAAAGCGCAAATACCTGCCGAAACTCATCAGCGGCGAGCATGTCGGCGCGCTCGCGATGAGCGAGCCGGGCTCCGGCTCTGACGTCGTCTCGATGCGCACGCGCGCGGAACGGCAGGGCAACGGCTACCGTCTCAACGGCAGCAAGATGTGGATCACCAACGGGCCCGACGCCGACGTGCTCGTCGTCTATGCGAAAACCGACCCGCAGGCCGGGTCCCGCGGCATCACCGCCTTCCTCGTCGAAAAAGGCTTGGCCGGCTTCTCCACCGCCCAGAAGCTGCAAAAGCTCGGCATGCGCGGCTCCTCCACTTGCGAGCTGGTGTTCGCCGACTGCGAGGTGCCGGAGGAGAACGTGCTCGGCGCGGTCGGGCGCGGCGTGAACGTGCTGATGAGCGGCCTCGACTACGAGCGCCTGGTGCTGGCGGCCGGTCCGCTCGGCATCATGCAGGCCTGCATGGACGTGGTGCTCCCGTACGTGCACGAGCGCCGGCAGTTCGGCCAGCCGATCGGTGAGTTCCAGCTGATGCAGGCCAAGCTCGCTGACATGTACACCATCATGAACGCGGCCCGCGCCTATGTGTACGCGGTGGCCAAGGCCGCCGATCGCGGCGAGACCACGCGCAAGGACGCCGCCGGCGCCATCCTGTTCGCCGCCGAGAAGGCGACCTGGATGGCGCTCGAGGCGATCCAGTGCCTGGGCGGCAACGGCTATATCGAGGAGTATCCGACCGGCCGCCTGTTGCGCGACGCCAAGCTGTATGAGATCGGCGCCGGCACCAGCGAAATCCGCCGCATGCTGATCGGCCGCGAGCTGTTCAACGAGACGGCGTAGCCGCTTTGCCGTCCCTCGACTCGCTTATCGATCGGCGCTCCGATGAGTACCAGGAAAACGCGGCCGCCATGCAGGCGCTGGTCGACGATCTGCGGGCGACCGCCGATCGCGTGCGCGAAGGCGGCGGTGCGGCGGCGCGCGAGCGCCATCTCGGCCGCGGCAAGCTGCTGGTGCGCGACCGCATCCGCGCGTTGATCGATCCGGCGTCGCCCTTCCTCGAGATCGGCCAGCTCGCGGCGCACGGCATGTACGGCGGCGAGGTGCCCTGCGCCGGCATCGTCACCGGCGTCGGCCGGGTCGCCGGGCGCGAGTGCATGATCGTCGCCAACGACGCGACGGTGAAGGGCGGCACCTACTTCCCGATCACCGTCAAGAAGCATCTGCGCGCGCAGGAGATCGCGCTGCAGAACCGGCTGCCCTGCGTCTATCTCGTGGATTCCGGTGGCGCCAACCTGCCGAACCAGGACGAGGTTTTCCCCGATCGCGAGCATTTCGGCCGCATCTTCTACAACCAGGCCACGATGTCCGCGCACGGCATCGCCCAGGTCGCGGTGGTGATGGGCTCATGCACCGCGGGCGGCGCCTATGTGCCGGCGATGTCGGACGAGACGATCATCGTGCGCAACCAGGGCACGATCTTCCTGGCCGGCCCGCCGCTGGTGAAAGCGGCGACCGGCGAGGTCGTCACCGCCGAGGAGCTGGGCGGCGCCGACGTGCACAGCCGCACCTCCGGCGTCACCGACCACTACGCCGAGAACGATGCGCACGCGCTCGGCATCGCGCGCGCCGTCGTCGCCAACCTGAACGCGGTCAAGCGGCCGGAGGCCGCGCTGCGCGCACCGACGCCGCCTCGCTTCGACCCGCAGGAGCTGTACGGCGTGGTCCCCGCCAGCCTGCGCAAGCCGTTCGACGTGCGCGAGGTGATCGCGCGCATCGTCGACGACAGTGTGCTCGACGAATTCAAGCGGCTGTACGGGCCGACCCTGGTGACCGGCTTCGCGCATCTCTGGGGCTATCCGGTCGGCATCGTCGCCAGCAACGGCATCCTGTTCTCGGAGAGTGCGCAGAAGGGCGCGCATTTCATCGAGCTGTGCTGCCAGCGCGGCGTTCCGCTGGTCTTCCTGCAGAACATCACCGGATTCATGGTCGGCCGCAAATACGAGGCCGGCGGCATCGCCAAGGACGGAGCGAAGATGGTCACCGCCGTCGCGACGGCCGCCGTGCCGAAGTTCACCGTCATCATCGGCGGCAGTTTTGGCGCCGGGAATTACGGCATGTGCGGCCGCGCCTATTCGCCGCGCTTCCTGTGGATGTGGCCGAACGCGCGCATCGGCGTGATGGGCGGCGAGCAGGCGGCCTCGGTGCTGGCGCAGGTGCGGCGGGACGCGATGGAGGCGCGCGGACAGCCGTGGTCGGCCGAGGCGGAGGAGGCGTTCAAGGCGCCGATCCGTGCGCAGTACGAAGCGCAGGGCCACCCCTACTATGCGACGGCGCGGCTGTGGGACGACGGGGTGATCGATCCCGCCGACACGCGGCGCGTGCTGGCGCTCGGTCTGTCCGCGAGCCTGAACGCGCCGATTCCGCCGACGCGCTTCGGCCTGTTCCGCATGTGACCGCGCCGGCGCGCCCGCGGCGGACCATGTTCCAAAAAGTCCTCATCGCCAATCGCGGCGAGATCGCCTGCCGCGTCATCGCGACATGCCGGCGGCTCGGCATCGCCACCGTCGCCGTCTGTTCCGAGGCCGACGCCCATGCCCGGCACGTCGATCTCGCCGACGAGGCGTGGACGATCGGCCCGCCGCCCGCGCGTGAGAGCTACCTGGCGATCGACAAGCTGCTGCGGGTCGCCCGCGACGCCGGCGCCGACGCCGTGCATCCCGCCTACGGCTTCCTCGCCGAGAACGCCGGGTTCGCCGAAGCCTGCGAGGCCGCCGGCATCACCTTCATCGGCCCGCCCGCCGCCGCCATCCGCGCCATGGGCTCGAAGGCGGCGGCAAAAACCCTGATGGAGCGCGCCGGCGTGGCACTGGTGCCGGGCTATCATGGTGCCGCGCAGGATTTCGCCACGCTGGCCGAGGCCGCCGGGCGGATCGGCTTCCCCGTGCTGCTGAAAGCCTGGGCCGGCGGCGGCGGCAAGGGCATGCGCGCGGTCGAGCACCCCGCCGACCTGGCCGCCGCCGTCGAGGGCGCGCGCCGCGAAAGCCTGGCCGCGTTCGGCGACGACCGGCTGCTGCTGGAAAAATACCTCGCGCGCCCCCGCCACATCGAAATCCAGGTGTTTGCCGACACGCACGGCAACGTCGTGTCGCTGTTCGAGCGCGACTGCTCGATCCAGCGCCGTCATCAGAAAATCCTCGAGGAGGCGCCGGCCCCGGGCATCGACGCGGAGCGGCGCCGTGCCATGGGCGAGGTCGCGATCACGGCGGCCCGCGCCGTGGGGTATGTCGGCGCCGGCACCGTGGAGTTCATCGCCGAAGGCGACGCGTTCTACTTCATGGAGATGAACACGCGCCTGCAGGTCGAGCACCCGGTGACCGAGATGGTCACCGGCCAGGACCTCGTGGAGTGGCAGCTGCGCGTCGCCGCCGGCGAGCAGCTTCCGCTCAGGCAGGCGGACCTTACGCTGGCCGGCCACGCGATCGAAGCGCGCATCTACGCCGAGGATCCGACGCGAGACTTCCTGCCCTCCATCGGCCGCATCGTCCATCTGCGCCAGCCGGAGCAGGACCAGCATGTCCGCGTCGATACCGGCGTGCGGCAGGGCGACCGCATCACGCCGCACTACGACCCGATGATCGCCAAGCTGATCGTGCACGGCGCCGATCGCGCAACGGCGGTGCGCCGGCTCGGCGCGGCGCTCGCCGCGTACGAGGTGGTCGGCGTGCAGACGAATCTCGACTTGCTGCGCGCGATCGCCGCCCACCCGGCCTATGCGCGCGCCGAGCTGGACACCGGCTTCATCGCCCGGCACGCCGCAACGCTCGGCTCACCGCCGCTGTCGCGCGCCGAGGCGCAGGCGGTCTGGGCGGCGGCGGCGCACGCCGTGCTGGCCGGGCAGGCGGCGGAGGCGGGGCGGGCGCAGGCATCCGGCGATCCCTGGTCGCCCTGGAGCCTCGCCGACGCCTGGCGCCTGAACGGCGAAGGCTATCAGGACTTGCGCTTCCGGCGCGACGCGGCGGAAGTCACGCTGCGCGCGCATCCACGCGCCGCCGGCGCCCTGCGCCTCGACCTGCCGAGCGGCCCCATCGAGGCGGAGGCGAGCGAAAACGACGACGGTTTGGCGCTGCGCGTTGACGGTGTCACGCATCGGGTGCGCGTCGTGCGCGACGGCGCGGCGCTCACCGTCATCCTCGCCGGCCGCAACCACGTCCTGCATCACCTCGATCCGCTCGCCCCGCCGCGCGCCGCGGGCGGCGACGGCGGCCGGGTAACCGCGCCGATCCCGGCCCGTGTCGCGCGCCTGCTGGTCCGCCCGGGCGAGCGCGTGACCAGGGGCACCCCGCTGCTCGTGCTGGAGGCGATGAAGATGGAGCTGACGATCACCGCCCCGTCCGACGGCACGATTGCCGCACTGCCGCACGCGGTCGGCGACATGGTCGAGGAAGCAACCGAGCTCGTCAGCTTCCGGCCGGATTGACGCGGCCCGTTCACGCCTGCGTAACCCCGCGCTCTCGTCGGAACATACCCGGCATTCCCGCCGTTCAGGCGCGCAAGCACTCGGGAGCGGCGGCGCATGAAAGCACTCACCTGGCACGGCAAGGGCGACATCCGGTGCGAAAACGTACCCGACCCGAAGATCGAGCACCCGCGCGACGCCATCATCAAGGTCACCGCCTGCGCCATCTGCGGCTCCGACCTGCACCTCTACGACGGCGTCATCCCGAGCATGAAGAGCGGCGACGTGCTCGGCCACGAGACCATGGGCGAGGTGGTCGAGGTCGGCAGCGGCAACACGAAGCTCCGCAAGGGCGACCGCGTGGTGGTGCCGTTCACCATCGCGTGCGGCGAGTGCTTCTTCTGCAAGCGCGGCTACTTCTCGGGCTGCGAACGCTCCAACCCGAACGCCGAGATGGCGGCCAAGCTCTGGGGTCACTCGCCGGCCGGGCTGTTCGGCTACTCGCACCTGCTCGGCGGCTTTCCGGGCGGGCAGGCCGAGTATCTGCGCGTCCCGTTCGCCGATGTCGGTCCGATAAAAGTGCCGGAGGGGCTGAGCGACGAGCAGGTGCTCTTTCTCTCCGACATCTTTCCCACCGGCTACATGGGCGCCGAGTTCTGCGACATCAAAGGCGGGGAGACGATCGCCGTGTTCGGCTGCGGGCCGGTGGCGCAGTTCTCCATCCGCAGCGCCTTCCTGCTCGGCGCCGAGCGGGTGATCGCGATCGACACCGTGCCGGAGCGGCTGAAGCTCGCGGCGGATGCCGGCGCCATCACGATCGACTTCATGAAGGAGGACGTCTACGAGCGCATCCAGGAGCTGACGCAGGGCCGCGGCGCGGATGCCTGCATCGACGCGGTCGGCACCGAGCCGCACACCTCGGCGAGCTTCGACTCCATGCTCGATCGCGCGAAGGTCGCGCTGTATCTGGGCACCGACCGGCCGCACGTGCTGCGCCAGGCGATCCACTGCACGCGCAATTTCGGCATCGTCTCGATCATCGGCGTCTATGGCGGCTTCGTTGACAAGGTGCCGATGGGCAGCGCCATCAACCGCGGCCTCACCTTCCGCATGGCGCAGACCCCGGTGCAGCACTACCTGCCGCAGCTTCTGGAGCGCGTCGAGAAGGGCGAGATCGACCCCTCCGTCGTCATCACCCACCGCGTGCCGCTGGAAAAGGGCCCGGAGATGTACAAGACGTTCCGCGACAAGCAGGACGGCTGCATCAAGGTCGTGATGAAGCCCTGAAACACCCGCCCGGAGAATCGCGAATGCCCTCCGAGACCCGTCCCTTCGCCATCGTCACCGGCGCTTCCACCGGCATCGGCTACGAGCTTGCCCGGGAGTGCCTGGAGAACGGCTACGACGTGCTGATCGCGGCCGACGAGCCGGAAATCGAGCAGGCCGCCAGAAACCTGCGCCGTGACGGCGCCAGGATCGAGCCGGTGCAGGCCGATCTGTCCGGCCCGGAGGGCGTGGACAAGCTGTATGCCGCAGTGGCCGGCCGCAAGGTCGACGCGCTGCTCGCCAATGCCGGGCGGGGTCTCGGGCGCGGTTTCCTGGACCAGGACGACGAGGACTGGCGACGCGTGGTCGACACCAACATCACCGGCACCCTGCTGCTGGTGCAGAAAGTCGGCCGCGCGATGCGCGAAGCCGGCGCCGGGCGCATCCTGATCACCGGCTCGATCGCCGGCTTCATGCCCGGCACGTTCCAAGCGGTGTACAACGGCACCAAGGCGTTCCTGGACAGCTTTTCCTACGCGCTGCGCCACGAGCTGAAGGGCAGCGGCGTGTCCGTCACCTGCCTGATGCCGGGCGCCACCGAGACCGAGTTCTTCGAGCGCGCCGACATGATGGACACCAAGGTCGGCCAGCAGAAGAAGGCGGATCCCGGGCCGGTCGCCAAAGCGGGTTTCCAGGCGATGATGAAGGGCCAGGGCGAGGTCGTGACCGGCTGGGACAACAAGTTGCGCGCCGCGATCGCGCATATCGCGCCGGCGGACGCGCTGGCCGAGATGCATCGCGGCATGGCCGAGCCGAAGGGCGAATCCGCAAAGACCTGACTGCACAGAAAAGGAAGGCCAGGGGCGCTGCCCCTGGCCTGATCTTTCTCGCGCCGGCTTCCTGCCTGGCGTAGGAAGCCGCCATGGACCTCATCCGCTTCCCGCCGTCGCGCATCGTCGAGATCGCGCGCCTCGCCTACGCCGTGCCGGACGTCGATTTTCTCTGCTTCGGCGAGAGCGACCATCCGAGCCCACGCTCCGCCCGTGACGCGCTGGTGAGCGCGCTCGACGGCGGCGCGACCACGTATCCCGACGTGCGCGGCATCCCGCCGCTGCGCGAAAAACTCGCGAGCTATCTCTCCGAGCTGCACGCCCGGCCGGTCGGCGAGACGCGCATCCAGGTCGTCGCCTCCGGCATGGCGGCGATGAGCGTCGCGCTGGCGGCGACCGTGCGCGGGGGCGAGCGCGTGGTCCTGCACAGCCCGGCCTGGCCCAACTGCGGCAACGCGGCCCGGCTGCGCGGCGCGGAGGTGATCGAGCTGCCGCTGGACGCGCTGCCGGACGGACGCTTCCGCATGGAGCTCGGCCGGCTGGACACGCTGCTGGCCGGTGCCCGCGCCTTCATCCTCAACACCCCGAACAACCCGACCGGCTGGACGGCGACGCATGAAGAGATCGAGGCCATTCTCGGCCTCTGCCGCCGCCATGGCGTCTGGCTAATCGCTGATGAGGTCTATTCGCGGCTGGTGTACGACGGCCGCGCCGCCGCGCCATCGATCCTCGACGTGGCGGAGCCGGACGACCGGGTGCTGGTCTGCAACAGCTTCAGCAAGGCCTGGGTGATGACGGGTTGGCGGCTCGGCTGGCTGGTCGTGCCGGAGGGCGCGCGCGATGCACGGTCCGAGATCGTCGAGGTCACGCATTCCGGCGTCGCTCCCTACACCCAGCATGCCGGGCTGGCGGCGCTGGCCGATACCGGCGTCGTCGACTCGTTCCGAAGCCACTGCGCGCGCGGCCGGGCGCTGGCCGGCGAGGCGCTCTCCGGGCTGAACGGCGTGCGCTACGCGTCGCCGGACGCCGCCTTCTACGCGTTCATCGGCATCGATGGCTTGGACGACAGCCTTGACCTGGCGCGCCGTCTGGTCACCCGGCACGGTGTCGCCGTCGCGCCAGGCGTGGCGTTCGGCGGGGGCGGCGAAGGTTTTCTGCGCATCTGCTTCGCCCAGCGGCCGGAGCGCATGCAGCGGGCGATGCAGCGGCTGCGCGACGGCCTGCGCGCCGAGCCGGCGGGCTGACTGCTCCCGGGGGATCAGACGGCGTAGCGCGCGAGCTTGTCCTCGTCCACCTCGATGCCGAGACCTGGGCCGGTCGGGACCTGCACCTTACCGTCGCGCACCGGGAATGGCGCGGCGAGCAGGTCGTCGGTCAGGTAGTAGCTGGGCTGGTAGAACTCGCAGCCCAGCGAGATGTTCGGCGTCGCGGCGATCAGGTGCGCGCCGGCCGTGCTGGCGATCCCGGTCTCGAACATGCTGCCGCCGTAGCAGGCGAGCCCAGCCGCGCCGGCGATCGCCGCGACCTCGCGTGCCCGCAGCATGCCGCCGCTCTTCATGATTTTCACGCTGATGAGGTCGGCGATCCGGTTCGCTGCGACGTGCAGCGCCTCGGCGGGCGAGAACACGCTCTCGTCGGCCATGATCGGCGTGTCGAGCGCCGCGGTGATGGCGGCCAGCGCGGCGAGCTGGTGGCGCGGCACCGGCTGCTCGATGAAGGTGGGCCGCACCGTCTCCACGTCGCGCAGCCGGCGGATGGCGTCGTGTGCCTCCATGCCCTGGTTGTAGTCGACGCGCAGCTCTGCATCATCGGGCAGCTGCGCGCGCAGCGTGGTCAGGCGGTGCAGGTCCGCCGGGTGTCCGGCAAATCCGGTCTTGACCTTGAACAGCCGCACGCCCTGCCGGCAAAGCTCCGCGACCAGGTCGAGATCGCTGGAAAAATCGGGATCGGCGACGGAGAAGCTCAGTGGGATCTCGTCGCGGAAGCAGCCGCCGAGCAGCGTGCAGACCGGCGCGCCGAGCGCTTTGCCGACGATGTCGAACAGCGCCATCTCCATCGCCGCCTTGGCTTCCGTGCAGTGCACCACCGCCCGCTCGGCGCGGGCTAGCAGCGCCTCGATGCGGAACGGATCGGCACCGAGCAGCAGCGGGCGGAGGTAGACGTCGAGCGCCGCGGCATTCGCCTCGGCCGAGCCGGTGAAGACCACCCAGGGGGCGGCCTCCCCCCAGCCGGTGATGCCGGCATCGGTGTCGAGGCGCAGGATCACGCTGGCCGTGCTGCCGCCCATGTCGCCGATGCCGTGGGAGTGCACGGCCCGCACCGGCAAGCGCACGACCTGCACGCGCATGTCCGTGATGCGCATGTCGGGGATGCGCCGCTGCGCCGCTTCGCCGGCCCGCATCATCCGGCCGTCCGCTCGGCGCGGAAGGTCACGACCAGCACGTCCCGGTGCGCGGGCTCAGCCGGGTCGATCGGCTCGACCGGGGTGACGCCGTGATAGACGCGCGTGTCGTGCACGAAGGCGGCGTCGAGCGGTTCGGTAAGGGTGAAGCTGCCGAGCTGGCGGCGCTCGAGATCGTGGATCGTGGTGACGCCGCTGCGGATGTTGCGCCGGCCGATCAGCAGCACCAGCACCCAGTCCACGCCGTCGCGGTGCATGCCCTCCGGGGTCGGCTGGCCGGCCTCGCCGGCACGCGCCTCGATGCGAAACTGGTGCAGCTCGATATGCCAGGCCGTAGCGGGCGAGAGCCCGTCGAACAGGCGGCGGCAGAAGCGCAGGATCGTGGTCAGGCTGGCGCCCGCCGCGACCGACGGCTCGATCGGCGCGAACCAGCGTTCGACGCCGCCGTTCAGCGGGTTGTAGTGGACCGCCTGGAAGTGCGGCCGGTGCGGCCGGCGCTCGATCGCGTCGCACCCCGCGGAGGCGGCGAAATTGGCGTGCCGGCGCCGGCGATAGCGCCCGCCGTCGGCCATGTGGGTATCGAGCTCCAGAGCGTCCCAGCTCGCGGCGAAGCGGTCCCAGTCCGCCAGCGTGCCGGCGCCGGCGAGCAGCGCGCGCATGGGGCTGGCCTGGACGAAGGCGTAGCCGCCGCGATCGAGCAGCGCGGCGATGCCATCCATGCCGCTCACTCCCTGTTGCCGAGCGCCGCCGGCGCCGGTGATTGCGTGACCGGGACGGAGCCGGGACCGGGGTCGGACCCCGGGTCGGAGACGGAGTCCGACCCAGGGTCGGAGGGACGCACCGCCGGCGCCGCGTGCGGTTGCTGAACGAGGACGCGCTGCATCGGTCCGGCGACGGTGATGCCCAGCTCCTGAAAGCGCTTCTTCATACGCCGGTTGAACTCGCGCTGCACCCCCCATCGCCCGGTGTCGGTGCAGACGATCTGGCCGACGATGGTCACCGTGGCGGCGTCTACCTTGTCGACGCCCCAGAGCTGCAGGTCGCTGCTGATGACCCCGGCGAAGGCGGGGTCCGTCCGCATCTCCGCGACGATCGAGGTGAGCAGCCCGCCGATCCGGTCGGTGTCTTCCTCATACGCGACGGTGACGCTCACCGCGGCGTTGCCGATGCCGCGGTTGGTGTTGGTGACGGAGGTCACCGCGCTGAACGGGATGATGTGCACCGAGCCGTCGCCGGCGCGCAGGCGGATGGTGCGGATGGACAGGTGCTCGACCGAGCCGGACAGGCCGGACACCGTCACCCAGTCGCCCACCTGCATTGCATTCTCGAACAGCAGGAAGATGCCGGTGATGAAATCCTGCACCAGCTTCTGCGAGCCGAAGCCGATGGCCACGCCGACGATGCCGGCGCCGGCCAGCAGCGGGCCGATGTTCACGCCGATCTCGGACAGCGCGGTCAGGCCGACCACGGTCAGGATGGCGATGAACAGCGCGGTGCGCAGGATCGGCAGCAAGGTGCGCAGCCGGGCGGCCCGGGCGATCTGCACGCCGCTGGTCAGCCGGGCCAGCCGGCGCTCCAGGGCGGCGTTGCTCGCCTCCCAGACGGCGACGGCGACCGCGCAGGCCACGGCAATGGTCAGCAGGGCGGAGACGAGACGCCCGCCCAGCTGGCCCGACCGGAACCAGAGCAGCGCGCCCAGTCCCCAGGCTTGCAGCAGCGCGACCAGCGCGAACGCGCCGATGACGACGGACACCACGCCACGCAGCAGCGGGTGGTATCGGTCGGCGCGCGCCTCCAGCCCCGGGAAGCGGGCGGCGAGGTCCGGGCCGATGCGGAAGCTGCGGTCCAGCGCGCCGAGTGCGACGATCGCCGCCAGCCGCGCCAGCGTCACGACGATGACGGTCGAGAGGAAGACGTGCCAGAGCCGGGCGAAGCCGTTCTCCACCTCGAACGCCCAGACCAGCCAGAGCGCGACGATGTAGAAGATGGCGACGTAGTGCCAGATCTCGGCGGCGCGGTTGCGCAGCACCGCGTAGGGTCCGCGCGCCTCCGCCCCGGCGCGCAGCCAGTCGGCCACTGGCCGGCGGATCTGCAGCACGATGATGACCAGGCAGGTATGCGCCACCAGCGCCACAAGCTTGAGCAGCGCGTCGTGCACGGCCGGATAGAGGCCGAACAGCAGCCCGACCTCGGTCAGCGCGTAGCCGAAGATGCTGATGATCGCCAGCCGGCGCACCCAGACCGTGATGTAGGCGGCGGTCTCGTCCGACACATGAACGAGGCGCAGCGGCGGGCTGTTCGGCGAGACCATCATGCGCGTCGCGCACATCAGGATCCGGCAGGTCAGGTAGGCGTTCATCACCGCCAGGATCACCAGGCGGGTGGTCTCCTCGCCGCCGAGCGGCGTTGCGAGCAGGCCGTAGCCGACCGCGGCGAAGGCGCCGACCGGGACCAGGTCGATCACCAGACGCAGCAGCACGAAAGGCACGCGGCGCATCAGCGCGGCCGGCGAGGGTCGGCGGCGGCGTGGCGGGACGAAGAGTCCGTCGGTGGAGTTCGCCGGCGCGTCCACCGGGACACTCTCCATCGGCACGCTCTCGACCGGCACGCTTTCCTCCAGTTGCGCGATGCGCACGCGCCGTCCGGTCCGGCAGTCCAGGCGCATGCCGTCGAGCGAGCGGCGCGAGCGGCGGAGCGCGCGAACGGCGAGCCGCTCGACGGCCGCGCCGAACAGCAGCACGAGGCCGAGCTTCCAGCCGGCGTCGAGCAGCCGCCGCTGGGCCTGCGGGTTCTGCGCGAGGTGGCGCAGCCAGATGCCGAGCAGCGGGAAGTCGGTAACCGTCCGTGCGGTCTGCACGAACTCGCTGGAGGCGACCGTCAGGCGGTGGGAGAGGCCGAGCAGCAGCACGGCGCCCAGGCTGTTGGGTGCGAGCGGCAGGACCGAGCTACCGGCCGAAGCCGCTGGGGTCGCCGGAGCCGCCGGGCTTGCCGGGGCTGCCGAAGCCACGGGAACCGCGGGCGTGGCAGCCGGCGGCGGCAGCGCCTTGGCGATGTCCTGCAGCGTCGCGAGGAACGCCGCACGCTTCCGGTCGTCCTGCAGCACATCCAGGACCTGCTGCGCCTGGGCCGGCGACAGCGTGGGCGCCGACGGCATCGTGGCCGCCGGCGCGGGCGCGACGGCCGGCGGAGACTGGGCGTGCGCCGTCGCCCCCCCGACGGCGCAGACCAGGAGCAGCAGCCACAGCGGCCATCTCATGGCGGCCGGACGGACCATACCGCACGCGGCACTGTCAACCCGCAGCCGCCTGCCCGACCCGCGACGGGGATGCACGAGAGCGGGAACGTGCGTAGGATGCGCGCATGAAGGTCTTCCTCGTCGTGCTGCTCGCCCTCGCGATGGCGGGGACGCTCGGCGTACTGTTCGCCGGCCTGATTGGGCTGGTCCGCGGCAACGAGCCCGCGCGATCGAACGCCCTGATGCGCTGGCGGGTCGTCATGCAGGGAGCGGCGCTGCTGATCTTCCTGTTGCTGCTCTCGCTGCTGCGCTCCTGAGCAGGAGGATCGCGGTCGTTTGACAGCGCCGCGCGGCGGCCCCTAAAACCCCGCCCGTCTGTTGCAGGCGCGAACAGGCGACGGTCCGACGCAGACCGCGTGTACGCCCGGTTCGCAGGAGGCGGCATTCCCATGCAGGTGCTGGTGCCCGTCAAGCGGGTGGTTGACTACAACGTCAAGGTGCGGGTGAAGGCGGACGGCTCGGGCGTGGAGACCGCCGGGGTGAAGATGTCGATGAACCCGTTCGACGAGATCGCCGTCGAAGAGGCGGTGCGGCTGAAGGAGAAGGGGGCGGTCAGCGAGATCGTCGCCGTGTCGCTCGGCGTCGCGCAATGCGCCGAGACCATCCGCACCGCACTCGCGATGGGGGCGGATCGCGGCATCCTCGTGGAGACCGACGCCGAGCTGCAACCGCTGGCCGTCGCGAAACTGCTGAAGGCGATCGCCGGGCGCGAGCAGCCGCGCCTGATCATCCTCGGCAAGCAGGCGATCGACGACGACATGAACGCGACGGGGCAGATGCTCGCCGCACTGCTCGGCTGGCCGCAGGGCACGTTCGCGAGCAAGCTGACGATCGACGGCGACAGTGTCACCGTGACGCGCGAGGTGGATGGCGGGCTGGAGACGGTGGCGCTGAACCTGCCGGCCATCGTCACGACCGACCTGCGGCTGAACGAGCCGCGCTACGCCAGCCTTCCGAACATCATGAAGGCGCGCAAGAAGCCGATTCAGACGCTCAAGCCGGCCGAACTCGGCGTCGATCCGGCGCCCCGGCTGACGACGGTGAAGGTATCGGAGCCGCCGCGGCGCCAGGCCGGGCAGAAGGTGGGGTCGGTCGCGGAACTGGTGAGCCGGCTCAAACAGGAAGCCAAGGTGATCTGAGCGATGACGGCGCTGGTCCTGCTCGACTACGACGCAAAGGAGATCAAGCAGCCTTCGCGCAGCGCGGTCGCCGCCGCCGGCCGGCTCGGCGAGGTGCACGTGCTGCTGGCGGGCAAGGGCGTCGGCAGCGTCGCTGACCTGGCGGCCCGGCTGCCCGGGGTGGCGAAGGTGCTGGTCGCCGACGCCGAGGCGTATGAGCACGCGCTGGCCGAGCCGCTGGCCGCGCTGCTGGTCGCGCTGGCGCCGGCCTACGACCATCTGCTCGCCGCCGCGACGGCGGTCGGCAAGAACGTGATGCCGCGGGTCGCGGCGCTGCTGGACGTGCAGCCGATCAGCGACATCTCCGACATCGAGGACGCCGATACCTTCGTGCGGCCGATCTATGCCGGGAACGCGCTGGCGACGGTCAGGTCGGCGGACCCGAAGAAGGTGATCACCGTGCGCGCCGCAAGCTTCGACCCGGTCCCGCACGAGGGGGGCCCAGAGCGCGCCAACGCACCGGTCGAGTCGGTTGCGGCGGCGGCGGCCTCCGGCGTGTCGCGCTTCGTCTCCTCGGAGCTCTCCAAGAGCGAGCGGCCGGAGCTGACGGCGGCGCGGGTGGTGATCTCCGGCGGGCGCGGCATGCAGAACGGCGAGAACTTTCACCTGCTCGACAAGGTCGCCGACCTGCTGCACGCCGCGGTCGGCGCCTCCCGCGCCGCGGTCGATGCCGGCTTCGTGCCGAACGACTACCAGGTCGGGCAGACCGGCAAGATCGTCGCCCCCGACCTCTACATCGCGGTCGGCATCTCCGGCGCCATCCAGCACCTCGCGGGCATGAAGGACAGCAAGGTGATCGTCGCGATCAACAAGGACGAGGAGGCGCCGATCTTCCAGGTCGCCGATTACGGGCTGGTCGCCGACCTGTTCAAGGTGCTTCCCGAACTCGCGGCGGAGCTGGAGCGCACGGCATGAGCAACGCGACGCGGCTCGCCGGATCCAACGAAATCGGCGTGCCCGTACCCTCCATCGCGCGCGTCGGCATCATCGGGGCCGGGCTGATGGGCAACGGCATCGCCCATGTCTGCGCGCTGGCCGGCCTCTCGGTCGTGCTGATGGACGTCAAGCCCGAGCAGCTCGAGCGCGCGATGACGACGATCATCCGCAACATGGACCGCCAGGTCGGCCGCGGCGCGGTCACCGGTGCGGAGAAGGACGCGGCACTCGGCCGGATCGACACCACCGGCCACTACGCGGCACTCGGCGACTGCGACATCGTGGTCGAGGCCGGTACCGAGAAGGAGGAGGTGAAGCGGGCGATCTACAAGGCCGTCACGCCGCACCTGAAGCCCTCCTGCATGCTGGCCAGCAACACTTCGTCGATCTCGATCACCCGGCTCGGCGCCAGCACCGACCGGCCGGAGAAGTTCATCGGCCTGCACTTCATGAATCCGGTGCCGGTGATGAAGCTCGTCGAGATCATCCGCGGCATCGCCACCGACGAGCCGACCTTCCTGGCGACGCGCGCGCTGGCCACCCGGCTCGACAAGACGATCTCGGTCGCCGAGGACTTTCCCGCCTTCATCGTCAACCGCATCCTGGTGCCGATGATCAACGAGGCGGTGTATGCCCTCTATGAGGGGGTGGCGACGGTGGAGGGCATCGACACCGCGATGAAGCTCGGCGCCAACCACCGGATGGGACCGCTGGAGCTGGCCGACTTCATCGGGCTGGATACCTGCCTGTCGATCATGCAGGTGCTCTACGAGGGCCTGTCGGACAGCAAGTACCGGCCCTGCCCGCTGCTGGTGAAATACGTGGAGGCCGGCTGGCTGGGCCGGAAGACCGGGCGGGGCTTTTACGACTACACGCAGACCCCGCCGCGCCCGACCCGCTAAGGGGTCTGGGGCTCGGCCCGCGCGGGGGTCCAGGGGGCGGAGCCCCGGCCTGCCTTTCTGCTACCGCCGGCCGGAAGACCGTACGGGCGGGCCCCATCTATACGCCACGGAAACTTCTTTCCCGCATGCTGAGACCGTTCGCGCGGCGTGAAACGGCGGTCACCGCGGCTGCCAGCGCCGGCGCGCAGGGGATGCAGGCAATGGAGCCGGTCAGCAACCAGGCGAGGCGAAGCAGCGAGGCGTTCGACCGCTTCGCCCGGCTCACGGGCCGGCTCTTCGGGGTGCCGATGGCGTTGCTGACCTTGAGCGAGGCGAACCGGCGCTGGTCGGCCGGAATCGGCCTGCCGGCCACCCAGGCGCCCTCGCTCGCATTCTGCGAACACGCGGCCCGCTCGGGTGGCGTGACGGTGGTACCGGACGCCACGCAGGACCCGCGCTTCGCCGCCCACCCGCTGGTGATGGGCCCGCCGCACATCCGCTTCTACGCCGGCGCCCCGCTGATCGCCGCCGGCGGGCAGGCGATCGGCACCCTCTCGGTGTTCGACGACAAGCCGCGCCGGCTGCCGATCGAGGACCAGCAGCTGCTCCAGGACCTCGCCAGCATGGCGGCCGGGGAGCTGGAGCTGCGCGGCCAGGTCGGGCGCGTGGAGGCGGCGAGCGGGCTGCCGAACCGGCACCGCTTCGCCGAGGACCTGGAGGGCCAGGCGCTCGGCTGGCCGCGCGGGCGCATGCTCTGCGTGCTCGTCGATGCCGGCGAGCCGGACCGCATCGAGCCGGTGCTGCGGCTGTTCGGCCCGGGCGCCGGCGACGCGCTGGCCCGCACTCTCGGCGAGCTGGTGCGCGACGCGCTCGGGACCGCGGCGCCGCTCTACCAGGTGGACCCGCTGCGCTTCGCCTGCATCCTCGAGGACGGGGACGCCTTCGCCTGGCACCGCGTGGTCGAGCGGCTGGTCGCGCGGATGCGCGGGCCGCTGGACTGCGCGGGCATTCCCGTCGCGCTCTCGCCGGGGGTCGGCGTGGTCGCGTTCCGCATGAACGGAATGCCGGCCCGCGAGCTGTTGCGCCGGGCGATCGCGGCGGCCGCCGCGGCGCGCGGCACCGCCGCGGGCTGGGCGGTGCACGACCCGCGCTCCGAGCAGTCCCGCCAGCGCGAGCTCACGCTGCTGGCCGATCTGCGCGGGGCGCTCGCGCGCCCGGACGGGTTGTCGCTGGTCTACCAGCCCCGGGTGGATCTGCGCACCGGCGCCTGTACCGGGGCGGAGGCGCTGCTGCGCTGGCAGCACCCGACGCTCGGCGCCATCGAGGCGGCCGAACTGGTGGCGCTGGCCGGCCAGACCGCGCTGATGGTTCCGCTGACCGACTGGGTGATCGAGACGGCGCTGGCCCAGCTTGTCGAGTGGCGCGCCGCCGGGCTGGCGCTGCGCGTCTCCCTCAACGTCGCGGCGGCGGATTTCATGGACGGCCGGCTGGCCGGGCGGATCGGCGCGGCGCTCCGTCTACACGCCCTGCCGGCCGACGCGCTGGAGGTCGAGTTCACCGAGGCAGCGCTGCGCCAGGGTGGGGAGGCCGCGCAACTCGCGCTGCGCGAGCTGCGCACGCTCGGGGTGGAGCTGGCGCTGGACGACTGGGGCGGCACGCAATCGGGGCTGGCGGTCCTGCAATCCGTCCCCGCGCGCGTCGCCAAGCTCGACCAGGGGCTCGTGAAGTCGCTGGCCGGCAGCCGGCCGGACCGGACGATCGTGCAGGCGCTGATCCGCACGGCGCACGAATTCGGCTACCGGCTCGTCGCGGAGGGCGTCGAGAGCCCGGAAATCCGCGATTTCGTGGCGGGCTGGGGCTGCGACGAGGCGCAGGGCTACAGCATCGCCCGGCCAATGGAGCCGGCCGCGCTGGGCAGATGGGTCAATCGCGGCCGGCTCGCCGCGCTGGCCCCCACGCTCCTTGCCCCCGCGCCGCTTCTGGTCGAAGCCTGAGCCGGAACGGATCGCGCGCGGTCAGCGCGGCTCGACCTGATGCATCAGCACCAATGCCCGGCGCAGCCGCGCGATGCCGCCGCGCACCTGCCCCTGATCGCACATGTGCTGCCCCTGGTCGGACAGCAGCCCCACATCCGGCGGTGGCGGCAGCGGCGCCGCGCGGACCTCTCGCCCGACCTGCTCGTGCAGCTGCACGCAGTAGTCAGGGGTGTCGGTGGTGATCTGCGCCGGCGCCATCTGCCCGCCTGCGCCACCGACGGCCAGGAAGAGAGCGAGCGCCGCGACGCTGGCGGAGAGGACCGGACGCATGCGGCAAGGATGGCCCAAGCCCGGTGTCGCGCAAGTGTTGGGCGGATGAACGCGGCGTCAGGTCTTCCTCCGGGGTCCCGGATGTCACGTCCCGGTTTGGGCCGGCAGGGTCAGCACGGCAAGCAGGCCGGGGCTGTTGTCGGTGAGCGTGAGGCTGCCCCCATGCAGCTGCGCCACCGCCTGGACCAGGGCCAGCCCGAGGCCAGACCCCGGCGTGTGGCGGGCGGCCTCGCCGCGATAGAAGCGCTCGGGGGCGCGCCGCCGCTCCGCCTCGGGGATGCCCGGGCCCTGGTCGGCCACCTCGACATGGACGGCGCCGCCGGCGCGCGCCGTCAGGCCGACGCAGCCGCCCCGCGGCGAGAACTTCAGCGCGTTGTCCAGCAGGTTCGCGACGGCCTGCTGCACCATCTCCCGGTCGCCGAAGGCCGACAGGCTGGGCTGCCAGTCGAGGGTCAGCCGCAGGCCACGCTCCTCGGCTACCGCCCCGTACAGCTCGGCGAGGTCGGTCAGCAGCGGCGCGAGGTCGAACGGCGCGAAGGCGGCGCGGCGCGTCCCCGCCTCAATCTCGGCGATGCGCAGCAGCGCCTGGAACACCGCGACCACCCCATCCAGATCGGCCTGCGCGCGCTCGATCGCGGCGCGCAGGTCGGCCTCCGAGCGGGCGTGCAGGGCGGCGTCCTCGAGCCGCGTCCGCGCCCGGGTGATCGGGGTGCGCAGGTCGTGGGCGATGGCGTTCGATACCTGCCGCACCCCATCCATCAGCCGGCCGATACGCTCGAGCATGTCGTTGATCGTCTCGGCCAGCCGGTCGAACTCGTCGGCGCGGCCGGAGAGCGGCACGCGGCGGGCCAGGTCACCCGCGCTGATCGCCGTCGCCGTCTCCGAGACCGCCGCCAGCGCCCGGCGGAAGACGCCGCGCATCACCAGGGCGCCGGCAATGCCGAGCACCAGGACGACGATGAAGGCCGAGAGCAGCGCGTCGGTGAGCAGCGAGCGAAGCTGCGCGCGGACCTGCACGTCGCGCCCGACCAGCAGATGGAACCCGCCCGGCAGGTCGTAGCGATGGATCCGCGCCAGCGAACGCAGCCCGGGCCGCTCGATCGGCAGTTCGAACCACTGCTGGTCCATCGTGATGTCGGGCGGCCAGCGGGAGAGGTTGCCGGCGATCGGGTCGAAGGCGGCGTCGACCAGCAGGTAGATCGCATCGTCGTCCACGTTCTCCGCCAGCCGCTCGCGGATCGTGCCGACCAGTGCTTTTACGCCCCCGCCCTCCCACTGCTCGACCAGGCCCTGCACATCGGCGCGGATCGCCGCGTCCGTCTGCCGGTCCAGCAGGCCGGCGGTGGCCCACCACAGGAACACCGCGAGCGCCAGCGCGCTGGCGCCGAACAGCGCGGCGTAGAGCACGGCAAACCGCACGCCGGCGGAGCGCAGCAGGCGCGGCGTGCGGTGCCGCGAAGCGGGCCGCATTGGCGCCGCGGCACTCGCCGGCGCAAGACCGTGCAGCACGTCCGGCAGAACCCGCGTCATCCCCGCTTCGCCGCGGCGACTCTCCGGCGGTGCGATGAAGCACGCAGCGGGCGCGGCGGGCGGATCATCGATCGCACCTTCAACTCTCGGCCCGCAGCATATACCCGGCGTTGCGCACGGTGTGGATCAGCGGCGTCGGGAACGGCTTGTCCACCTTCTGGCGCAGCCGGGAGACGTGCACGTCGATCACGTTGGTCTGCGGATCGAAATGGTAGTCCCACACTCCCTCAAGCAGCATCGTGCGCGTGACCACCTGCCCGGCGTGGCGCATCAGGTATTCGAGCAGCCGGAACTCGCGGGGCTGCAGGTCGATCTTCTGGCCGCTCCGCCGCACGCTGCGCGACAGCAGGTCCATCTCCAGATCGCCGACCGCGAGCTTGGTGACTGGCCCCTCGCCCTTGCCGCGCCGCGCCAGCGCCTCCACCCGGGCCAGCAGCTCGGCGAACGCGAAGGGCTTGGTCAGGTAGTCGTCGCCGCCCGCCTTCAGCCCGCGCACCCGGTCGTCCACCTGGCCGAGCGCCGAGAGGAAGAGGACCGGCACGTTGTTGTTCTGCGAGCGCAGCGTCTCCAGCAGGCGCAGCCCGTCGATGCCGCCCGGCAGCATGCGATCCAGCACGATCGCGTCGAAGGTCTCGCTGGCCGCCAGGAACAGCCCGTCGCGGCCGTTCTCGGCCAGCTCCACCACGTGCCCGGCTTCGCGCAGCCCCTTCACCACGAAGCCGCCGACGTCCTTGTCGTCCTCGACCACCAGGATGCGCATCGCCGCTCAGCCCTGGCCGTTCGGCCGCAAGCCGACAATGACCGGGAGGTCCAGTTCGTGGCTCTGGCGGCGCAAGGTCAGGCGGACGGAATTCCCCGGGCTCGCGGCGGCGACAGCGCGGATCAGTCCGCGCGCGCTATCCACGTGCTCGCCGTTGATCGCCGTCACGATGTCGCCCGGCCGGATGCCGGCGCGCGCCGCCGGGCCGTTGTGGTCGACGGCGGCGATCGCCACGCCCGCCGGGTGGCTCTCCGGCAGGTCGGCGACCGAGACGCCGAGCCAGCCGCGCGCGATCCGGCCCTTCTCGCGCAGATCGGCGACGATGGCGCTGGCGAGCTGGCTCGGGATCGCGAAGCCGATGCCGACCGACCCGCCGGTCGGCGAGACGATGGCGGTGTTCAGCCCGACCACCTGGCCCTCCATGTTGAAGGTCGGACCGCCGGAATTGCCGGGATTGATCGGCGCGTCGAGCTGGAGGAAGTCGTCGAACGGTCCGGCGCCGATGTCGCGGCCGCGCGCCGAGACGATGCCCGCGGTCACCGAGCCGCCGAGCCCGAAAGGATTGCCGGCCGCCAGGATCCAGTCGCCCACCTCCACCTGCTTCGAATCGCCCCAGGTCACGTAGGGCAGCGCCGACGACGCCGTGACCTTGATGACGGCGATGTCGGTCAGCTCGTCGGTGCCGAGCACTTTCGCCGGCAGCTCGGTCCCGTCCACCAGCGAGACGACGATCTTGTCGGCGTGGCCGACCACGTGGTTGTTGGTGACGATCACGCCCGAGGGGTCGATGATGAAGCCGGAGCCGGCGCCCATCACCTGCTCGCGCCTGTTGCGCAGTCGATCGCGGAACTGCTTCTCGAACGGGGTGCCGCGCAGCTCCGGCGGGATCTGCGACAGCACGTCGTTGCTGTCGACCGACTCCGTGACGGCGATGTTGACCACCGCCGGGAGCACGCGCTTGACGAGCGGCGCGAAGCTGCCGGGCATGTCGCGCGCGGTGGCCGGGGGCGCGCAGGCGGCCGCCAGCAGGGCAGCGATCACCGCCAGCACCCGCAGCCCCGGCGCCAGACTCATGGCCATGGGAGCCTCCAAGCGTGCCGGCGAGCCCGCCGGAATGAATAGCTGCCGTGACATGGCGTGCCGGTAAAACCGCAACAAGCATTCGGCGGGCGGGCGCCGCCGCGAAGCCCGGTCCCCCGCGCTTCGACTGTACACGACGGCGCGGGCCTAGGCACCCGGCTCGCCGCCCCGTGAAAGCGCCGCCCGGTACCTCCGGGCAGCCCGGACGTTGGCCTTGCACCGAGCTCAGGGGATCGCGCCCAATGTCCTTGTCGCTGCGCGGGCTGCTGGTCGGCCGGCCCGTCGCCAACCGGGAGGCCGAGGGGCGCAAGCTCAACGTACTCACCGGCCTGCCGGCGATGGGGCTCGACGGCCTCGGGTCGGCGGCGTACGGGCCCGAGGCGGCGCTGACCATCCTCGCCGTGACCGGGTCCGCGGGGCTCGGCGCCATCGGCCCGATCACCTGGGTTATCCTGGTCCTGCTCGCGATCCTGTTCTTCTCGTACTGGCAGACGATCGCCGCGTACCCGAACAACGGCGGCTCCTACATCGTCGCCAAGGACAATCTCGGCATCCACGCGGGCCTGCTGGCCGCCGCGGCCTTGATGGTGGACTACATGCTGAACGTGGCGGTCGGGATTTCGGCGGGGGTCGGCGCCCTGACCTCCGCCATCCCGGTACTGCATGCCGCCACGCTGTGGCTCTGCCTCGGGATCCTCGCCGCCGTCACCCTCATGAACCTGCGCGGCACCCGCGAATCCGGCGTCGCCTGGGCGGTGCCCACCTACCTCTTCGTGGCAAGCCTCGGCGGGGTGCTCGCCTGGGGCGTCTACGAGGTGATGGCGTCCGGTGGCCAGCCGCACCCGGTGGTACGGCCGCCGGAGATCGGCAAGGCGACCGGCGCCTTGACGCTGTGGCTGCTGTTGCGCGCCTTCGCCAGCGGCTGCACCGCCATGACGGGAGTGGAAGCCGTAAGCAACGGCGTGAACGCCTTTCGTGACCCCAAGGTGCGGCATGCGCACGGCACGCTCGCCGCCATCGTCATCATCCTGGGCCTGCTGCTGCTCGGCATTGCCCACGTCGCGCAGGCTTATGGCGTGATGGCCATGGACCAGACGAAGGAGGGCTACCAAAGCGTGCTCTCCCAGATCGTCGGCGCGGTCTATGGACGGGGCTGGTTCTATTTCGTCACGATCGGCAGCATCCTGGCGGTGCTCTGCCTGTCCGCGAACACGAGCTTTGTGGACTTCCCGCGGCTGTGCCACCTCGTCGCGGAGGACGGCTTCCTGCCGCGGCCGTTCGCCGTTCCCGGGCGACGGCTGGTCTACTCGGTGGGCATCCTGTTCCTGGCGGGCGGTGCGGCCGGTCTGCTCACCGCCTTCGGCGGCATCACGGACCGCCTGATCCCGCTTTTCGCGGTGGGCGCCTTCCTGTCCTTCACGCTGTCCCAGGCAGGCATGGCGGCACATTGGTGGGCCGCGCTGAGCGGCAGGCGGAAGCCGGATGAGGGTTCCAGCCAACACAGCACCGGCCTGGACCGCGCCAAGCTGGTGATCAACGGCCTCGGCGCGGTCGCCACCGGCCTGGCCCTGGCGGTCATCCTGGCGGCCAAATTCCTCGAAGGAGCGTGGCTGACCGTGCTCGTCGTCCCCTGTACGATCGCCCTGCTCCGCGCGGTGCGGCGCTACTACGACGGGATCGACCGCCAGATCCTGCGCGACCGCCACCGGCGGATCGACCTGCGGCGGCACACTCCCCCGGTGGTCCTGGTGCCGATCAAGCGATGGGACCGGCTGGCGCGGAAGGCCCTGGAATACGCGCTGCGCCTCTCTCCCGACGTCACGGCGCTGCACGTGATGGCGCTGGAAGGGCCGGATGCGGAAGACCATCAGCAGACCCTTCGGACGGAGTGGCAGGAATGCGTCGAGGAGCCGGCCCGGCAATCCGGCCTGCCGCCCCCGCGCCTGGAATTCGTCCGGTCGGAGTTCCGCAGCATGACCGCCCCGCTGCTGCGCACGATCCAGGATGTGCAACGGCGCTCGCCTGGCCGCCCGGTCACGGTGATCCTGCCGGAACTGGTCGACGGGCGGTGGTGGGGATATCTCATGCACGTCAATCGGGAACGGCGCCTGCGCGCGCGCCTGCTCCGTGACGCGCCGAATGTCGTGGTGTCCTCGGTGCCCTGGCAGCTGCAAGCCGCCCGTCCCGAGCAGGCCATCGCCGAGGAGGAACCATCGCGCGCTCCGGCCTGAAAGGGCAGATCAGCGGTCAGGTGCGGGGAACTCCGACACGGCGACCGCGAGCAGCACCAGGCCGGCGCCGATCAGCGCAGCGCTCCACAGCACGTCGAAATTGATCCAGCCGCGCCGTAGCACGGACAGCCCGACCCAGGCATACACGGCCCAGGCGAGCAGCCCGGTCATCGCCAGCATCGCCGCGGTGTGGACGAGCACAGCAAGCAGCCCGATGTCGAGGGAGCCGCCGAACCCAGCCATGACCGTTGCGTGCGCGTGGGTCGCGGGCACCGGCGCCACGGCCAGCGGCAGCGCGAGGACCAGCGGTGCGATCATCAGCCCCGCTCCGTGCGCGGTCGCCATCAGGAACGACCACAGCACGAGATCGCCGAAGCCGGCCACCATGCCCACGCGGAAGGCGTGGCGGTAGCCGCGCAGCAGCCGGAAGATGCCGAAGCCGATCAGGCAGAGTGCGGCCAGCACCTGCAGCAGGATCGGATCGAGCGCAGGGCGCGCCAGGGCGACGATCGCCACCGCGAGCGCGATCGCGGCGGCATGGCCGCAGCCGATCGGCGGGATGGCGCGCAGCACCGCGCGGTCGTTGCCGGCCTGCAGGCCGAGCGCCACGGCGAACAGCCAGCCCATCGCCGGGTTGATGCCGTGGAACGCCCCGAGCCCGGTCAGGGCGGCCCACGGCCAGAGGTGAGCCACCCCGCGCCGGGCGGGTCAGGGATAGCAGTAGGAGTCGGAGGAGGCGTCCCCACCCTCGAGCCGCACCTGGTGGCCGCGGAACGCCGGATCGAACTCCAGGAAGAATTTTTCATCGAGCCGGATGCCACCCGCGGGGTCGGCGTCGAGCTTCACCATCCAGCTCCGCACCCCCGCCGGATAGAACTGCTCGTCCCAGGAGCGATAGAGCGAGTTGGTGAAATAAACGCGCTTGCCGTCGCGGCTGATCTCCACCATCTGCGGGCCGCCGTTCAGCGGACCCTGCGCCGCCGGATGGCCGGCCTGGCGGACGATGCCGCCGATATGCACGGAGCCGGCGAGGCGCGGGTTGAACGGATCGGACACGTCGTATTGCCGCATCTCGCCGGTCGCCCAGCAGGAGACGTAGAGGAAGCGGTCGTCGAGCGAGAGGTCGATGTCGGTGACCAGCGGCGGCACCGCCTTGAAGCCTTTCAGCAGCGGCGGCAGCGCGTCGGGGTCGGCGGGCTCGGCCGGGATTTCGATCACTTTGCGGATCGCCCAGGCCGCGCCGTCGCGGTGCCACAGCCAGATTGACGCGGAAAGGTCTTTCAGGCTGACCACCACGCCGACGAAGCCGTACGCCTTGGTCGGGTCGTGCGCCGGGCGCAGTTCCAGCACCATCTGCTGCTCCGCGCCGAGGTCGAGCACCTGGGAATGGCGGCGCTTCTTCAAATCCCAGAAGTGGATCTGGTGGCCGTACTTGCCGGCGAGCAGAAGCTCGGGGACGACGCCGTCCTCGATCATGTTCGGCGTGCCCCACTCGCTGGTGATCAGCGTGTCGTGGCCGAGATGCCACCAGAGGTCGTACGCCAGGTGCTGCGGCCCGCGATCGACCTCCCAGCGGCCGAGCACGTCGAAGCTTTCGCAGTTCATCAGGAAGATGCCGCCCGGCCCGCCTCCGTCCGGCGCGCCGAGCGCGCTGACATAGATGCCCTCCGGCCCGCAATGCAGGGTGTGCGGGCGCGAATAGCCGGTACGATGATGCAGTTCTTCGGCTTCGATCACGCGGGCGATCTGCGGCTTGCGCGGATCGGGTTTCGTGTCGACGACGTGGATGCGCGAGGAGCGCAGGCCCGGCACGATCAGGTAGCGGCGCTCGACATGCGGATGCGGCGTGTGCGGGCAAAGGGCGGAGCTGCAGGCGTTCCAGCCGAAGTGGTGCAGTTCGTCGCCGGCGTTCGGCATGTCGAGCTGACCGACCAGCTTGCCGTAGCTCGACGAAGCCGGATCGACATCAACGACGCCGAGCGCGTCCGGGCGGGCTTGCGGCTCCACGTTCAGCATGGCGACGTACGCGAGCTTTTCCGGCGGGGCCTGCATGGCCATGCGCGCCGAGGGATAGAAGGTGGGATCGGGTCTCCACGTCGGCATGGCGCGCCTCGTTTCGCTGGGAGATTACACGACCGTACCCCCCGACCTGCCGGGATGGCAAGCGCGTCGCGAAAATCCGATCCGGCAGCGGATCGGCGGCTCGGCGTCAGAGGTCGAGCAGCAGCCGGCGCGGGTCCTCGACGCCCTCCTTCACGCGCACCAGGAAGGAGACCGCCTCCCGGCCGTCGACGATGCGGTGATCGTAGGTGACGGCGAGGTACATCATCGGCCGGATTTCGACCTTTCCCGCGACCGCCACCGGGCGCTCCTGGATCTTGTGCATGCCGAGGATCGCCGATTGCGGCGGGTTGAGGATGGGCGTGGACATCAGCGAGCCGTAAACCCCGCCATTGGTGATGCTGAAGGTGCCGCCGGTCAGCTCCTCGAGCTTGATATGCCCGTCGCGGGCGCGGCGGCCGAAATCGCCGATCGTGCGCTCGATGTCGGCGAAGCCGAGCCGGTCGGCGTCGCGCAGCACCGGCACCAGCAGGCCGCTCGCGCCGCCGACGGCGATGCCCATGTGCACGTAGTTGCGATAGACGATCTCCTCGCCGTCGATCTCGGCGTTGACGGCCGGGAACTCCTTCAGCGCGCCGACGCAGGCGCGCACGAAGAACGACATGAAGCCCAGCCGCACGCCCTTGTGCTTCTTCTCGAACGCGTCGCGGTACTCGCTGCGCAGCGCCATGGCCGCCGACATGTCCACCTCGTTGAAGGTGGTCAGCATGGCGGCGGTGTTCTGCGCCTCCTTCAGCCGTGCCGCGATGGTGCGGCGCAGCCGGGTCATGCGGACCCGCTCCTCGCGGCCCTCCTGCGATGCAGGTTCGGCGGGCGCCGGCATTGGCTGCGCCGCCGATTGCGAATCCGGTCGGCTGATGAAGGCGAGCACGTCGCCCTTGGTGACGCGCCCGTCCTTGCCCGAGCCGGTGCCGAGCTGCTCGGGCGAGAGCCCCTGCTCGGTGATGATCTTCTGAGCCGCCGGCATCGGCCGGTGCGCGGCCACGTCGGCAGGCGGCGTCGCCGGCCGCGCCACCGGGCCGGAGGGGCGCGGCGGCGGGTTGATCCCGCCGCTCGGATTGGCGGCCGGGCGGGCGGCCGCCGGGGCGGGCTTCGGGGGCGTGGACTTCGAGCCCGCAGACTTCGCAGGCGCGGACTTCGGGGACGCGGACTTCGGGGACGTGGACTTCGGGGGCGTGGCGGCGTCGCCTTCCTCGATGCTGCCGAGCACGGCGCCGACTTCCACCTCGCCGCCTTCCTCGACGGCCGGGGCGCCGAGCGTGCCGGCGGCCGGCGCGTTGACCTCCACCGTTACCTTGTCGGTTTCCAGCTCGACGACGGGTTCGTCCGCGGCGACGGTCTCACCGGCCTTCTTCAGCCAGCGCGCGACCGTCGCGGAGGTGACGCTTTCGCCGAGCGCCGGAACCTTGATCTGCGTCGCCATGCCGGTCCCCTCAGGCCAGAGCCAGCGCCGACTGGATCAGCGCGGTCTGCTCGGCCGCGTGCGTGCGCGCCAGCCCGGTCGCCGGACTCGCGGCGTCCACCCGCCCGACATAGGCCGGCCGCTTCGCCCGGATGTCGAGCCCCGACAGCACCGCCTCGATCCGCCGGTCGACAAAACTCCAGGCGCCCATGTTGGCCGGTTCCTCCTGGCACCAGATGACCTCGGCGTTGCGATACGGCGCGAGCGTCTGCGGCAAGCTGTTCACCGGGAACGGATAGAGCTGCTCGACCCGCACCAGTGCCACGTCCTTGACCCCCTTCTCGCGCCGCTCCGCCAGCAGGTCGTAGTAGACCTTGCCGCTGCACAGCACGACGCGCTTGACCTGCCCGGCCGCCTCGATCGCGTCGATTTCGGGGATCACCGAGCGGAAGCCGCCCTCCGTCATCTCCGACAGCTGCGAGACCGCCAGCTTGTGGCGCAGCAGCGATTTGGGGGTCATGATGACCAGCGGCTTGCGGAAGTTGCGGCGGACCTGCCGGCGCAGCGCGTGGAAATAGTTGGCCGGCGTGGTCAGGTTGGCGACCGTGAGGTTGCGCTCCGCGCAGAGCTGCAGATAGCGCTCCAGCCGCGCCGAGGAGTGCTCCGGCCCCTGGCCCTCGTAGCCGTGCGGCAGCAGCAGCGTGAGGCCGGACATGCGCAGCCACTTGGTCTCGCCCGATGCCAGGAACTGGTCGATGATCACCTGCGCGCCGTTGGTGAAGTCGCCGAACTGCGCCTCCCACAGCACGAGCGTGTTCGGGTCGGCCAGCGAGTAGCCGTATTCGAAGCCCAGCACGCCGGCTTCCGACAGCAGCGAGTTGTAGATCTCGATCTTCGCCTGGCCGTCGCCGATGTTGTTGAGCGGCACGTATTCGTTGGCGTTGGTCTGGTCGACCAGCACGGCGTGGCGCTGGCTGAACGTGCCGCGCTGACTGTCCTCGCCGGACAGCCGCACACGGCAGCCTTCCAGCAGCAGCGAGCCGAAGCCCAGCGCCTCGCCGGTCGCCCAGTCGATGCCCTGGCCGGTCTCGAGCATCGCGCGCTTGGCTTCGAGCTGGCGGGCGATCTTCGGGTTGACGTCGAAATCGGCGGGCACGCTCGAGAGTGCCGTGCCGATCCGGCGCAGCGCCTCGCCGCTGACGGCGGTCGCCTGCTCGGCGTGGTCGTCCGCCTCGTCGGCTTGCTTGAGGCCGGACCAGTGGCCTTCCAGCCAGTCCGCCTTGTTCGGCTTGTAGGATTGCGCGGCCTTGTAGGCGTCCTCCATCGACGCGGCGAAGCCGTCCCACATCGCCTGCGCCTCCTCGGCGGTGACGACGCCCTCGGCCGCCAGGCGCTCGGCGTAGA